>OCTW013431647.1_pt1 | contig 23501 bp, 18 predicted proteins | sample 1539671 | NCBI WGS metagenome assembly OCTW01 (sample SAMN02144230, study PRJEB22623) | gut metagenome | biome: sheep rumen | host: Ovis aries | place: New Zealand | reverse complement strand
TCCTTGTAGTTAAGAAGTTAAAGAAGTTATCGCTTCGCTCGTCCTGCGGACAGAAGTTAAGCCATTACCTTATTGATAATATCGACTATCGCATTGCATATGGCTTAACTTCTTAACTACTGACTTCTTAACTTCTTCAGAAAGATGAGTATCGATAATCTCCACAGATGATTACTCAAAGAATCCGAAGCCGCCGATGGCCGTAAGCATACGCTCGACATAGTCCCATGAGGTGGGCGACCAGGAGAAGCCCAGACGGTAGAGCACCTGTATGGTGTAGTCATTGTCGCGCCTTACATCGGTGGTCTTCTGTCCGTGAGCCATATCCTGGTAGGCCAGCAGACTCGACATCTGGTTGGCTTTCTGAGGATCGTTCTTGGCAGCCTCCATGGCTTCATTAAACTCCTCCTGCTCTACAAAGCGGATACCCTCACCGACACTCTTGAGTCCCATAAGCACGTCACCGAGGAACTGTCCGTGGATATTATACGGATGGAATACGGTGCACTCTTTCGGTGTGGTGGCGAGCAGTACGATAGCGCGGGCCACCTCGTTGATGGGTGAGAACTCCACGACCTTGTTGCGCATGGCATACGGACAGCAGCCCAGCATGTTGTAGACCTTGATCCTGCCCATGAACGAGTTGGTGGAGAAGTTTGCCTGGAACTCACCGTCGGTGCTTCGTGCGGCGAGGTTACCCACACGCATGATCTTCGCATCGAGACCGTGGAGGGCTACCGCATCGAGGATGAAGCGCTCAGCCATGAACTTCGAATAGATATACTTGTTGCCGAGGTACTGTCCCATGTAGAAACGCTTCTCGGTGAAGATATCATCCTTAGCCTCTCCAGCCCACAGACCGCGGGTACTTGCCGTGGAGACATGCACCAGACGGGCACCTTTCTTGATACAGAAGTCGATGCAGTTGCGTGCGCCTCCGATATTGACATCCTCTATCTCGGTGCCCTCGGAGAAGTGCTTCACGATAGCGGCACAGTTGAATACCGTCTGGATGTCGAGACTGTCGTCGATCTGCTGTGTGACATCTCCCAACACCACATGGATACGTTTGCCGAACAAAGATTTGAAGGCATCGGCAAAGTAATAGAAGAGCAGAGAACGCAGACGACTCTCAGCTGCCTCCACCGACTTGCCACGTATCAGGCAGTAGATATGATCAATGTCGGCATCAATCAACTCGCGCAGGATATGGATGCCCAGATAACCCGTAGCTCCGGTAATGAGCACATTGCCGATAGGCTTGCTCTCGCCCTGACGGAAGGTGCTGAGGGTGTTGCGCTGAAGCAGGTTGTTGATGGCGGTATAGTCGTAGCCGGATACCTCGTCGGTACCCTCGGCATCGCTCTCACCGGTAATGAGGCGCGCCAGTTTTCTCGGTGTGGGGTTGGCAAACACATCACCGTAGGCCACGTGCAGTCCGGCCTTGTCGGCCTCGATGATCACACGGGTAACCACGAGTGAGGTACCTCCCAGTTCGAAGAAGTTGTCGGTGGCGCCCACCTTATCCATCTGCAGGATACTGCCGAAGATCTCACAGAACGTACGTTCGGTATCATTGGCCGGAGCCTCATAGGCTGAGGTGATGGCAAGCTGTGGCTCAGGCAGCGCCTTTACGTCGGTCTTACCATTAGGTGTCATCGGCATCTCCTTGAGTTGCAGGTATGCCGTGGGCACCATATACTGTGTCAGACTCTTGGATATCTCTGCCTTCAGGGCATCGGGTGCTATCTCACGGTCGGCAGTATAGTAGGCGCACAGGTGTTCTTTCTCATTGATTTTACGGATGAGGATAACCACCTTCTTCAAGCCCTCTACCTTCAGCATGACATTCTCGATCTCGCCCAACTCGATACGCAAGCCACGCAGCTTAATCTGATGATCGGTACGTCCGAGGATCACCACATCACCATCGGGGAGCCACTTGGCATAGTCGCCAGACCTATAGATACGTTCACCATGATATTCGATGAAGCGCTCACGGGTCATCTGGTCGAGGTTATTGTAACCGCGTGCCACGCCACGACCACCGATATACAACTCACCCACTACTCCAACGGGCAGTTCGTTGCCATCTTGATCGACGATAAACTCCTTCACGTTGAGCTGCGGCTTTCCTACGGTCACCATCGGGGCATTCGTCTGTTGACTGCGTCGACTTCCGTCACGACTAGGCCGTTCAAGCTCGCTTGACGGCTCTCGCTGCTCCGTCAATTCCTTGTTGTTCGATGCCACGGTGATCTCCGTCGGACCATAGCAGTTGAAGATACGGGCGCTGGTCACGCTGCGCATCTGTTCGAGCAACTGGTCGGAGAACTTCTCACCACCGGCCCTGCAGATAGCGATGTTGGCGATAGCCTGACAGAAGTCAGGACTGGTGAGCCATGTCTGCCAGCGAGATGGCGTACCCGACACCATGTTGATATGCTGTTCGTTGATCAGGGCTGCCAGGTCGAGTGGGTTGTTAGCCTGCTCCTCGGTAGCTACGATCAGTGTCTTGCCATTGAAGTATGCCATACCAATGTCTTGCAGGGCGGCGTCGAACGAGATTGTGGTGACGCTGAGCACACGCTTGGCATCGGTGAGCACGCCGTTGGCAAACACATTTGCCGGATGACCATAGAGATAGTTGCAGATACCCTCATGACGGAGCATCACACCCTTCGGTCTTCCTGTAGATCCACTGGTGTAGATAAGGTAAGCCAGATCATCGCCTGTGATGTCGGTGGTCACGGCCTCATCACCAGCCTGACTGCCAATGAGTGTTTCCACATCAATCGCCTTGTCGGCAGGAACAGTGTCCATCCGGTCGGCAGTGGTGATGATATATCGGGCCTCACTGTCTTCGAGGATCAGTTTGATACGGTCGGCGGGATATTCCGGATCGCAGGGGATATAGGCGGCTCCCGACTTCAGTACGCCGAAGAGTGAGAGGATGAGTCGGCTGGTACGTGGCAACAGCAATGCCACACGGTCACGCTCCTGCACACCCTGTTGACGGAGGGCACGTGCAATGCGGTTGGTCACCTTATCCATCTCCGCATAGGTGTATTTCGCATCGATGGCCACCAAAGCCTCATGCTCTGGCTGTGTCTTGGCGAAATGAGAGATACACTCGTGGAAGAACTTGAACGGAGCATCACCCGTTGCAGTCTGTCGTAACGATGCCAGTTCGTTCTCCTGATTCTCGCTGACGATAGAGATCTTACGCACCTGCTTGGCGGGATTCTCCATCATGTGCTGTGCCACGGCAACAATACTCTCAGCCAGGCCACGAGCCAGTCGTGAGGAATAGATGCTGTCGTCATACTGCACCACGACGCCACGTGACTCAATCTTGATATTGATCTTAAACTTCGGCACTTTCAACTCCAAGAGTTCCTGACCGACAACCTTTCCGTTGACCGTGTACTCTGAGAGCACACCTACCTGATAGGCATAGGCGATAGCCGGACGGAAACCGTAATCCGTTGCGATGCGGGCAAAAGGATAATCCTCATGGCGTAAGGTCTCATCGAAGGTCTCGCTGGTGGTATGCAGGAAGTCGCTTACCGACACATCGTCGATATTCATGCCGAGGGCCAGTGTATTGACGAACATTCCCACGGTATCGGCAATCTTGAGGTTTGAACGACCACTGCTGACCGTACAGAGATATACCTCACGGTTGTTGGTATAGCGTGAAACCACATAGGCTGTAGCGGCAAGGAAGAGGTGGGCAGGGGTAATCTCCTGTTGACGGCAGAAGGCGATAGCACGATCGAAATCGGGCTTGCATACCTCCTCGCCGATCCATCCCTGTTCGTTGGTCTTGGGCAGATCGGCAGGAATCTCACTGGCACCCTCGCAGGTCTGCAACTTCTCCGCAAAGAACTGTTGCGCACTGCTGAAAGCCTCTGTCTCCTCAGCCTTCTGCTGGTCGGTCACAAAGTCGAGATAGGTGTATGTCTCCTTCTCGGTTGCCTTTCCTTCAAGTGCGGCATTGATCTGTCGGATGAGCAGGTCGGCGGATCCCCCATCGAACACCAGGTGGTGGATATCCATCAACAGGTGTACGGTATCGTCGGTCTTCACCACCTCGAAGCGGTAGAGCGGAGCCTTCTGCAAGTTGAATGGTCTTACGAACTCATTCTTATAATGATCCAGCTCTTCCTTCTTCATGCTGCTGATGGGCACCTCTACCTCCACACTGTCTTCGGTTGTCTGCACGATGGCATCACCCTGTGTGGTGAAGTGCACGCTGAGTTCAGGATGCAGGTTCACCACCTGCTTAACGCTGTCGGCCAACTTCTCTGCATCAGTTCCCGCGGGGTAAGTGAGCAGGTAAGGGATATTGTAGATCGTTGACGTAGGATTCTTCAGACACTCGAAATAGACACCCGTCTGAGCATACGACAAGGGCACACTCTTAAGTGAAGAGTGAAGCGTGGAGAGTGAAGAATCTGTCTCTGTCTTCTGTTGTGCGGCAGACTGCCCATTCAGCATGGCACCTAAGATCTCATTCTCGATGCTCTGTAGTGTGCCATTCTTCACCAGAGACTTCGAATCGAGGGTTACGCCAAAGCGTTTGTTCACCTGCACAGCCAATTTGATGGCAGAGATAGAGGTGAGTCCGGCATAACCCAACACGGTGGTGATACCGAAATCGGTGGTGTTCACGATGCCGGCAATCATCTCGTGGAGTTGTGTCTCCAGCACATTCATCGGCACGTTAGACTCCTCTATGACCGTTGCCTTCTTCTCTGGCTTCGGAAGGGCACGCTTGTTCACCTTCTGATTCTGGTTCAGTGGGATAGCATCTATCTGCATCGTCACGGCAGGCACCATATAAGGAGGTTTCTCATCCAGGATAAACTGGTTGAGTGCCTCGATATCTATCTGTTGGTCGCTGACGATATAAGCAGCAATGAACTTACCACCGCCATCCTCATCGAAGGCCTGCACGGTAGCATCCTTGATGCCCGGGAACTCACGGATGATGCTCTCCACCTCCTTCAGTTCGATACGGAATCCGCGTATCTTCACCTGTCCGTCGCGGCGCCCCACAAACTGGATGTTGCCATCGGGCAGGAAACGTACGATATCACCCGTACGATAGGTGCGCAGATATTTCTCATCGGTGGTGAAGGGATTGTCGATGTACACCTCTGCCGTCTTCTCCGGACGGTTCAGATAACCCCTGCTCACCTGTGGACCGGCCACCCACAGTTCACCGGCAGCACCCACCGGCAGACGATGTCCCTGAGCATCTACCACATACAGACGCATATTGTCGAGCGACTTGCCGATTGGTATCTCCTTCATCTTACGATCCACGCAGTATACCGTGGTGAAGATCGTACATTCGGTAGGACCATAGACATTAAAGAACTTATATCCTTCGGGAGGTGTGAGGGATGCTAACTTCTCACCTCCTGAAGAGAGATACAGCAGAGAGTGGTTCTCGATGCTTGTAGCAAACTGGTATCCCACCTGCGTAGTCATGAACGAATGAGTAATATGATTCTGCTCGAAGTAGTCGTTCAAGGCAATCAGATCGAGACGGATCTCCTCAGGGATGATATGCACCGAAGCACCGCAAGTGAGTGCCGGATACATATCCATCATACAGGCATCAAAACCATAGCTGGCATAGGCAGCCACCTTGTGCTCCGGCTTCAGGTCATAGAAGCGCTGATACCAGTTGCAGAAGGCCACGAGGTTACTATGCATCAGTTGACAGCCCTTGGGAACACCTGTCGAACCAGAGGTATAGAGCAGGATAAAGAGACTGTCGGGGGTGATCGGCGTACTGAGGGTAAATGATGAATCAGGAAGATCGCTGATCTCCTTCGTCAACAGCACCTCACCCTGGTATTCGTCAACGATGGAGCGCAACTGCTCATCGGCAATCAGCAGTTTGGCATCCGCATCCTGCATCATGAAGTTGAGTCGCTCCTTCGGATAGCTGGGATCTAACGGCTGGTAGGCACATCCGGCCTTCAGCACACCCAGCGATACGATGGCCATCCACTCACAACGGGGGATGAGCACCGACACCACATCCTCTGCATGCAATCCCTTTCCGATGATATAGGCAGCGATACGGTCGCTGATGGCATCCACCTCGGCATAGGTATATTGCCGATCCTTATAGACAACAGCCATGTTTTGTGGTGTCTGCTGTGCCTGGTTCTTAAACAGTGATACGATCGTCTGCGTATGATCATACTCGGCATCTGTCTGGTTAAAGGTGTCGAGCGTCGCTATCTGCTTGTTGGTGGTGATATCTACCTCACAAAGATTTGCCTTGGTGAGGAACCCTTCCACCACAGCCTCATAACTCTCCAGGAACTGGGCGATCAGTGCCTCGGAGTATTCATTGCCATGGTATTCCGCCTTCACCTGGTAGTTGCCGCCCAACATGAACGTCTTCAGGTAGAGTGAGGCATCGAGCGTGCTGTTGCCGATGCGCTGGGCCTTCATAGGCTTGCCACCCATCTCATCATCAGAGAACAGCATGCCATGCCATGCGAACATCGAGTTGCTCTGCAGTTTCAGGTCATCCATGATGTCGCTATACGAATACACATCATGCTCACGGCATCCACTCATCTGCTCCTGTCCGGCTTTCAGGAAGTCGAGAACACTGGTCTCTGCGGTAAACTTCGCATAGACGGGCAGTGTCTTCACGAACATACCCACAGTGTGGTTTAGCTCCTTGGTCTTACGACCGTTATATACGGTGTTGAAGAGGGCCTCCGGCTCGTTGTTGAACTTAGCCAACAGATAGGCGTAGGCCATGGTGAACAGTGTACTCTTGAAGATACCGTTCGCCTGACAGAACTGCTCCACTTGGGCGTGGTCCACCTTCAGGGTGCGCAACAGACTGGCTTCCTCCAGCGTAGGCTCTTCACGGTCGGGTAACAACTGTGTGAAGGTGTCGCTGCAGTCGAAGTTCTGGGCATACCACTGCTTGGCTTCCTCGAATGCCGAGGACTTACGCAGTGATTCCTCTTCGGTGCAAACATCTGCCAGAGTAACGGTCTCCCCATCGATCGCCTTGCCGTTGTAGGCATCGTTGATGTCGTGCAGCAGCAGACTCATCGAAGTGCCATCCACAATGAGGTGATGATAGTCGATGAAGAGGTAGAGGTGCTGATCGTCGCGCAACAGATGGATGCGGAACAGCCGGTCTTTGTAAATGTCATAGGGAACCACCAGTTGGGCAGTCCGTGCCTCTATATTATTCGTGTCTTCTATCTCCAACTCAAATGTCTCGTTGTCGGTATCGATCGTCTGGATGGGCTCACCGTCATCCGTGAGTGCTATCCGTGTGAACAGGGTGGGATGAGCCATCACGGTATCCACGATGGCCGCGCGCAGCCGTTCTGCATCGAGTGACTTATCGAGCGTATACAGATAAGGCAGGTTGTAACAGATCTCACCTGTACGACCTACACACTCAGCATAGATGCCATATTGTGATTTTGATAAGGGAGCTATCTTCATTTGTTGATTCTTTTTGTATGATGATGGTGATGGTTGTTATTCGAATACAAAGAGATTGACAAAGCCTGTCAACTTGAATACATTCATAATATCGTCGTTGACATGCCTCATGATTACCTTGCTGCCGTTGGCCTTGGCACTCTTCAAGATACTGATCAGAATACGAAGTCCGCTCGAGGCGATGTATTCCAGTTCGGTGCAGTCGATCACCACATCAAATCCGCTGCTTTCGTACAAGGGTTTCAGTGTTTCCTCTACCTCAATAGCTGCTGCCGTATCGAGTTCACCTTTGAGTATGACCAGATAATGGTCTTGTAATTTTTCAATTGTTGCTACCATGATTATGTTATTTTTATTGTTTACTATTTGAATAATTTACAAATTTACACATTATACATAAAACTACCAATTTTATAAGTAAAAAAAGCAGGAAAAACTTAATTTTATTTAACAGTATGCGTTTATCGCAAAAACTGAAATTTATTTTAACCATACAAAGGTATATTGTTTACCACGAACATCATCCTATTATCCCACATCTCTCATCCACTACTTTGGACATACCCCTGGTTTTTGGACAAAACAAGTGCATGGGCACTCTTTTGTGTCCATCACGCACTTGTTAAACCATACTGATAAGAGTCGAAAAAAACGTTTACCTTACCTGGTAAACTCCACGATAGCACTTACCTCCCCATTGACGGAGAGAGAGACGATGAAGCCGTCGTCTGTCTGATACATAGTCGGTGTGAGGATGTCGCCCAGTTTTGCTGCCACACGGTATTCCACCCTCATGCCTCTCACCGCCATGCTTTCGGGCAGCAGTTCCATGGCCATGCGCACGTAGTTGGCGTTGTTCATGTGTTTGTTGTAGTCGATATCCGCCCGCAGCACCTTGACAGGCTCCAGCATGTCGCCCCCCTGTTTGGGCAGGATGATACGCCGGTCTCTGTAGCTCATCTCTTTCTGAGGTTCCAGGTTCATCGAGTCTATCGTCGCCTGATCCACGCGTTTCAGTTTTCCGGCCACCTTATCTACGAAGGCCCCCATGCTCCAGGTCTTATAGCAAGGGTTCCCCTGTGCGTCGTAGATGAAGGTGTTGCGGAATCCGAACATCGGTTTCATGTCGTATACGGTGCTTGTCACCGTCAATTCCTCCTTGTATTCGGGCACACGGATGATCTCCACCTGACGAGTGGCCAACAGTTGTGCCATATTCTGCTCAGCGAAATACTGCTTCACGCCGGGCTCGCTGTCTATCCACATCTCAGAACAATCCTGCATCATCTGCAGGGCGGAATAGAGTTTCAGCCGTCCTTCGCTGTCGCAGGTACTTGTCGTCACCATATATTTCAGACTGTACATATCTTATGCTTGTTTAATTGATTGTTATTTACAGACAAAAAGAGCAAAATGATCTGCAAAATTACGGAGAATTGAGCGAAAAGCCAAATTTATTTGGACTTTCTATCATTTATCCGTATCTTTGCAAAAAGTATCATATCTATTGCCCCATGAGAAAAATCATCACACTGTTATTGTTACTCTGTTGTCTCGCAGCCTATCTGCCCACCTGTGAGGCATGCACCTCCGTGCTCATCTCCGGAAAGATAACCCCCGATGGACGGCCATTGCTGTTCAAGCACCGTGATGCGTCATCAGGAACATACAACCTGCCACGGATCGTGCAGGGAGAGCGTTACCGATATCTGGCACTCTTCAACGCCGCCGACCGCAGGATGAAAAGCGCGTGGGGAGGACATAACGAGACGGGCTTTGCCATCATCAACACCGCTGCCTATAACCTGAACGGACCGGAAGGCAACGACTCCAACGGCGACGGAGCTCTGATGAAAAGGGCACTCGAGATCTGCGCTACACTGAAAGACTTTGAGACACTACTCGACACCCTGCCACAACCGAGGGATCTCAACTCTAACTTCGGAGTGATCGATGCACAGGGGGGATGCGCCTACTACGAGACGGGCAATGAAAGATATGTGAAGTTTGACGTCAACGACAGTCAGGTAGCCCCCAAAGGGTACCTGATGCGCACGAACTTCGGTATCACAGGGGCAGACAACCTGCGTACCGGGGCCGAGCGATACGCTGCCATTACCGAACTGATGGAGCAGGCGGAGAGAGAGAAGAATATCAACCACGACTACCTCATCACCCACGTCTCTCGCTATCTGAAACACGGACTGACACACGTCAACCTCTATGATATCATGCCCGAGGATGAGAGCCAGACAATGATGTACCCCTTCCGTGATTTTATCCCCCGATACACGTCTACCGCCACGATGCTCATTCAAGGAGTACAAAAAGAGGAGACACCAGCCAATACCGTATGCTGGATGATCGCCGGTTATCCCCTCACCACAGTGGCCATGCCACTGATGCTCCTGCCATCAGGGAAATTACCAGAGATACTGAAGCCTACCGACAACAACTGTTCGTGGCTTTGCAACAAGAGTGTAGAACTGAAGAACCGTCTTTTCGAAGGTAATATCAGTCATCATAAGGACTACATCAATCTGGGGGTGCTTATCAACAAACAGCAAACTGGTATCTTGCAGAAGATATTACCCATCGAACAAGAAGTGCTCTCACGGGGTAATACGGTCATTGACCGCATGAGGAAAAGCAAGAAGGCTGAGCGTGACATAGAAAAGTATTATGATTGGGTGGATGAATTTCTTCGGGAAGCCTATTCGAAGATTTGATCTTTCATGATTCATTTTCATAAATAGGCATTTGCGTAAATAACAAATAATGATTACCTTTGCAGGGAAAATGACATAACCCATTCAACAAAACACATTACTATCATATTAAAATGTTAACAAGAAAAGAATTAAAAATCACGTTTATCATCACATGTTGTACCCTGCTGATGAGTTCGTGCTTCAAGGACGAACCGCTCAACATGGAGTGTGATATCTTGAGCGCTTGGGTAGAGGGCGACGAGTATGCAAGTAATTTTTATCAACCGGCACAGATGCGCATAGAGAATATCTCCTCGGGAGAGAAAGAGATCGTCTTCACCGTGCGCTCACTCATCTCCCTGCCAAAGCAGTTGCCGGTGAAGTTCAACCTCACACCCGGTGCTAAAATCACTCCGGAGAACGGCTCCTTGCAGGATTTCTCCAACGGCCCCGTCACCTACACCGTCACCTCTGAGGATGGTGCTTGGAAGCGCGAGTATACCGTGGTGTTCCACGAAGCCTCTCTGCCGAGCTTTAAGTTCAGCTTCGAGCATGTGGAGGTGGTAGATAACAGCAGCAACCGTTCGTCGTATCATAACTTCTACGAGGTGGACAGCAACGGCACGCGCCACAATATCTGGGCTTCGGGTAACCCCGGAGCAGCTATCATCGCTCAGTATGACTCCAAGCCTGAGTCCTTCCCCACCTATTCTACTGATAACGGTTATGAGGGCAAGGGTGTGTGTATGAACACGCAGACGACAGGCTCTTTAGGACAGATGATGAACAAGCCCATCGCTGCCGGCAACCTCTTCTTGGGTAAGTTCAACGTCAACAACGTGCTCTTCAATCCGTTGAAGACCACCGAGTTCGGTATCCCGATGAATCGTGTGCCCGTGAGAGTGACAGGATATTACAAGTATCAGCCTGGACCCGAGTACACCAACGCGAAGAAAGAGGTGGTGCCCGGACGTGTGGATCAGGCGAATGCCTATGCAGTATTCTACCGTAACACCGATGCCAATGGAAAGAGCGTGGTGCTCTTAGGTGATGATGTGCTCACCAATCCGCTAATCGTTAAGATCGCTCAGGTAGAGTCTTTGCCACCCACCAACGAGTGGACACGCTTTGAGATGTTCTTCAAGGGTGGTGAGGTAGACGACGCCATCTTGGAGGCACAGGGGTATAGTCTCACACTGGTATTCTCTTCCAGCAAGGAAGGTGACTATTTCGAGGGTGCCGTGGGCAGTACCTTATATATAGATGAGGTAGAGGTTTCATTTGAAAACGAAGAATAGATAGGAGGATAAAAGGATGAAAAAGATAATACTGATCATATTCGCATTTTGCATCTTGCTGCCCATGAAGGGCATCGCGGCAAACCCTATAGACGATATTCAGTTGAAAGCACGCCTCGGATATAGCATCGGTGGCACTGCTCCCTTAGGCATTCCGGCAACCATCCGCAGTCTGGATGCCTACCGGCTCACGCCATCATTCCTCATCGGTATTGACGCCAAGAAACCCTTAAAGGACGCCTGGGGCATACAGGCAGGACTCCATTTCGAGAACAAGGGAATGGATGCCGATGTCACCACGAAGGGCTATCACATGGAGATGGTGAAAGGCGACAGTCGTGTGGAGGGTCTTTTCTTCGGACATATCAGTCAGGAGGTAACACAGTGGATGCTCACCATCCCTATTCAGGTCACCTATGACCTGAGTGACAAGGTGATGCTCAAGGGCGGTCCGTATACTTCTTTCCTACTCAACAAGGACTTCAGTGGTATTGCCTCCGACGGTTATCTGCGTGAGGGTAACCCCACGGGTGCCAAGATCATCATGGGTGATAAAGAAGGCGAGTGGGCTACCTACGATTTCTCTGACCACATGCGCAGTATGCAGTTTGGCATCTCCGTGGGTGTCGATTGGCAACCATTAGACCGCATCGGTTTCTCTGCCGATCTCGACTGGGGCCTCAACGGCATCTTCAAGAGTGATTTCAAGACCATCGAGCAGTCGCTCTTCCCCATCTACGGCACCCTGTCGGTGTTCTACAAGATATAAAGTGAAGAGAGTCCGAATACTCTGGACTGGGAGTCCGAAGTATTCGGACTCTCGTCTGTTGTCACTATGGATATAGCTTTTGCGGGGTGTAGTTATTCTGTAAAAGTAGTACGAACACCAGGCATGACAGACATCGCCATGCAAAGGAATAACTACAGCACCGTTTTTACGTATACAAAGTTAATATAAAAAACTCTGAAACTCTGTCACTCTGTGTTTATATAGAGAAATAAACGCAGGAGATTCCGGATCAAGTCCGGAATGAGGGGAATCGTAATCTTTAGAACGACAGCAGTTCGTCACCCTCGAGCTCACAAGGCCCGAAACCTTCTGCCCGCGCCTTCTCTTGTGAGGCCGCGAAATAGAGTGCCTCACCCGTGGCGCACAGTTCACCCTTAGAGTTCATGATCTCTACCACGATGGTCACGAGGTTACGACGCTGCTCGGTAATCCTTCCACGGATGGTCAACTCCGGCTCTAAGGTGGAGATGGCCTTTTTATAACGCACATTGAGTGAAGAGGTGACACCGGTGGTCTGCAGTTTGCGGAACACCACCCATCCAGCCAGTTCGTCGATGAGCGAGGCGATAATGCCGCCATGCAGCACGTTTACCCAACCCTGATATCGCTCACCCGGTTTCCAATAACTTACGATATCATCTCCATCCTCGAAGAACACCATGTGGAGTCCGAGGGGATTATCGGGACAACAGCCGAAGCAGTTGTAGCCTTCTCGTGATATCCAAGGATTCTTTATCTTTCGCATAGTATATTGTTTTTTACAACACAGAGAAACAGAGGAACAGAGTTAATCATTTCTCTGTGTCTCCATTCCTCTGTGTTTATGATTATTCGTTTTTCTTCTGTACCCTGCCAACGATGAAGATACTACACTCGTACAGCAGCCAGATGGGCAGGGATACGATGAGCAGGGTGAAGATATCCGAGGTAGGAGTGATGACCGCTGCTACGATGAGGATTGCCACGAAGGCATGCTTCCGGTAACTGACCATCCACTCACGGCGCAGCAGTCCGAACTTCGCCAATAGCCATGACAATACCGGCAACTCGAAGACAACACCCATCATCAGACTGAGCATCAGCAGGGTATCCACATAACTGCTGATCGTCAGCATGTTCTCCACGCTGTTGTTCACCTGATAGGTTCCTAAAAACCTGACGGTGAGGGGGAAGACCAAGAAGTAGTTGACCGCCACGCCCAACAGGAACATCAGGTAGGCAGAGAGGGTGATGCGCACGGAGTAACGGTGCTCATTCTCGTAGAGGGCGGGCGACACAAAACTGAAGAGTATATACAACACGTAGGGTGAGGCAACGATGAGTCCTGTCACCAGCGCCACCTTCATGTGGATGAGAAACTGCTCTGCCAATCCGGTATTGATCAGTTGTATCTTGAAGGGCTCCACCCCTACCCACTGCCAAAGGAAGAAGTTGCTGTCTTGCGGGGCGAGCACGATACGGAAGAGCGGTTCTTTGAGGAGAAAGGCAATGATGCCGGCAGCCACGGTAGCCACCAGCATCTTAATGATACTTGAGCGGAACACATCGAGGTGTTCCCAAAAGGTCATCTCCTCACTATCCGCCATTACTTCTTCTTAAAAAGTCCTTTGATAAAGCCACCCACCTTAGAGGCTCCGCGCTCAATGCCTTTCGACATGCTGTTACCCACGCTGTCGATCTCATCGATCACCTTCTGTGACTTGTTGCGGAAGAGTTTCTTCTGATAACGGGTGCGGTATTCGGAATACTGGCTCAACTCCTGGTTGGTCATCTTATCCCGATACTCGTTCTTGTAACGGGTGCGGAAATCATTGTATTTCGCATCGAGTGCCGGCACCTCACTGGCCTTGATACTGTCTTTAGCCTCTACCTGCTCCACGAATTTCTTCATTTCATCGAGGAACGTGGTGGTCTTCTGTGCATATACTGTCCCCGTCAGCACTACCGACAAGAACATCATCATCATCACTTTTTTCATATTCTATTATTTTTATTAGTTATTATCAACACAGAGGTACTGAGTTACAGCGTTAATGAAATCTCTGGTTCTCTGTGTTTAAAAAAACAATCATTACTTACAAATCATATTCAAAATGTTGAAAATCTTTTAAACTATTCCAGTTGCCTCCCCACTTAAAGCCCTGCGCCGTAAACAACTTGTATGCCAAATCATTACGATCGATCTTATAGGGGATGTCACGACGACGGTCACGATGATAGGCATACTTCCTGCCACCCTTCGGCTGGATCACCGTGCCCTGCTTCCCCTTTTTGACGTAGGGGTTGTACAAAGGATTAATATCGATGGCCACTCCCCTGGCGTGTGCCGACAACTTAGAGGAGCCTTTCACCACCCGGTAGTTGAAACACGTGGTGTTGTTGGCCATCATCGATTGCTCATCATCTGCATCGTAATGATCGATAAGCACCATCCGCTCGATGCGGTAGTCGGCATCATACAACTGTCGGAAGATCTTCAACAACTTCTTGGCAATGGCTTTGTTGCAGATCATCTCCCCCATCTGACTCTTCCCTTCGGCATTACGATGGAGAATCATCAGATAACGGTAATCACTACGCTTCAACGGACAGTCTGTCTTCCAACTCTTTCCCTGCATACGGGAGAAGACATCATCTGGGATAGGCTCTGCCGTGAAGCAGTTGGAGACACCCATCGTCTGGATGGTTTGTTCAGACAATACCGCACCTGCCTGCCACAGTCCATCTTGCTGATGTGCCATGACGTTGAGGGGAAGGATGATCCATAGTAAGATCATCCATAGAGTCTTATTTATTCCTTTATACTTCATTCTTTCTTCGGCGCGAAGAAAGAAGCAAAGAAGCATCCACCCCCTCCAAGGCCTCCCCCTATATGGGGAGGATGCAACCACTCCTACTCGTCGCTCTTTAATTATTGTAAGCTCGCCCCATCAAAGGGTCGGCTTAATTTCTCACGCAAAGATAGTGGTTTTTTCGTTGTTCCATCAAATTATTAGAGTTTTTTTAATATCCATATCATTCGTTTATCATTCTGACAAATAAAAAGGGTGAGGTGTTGGTGATAAACAAAAAAAGTTGTAATTTTGCGATATCAATTCATATAACACTTCAATATACCATGAATATGAGACAAATAAAGATCCTGTTATTACTGTGTATGGTCAGTGTCTACACCTTTGCGGACAACCGTGCCAACTTCAACATCGTGCCCCTACCCGATAAGATACAAACAACTGACGGTAAGGTTTTTATACTGCAAGATGGGGTTACGGTGGGTTGTAAGGAAAACGACGAGAATATGTTGCGCAATGTGCGGTTCTTATCAGAGTATGTGAAGGAGCAGACCGGCATCACGTTGAATAATCAGGCAGTCAACAAGAAAGCCACCATCCTTCTCTGTCTGAATGAGAAGATCAGCAATAAGGAAGGTTACCGACTGACGGTCAATAACAAGAAGATCTTGATAGAAGGTTCTACCCCTGCCGGTGTATTCTACGGCATACAGACTCTCCGGAAGGCACTGCCCGTGATGAAAGAGGCACAGATGATTGAGATCCCTGCCGTGGTGATCGATGACGCACCCCGCTTTGCCTACCGTGGCATGCACCTCGACGTGAGTCGTCATTTCTTTCCCCTCCGTTTTGTCAAGCAGTATATCGACATGATGGTGTTACACAACATGAACACCTTCCATTGGCATATTACCGACGACCAGGGCTGGCGCATAGAGATTAAGAAGTATCCTGAACTAACGAAGAAAGGATCCATACGACAGCGGACGGTAGTGGGCAGAAACACGGAGTTGTTCGACTATACGCCCTATGGCGGTTACTTCACTCAGGAAGAGGCTAAAGAGATCGTGAGATATGCTGCCGAGCGATATATTAAGGTAATACCCGAGATTGACATGCCTGGTCATATGCTTGCTGCCCTGCATGCCTATCCGGAGTTGGGATGCACGGGTGGTCCGTATGAGGTATGTCCGTTGTGGGGTGTCTTTGACGATATCCTCTGCGCCGGCAATCCCAAGGTGTATGACTTCGTGAAGGGAGTGTTGGATGAGATCTGTGAGATCTTCCCCTCGGAGATTGTTCATATCGGTGGTGACGAGGCTCCCCGCACCCGTTGGCAGCAGTGTGCGAAATGTCAGGAGATGATTCGCAAACAAGGACTGAAAGCTGATGCCAAGTATCCGGCTGAAGCTAAGCTGCAAGGATACTTCACATCCGTTGTGGAAGACTATTTAGCCTCAAAGGGCAAGAGGATTCTCGGATGGGATGAGATACTGGAGGGTGACGTACGCCCATCGGCAATGATCATGAGTTGGCGCGGTGTAGAGGGCGGCATAGAAGCCTCAGCCAAAGGACATGATGTAGTGATGGCTCCCACCAGTCATTTCTATTTCGACTACTATCAGGTAGAGATGAACCGTCGTTTCCGTGAACCGCAGTTGATAGGCGGCACACTACCCATCAGCAAGACCTACAGTTTTGAGCCGATCCCCGAAGGGATGAGCGATGAGGCAAAGAGTCATATCTTAGGTGTGCAGGCCAACTTATGGACAGAGTATATCACGTGTGACGAGGTGGTGGAATATCAGGTACTGCCACGTATGGGTGCCCTTTGCGAGGTGCAGTGGATGCAGCCAGAAAAGAAAAACTTCGAGCAGTTTGTAGAGCGCTCACGCCACATGACGGATATCTACCAGCATTACGGATGGCAATATGCCAAGCACCTGTATCGGAAGAGCGAGGTGAATGAGTGGTGATGATGATTAAGGTCTTTAAGGTCTTTAAGGTCCTTAAGGTCCTTAAGGTGAAATGCCAAAAGAAAACAAATTTTCTTTTGGCATTTCACTTGACTTTTCGTATCTTTGCAGAATATTTGGTAAAAAGCGAGAAATGGGTTTTGAAGGTGTGATCGGTCAAGAGGATGTTCGCAATCGTTTGATACAAATGGTTGACGAACAGCGATTGCCGCATGCCCTGTTGTTCTGCGGACCAAAAGGGTGTGGTAAGATGGCATTAGCTATGTCGTTTGCCGCCTATCTCCTGACCAAGGATGCCACGTCGGCAAATGCCGAGGCAATGCTGCGCACGTGGCAGCATCCCGATCTCCACTTCTCCTACCCTGTTATCCGACCAGCAGGAACGGGTGCAGAACATAAGATGACGAGCGATGACTTCTCTGATCAGTGGAACGCCATGGTCAACCAAAGCATGTATTTCACCTTGGACCAGTGGTTAGAGCAGATGAATGCCGCCAATCAGCAAGCTATCATCGGTGTGGGAGAAAGCGACAGTCTGATTCGCAAGTTATCACTCAAGGCCAGTCAGGGACAGTATAAGGTGAGTATTATCTGGTTGCCGGAGCGCATGAATGCGGAATGTGCCAACAAACTGCTGAAGATCATCGAGGAGCCGCCACAGCAAACAGTGTTCATCATGGTATGTGAAGCGCCCGAACAACTACTGGAGACGATCCTCAGCAGAACGCAGCGAATAGATATCAAGGGCATTGAAACGGCAGCTATTGAGAGAGCACTGACTGAGAAGAGGGGCATCAATGAAGAGACCGCCCATCGTATCGCCCGCATCGCGAACGGCAGTTGGCAGAAAGCACTCGAGGAACTGAATGCCGATAATGAGAACCGCCTATTCCTCGACATGTTCATCATGCTGATGCGACTGGCTTACCAGCGGAATATCAAAGAGTTGAAAAACTGGAGTGAGACGGTTGCCAATTATGGCAGGGAGCGACAGAAAGGCATGCTCACCTACTTCCTGCATCTGATCAGAGAGAACTTCATGTATAACTTCCGCATTGCCGATCTGAACTACATGACAGAAGAGGAGGAACAGTTTGCCAAGAACTTCGCCCGGTTTATCAATGAGGCGAATGTCATCGAGATCAGTGAGTTGTTCTCTAAGGCGATACGAGATATTGGACAGAATGCCAACGGGAAGATTGTCTTCTTCGACATTGCTCTGAAAATGATTGTGCTATTGATACAGAAATAACACTACAGGATACCTGTAGATCACTATATAAATAACTTTATGGACTATAAGAACTTACAATATAAGATAAGTACAGGATGTGACAGAGGTCTCTCCAACAAAGCCTGTGGACGGCAAGACAAACAGTTGAATACCTACGACTGGCTGGAGGACATCCCTGGAAACACCGAGTTGACCGACCTGGTGGAGGTGCAGTTTAAGAACACCCGCAAAGGTTATTACCACAACGTCAATAACCTGGAACTGAAGAAAGGTGATATCGTAGCCGTGGAAGCCAGTCCGGGCCATGACATCGGTGTGGTGACACTCACCGGCAGTCTGGTAAAACTGCAGATCAAGAAGGCTAATCTGAAGTCAGCTGATGATATCAAACGTATCTATCGCATCGCCCGTAAGGCAGACATGGATAAATACTACGAGTCGAAAGCGAAGGAGCACAGCACGATGATCCGTAGCAGACAGATAGCCAAGGATCTTGGGTTGGAGATGAAAATTGGTGATGTGGAGTATCAGGGCGATGGTAACAAGGCCATCTTCTATTACATTGCAGATGAGCGTGTCGACTTCCGACAGTTGATCAAGGATCTGGCCGCTGCCTTCCATGTACGTATCGAGATGAAGCAGATCGGAGCGCGCCAAGAAGCCGGTCGTATCGGGGGCACCGGTCCATGTGGCAGAGAGTTGTGCTGTGCCACATGGATGAAGAATTTCGTGAGTGTGAGTACTAATGTAGCCCGCTATCAGGATATCTCCCTCAATCCCCAGAAGTTGGCCGGTATGTGTGCCAAACTGAAATGCTGCCTGAACTATGAGGTGGACAATTACATAGAGGCAGGAAAGGCTCTGCCATCAAGGGATATCATCCTGCAGACAAAAGATCAGGACTTCTATTTCCTGAAGAGTGATGTTCTGGCAGGACTTGTCTCCTACTCCTCTGATAAGAATATCGCAGCTAATGTTGAAACAATTAGTATCAGCAGGGCTAATGAGATCATAGAGATGAACCGACGGGGAGAGAAACCGCTCTCACTGACGGATAACAACACCGAGAGACAAGCTGATCATCCTATCGACCTGTTGGCAGGCGAGAGTATCACGCGTTTCGACAAGAGCAAGAACAAAAAGAAAAAGAAGAAGGGTAACAAGCCGCAGAACAGAGGAGCACAACAGGCATCTGCCCCACAGCCAGAGTCGCAAGAGTCTCCACGACAGAAAGGTGGACCACACAACCGTCATGACAAAACGGGAAACCCCAAGAAAAGAGACGCTAAAGAATAGTATTCCCACGGATGAGTAAAAGATTGCGAGAACATATCCTGCTCATGACTGTCGTAATAATGACAGTCATGATGGTGGCATGTGAGGATGTGACCTACTATCATTTTAACCATACTCCACTGTATGGGTGGGAGAAGAACGACACACTGGTATACGATATCCCTCCACTGAAAGAGCCTGGGAAATACCGGGAGTATATCAGTATGCGTATCAGTGAGTCATATCCCTTTAAGAGCGTATTCCTGATTATCGAGCAATACACCTACCCCGGGAAACGGGTAACCCGTGACACCTTGTCGTATAACCTGGTAAATGCAAAGGGAGAGCGCACCGGCAACGGCATCAGCTATTACCAGTATAACTATCTGTTACGAGAGAAAGATTTCCGAAGAGGAGACTCCCTGCATATCACCATTCGTCATGATATGAAGAGAGAGATTCTGCCAGGCATCAACGATATCGGTTTTAAGTTGTCACCCAAGCATTAATTACGGATCATATTCCTGCCGGCATCAATACGCAGGAAAATGAACAACAGGAAGGTGAATCCCCACAGGGAAGAACCGCCATAACTGAAGAAGGGCAACGGGATACCGATAACAGGTGTCAGTCCTAATACCATGCCCACGTTGATAAAGACATGGAAGAGGAAGACACTCAACACACAATAGCCATAGATACGTCCGAATTTAAACGGTTGTCGCTCGGCCATGATAATCAGCCGGATAATCAATGCCAAGAACAGCAACAACACGGCGGCACATCCTAAGAAGCCCTCTTCCTCTCCTACTGTACAGAAGATAAAGTCGGTATCCTGCTCAGGCACGTATTTCAGTTTTGTCTGCGTGCCATTGAGGAAGCCTTTTCCACGTATACCACCCGAACCAATGGCAATCTCACTTTGATGCACATTATAACCCGCACCTGAGAGATCGTCTTCCAATCCTAACAACACATTAATACGTACACGCTGATGAGGTTCGAGTACTTCATCCAGCACATAACTGGCAAGGTTGAAGAAGATCACCGAACCGATGGTGAACAGGGCTATATATAAATAGGTACGTATGCGCGCGCTAAAGGCCATATACACCAGGTAGCCTACGGTAACAGCCAACAAGGTGAGCTGCACCCACACGATATCAAAGGGAATCACATAATAAGAGAAGAGGAATACCAAGATGGTGATACCTAAAGGGATCAACAACAATCGCCAGAACTCTCGTTTATCGTGGGTATACGACAAGACGAAGAAAGCCGTGAATACCTGAATAAGTAATAAGACGACAAAGCGGCCTACAGATGTGGGAGTATCCAACAGGAGGTTCTCATCAAAACGGATGCCCACCACGAAATAGATCACCATGGCGACACCCGTGAAAAGAATACTACCCGGCATACCCTCACGATAGAACATCAGGAAGAAGGACAGATAGACGAGTGCCGATCCGGTCTCTTTCTGCAATACGATGAACATCATAGGCAGTAACACCACGCCGCACGCTGTAGCGAAATGCTTGAGATTATGGATGTTAAAGCCATAGGTACTCATCAGTTTTGAGACCGCCAAGGCTGTGGCAAACTTCGCAAACTCAGCCGGTTGTATTCGTAGCGGTCCTAACACCAACCACGATCGTGAACCTTTTATCTCATGGGGATTGAAGATCGTAAGGAAAAGCAGGAGGAGCAACAGCGCATAGAGCACGTAGGCAAAGGTGTCGTAGAAACGGTCGTCAAGCATCAACAAGACAAAACCGATGAATATCGACGTGCCGATCCACACGATCTGCATACCAGAGCGTGTCGACAGACTGAAGATATTCGGGTCCTCATACGAATAGCTGGCACCACAGACACTCACCCAGCCGAAAGCCAGCAGAGCGATATATATGGCTATGGTCCACCAATCCATCGATCGGAGAACACCCGGTTGTTTATCTGTTTGCTTTTCCATATGCTATTCTTCTATTCTGGAACTTTGTTGCCAGTCCTTCATAATACGGTGAGAGTTCTCCACGGATATACTGCTCCATCATTATCGCACCGATAGGCACACCGAAGTCGGCACCGAATCCACCATTCTCCACATATACGGCAATGGCGATCTTCGGATCATTCATCGGAGCAAAACCCATAAAGACAGAGTGGTCTTGTCCTCTGTTCTGAGCCGTTCCGGTCTTGCCGCACACCTCGTAGTACGGACTATTGGCATGTTTACAGGTACCGCCCAACACTGAGGCGCGCATACCCTTCACGATATACTCGTAGGCCCACTTCTCGGCCTTCGTATAGTGGCGCTCAGTATATTCCTTCTTCAGCGGTTCTCCCTTCACCTCTTTCACCACATGAGGCGTGATATAATAACCCCTGTTGGCAATGGTAGCACCCAGATTGGCTATCTGCAGTGGCGTGAGGTTCACCTCACCCTGACCGATAGAGATACTGATGATCGTCAGTCCGTTCCACGAACCGTGGTAGGCATTGTCATAGAACTGTGCGTTAGGTATCAGTCCGCGCTTCTCTCCCGGCAAGTCGATACCTAACTTATATCCGAATCCCATGCTCACCATATAGTCACGCCAGGTATTCATGGCCGCCTGCACATTCTTGTATTTCTTACGGTTAGACATCATATTATAGAGTCCCCAACAGAAATAGCCGTTGCAGGATGTACTGATGGCAGGTACCAGACTCAGTGGAGAAGCATGTCCGTGACACCCCACATGCAGTCCTCTGTGATAGAATCCATGATGACAGGGATAGGCCGTACCTGTTGGACTGATGATACCCTCTGACATGAAGGTCAGTCCTTGTGAAGTTTTGAAGGTAGATCCCGGCGGATACTGTCCCATGATAGAACGGTTCAGGAGAGGCTTCCACACATCCCTCTGCAACTCACGGTGCATCTTTCCGCGGTTCCTTCCAATCATCACACGAGGATCGTAGGTTGGGGATGAAACCATACAGAGCACCTCACCCGTAGATGGTTCGATGGCCACGATACTACCGATCTTGCCTTGCATCAGACGTTCGCCTAATGCCTGTAATTTAATATCGATACTCAGTTTAAGATCCTTGCCAGCCTTTGGCTTCGTATCAAAAGCACCATCATGATAACGGCCCTTGATCCTTCCACGTGCGTCACGCAACATGATCTGTACACCTTTCTCACCACGTAATTCTTTCTCGTAAGAACGCTCGATACCTTGTTTACCGATATAGTCTCCCGGCTGGTAATAATCATCGTTCTCTATATCACCCTTCGACACCTCTGCCACATCACCCAGAACGTGGGCGGCATTGGGATAGACATATTGTCGCAGACTTCTTCGCTGCACATAGAACCCCGGGAAACGGAACATCTTCTCCTGAAAGACCCTGAAATCATTCTCTGATACCTGACTCATAAAGAGCTGTTGCGTATATCGGGAGTATCCGGGATTCTTATTCCGGTCTTTGATATCGTTCATACGGGAGATAAACTCCTCCTTCGTGATACCGAGGGTATTGCAGAACTCCATCGTATCGAGTCTGCCACTCTCCTCGTTCATGATCACCATGATATCGTAGGCATGCTGGTTATATACCAACAACTTACCCGTACGGTCGGTGATCACACCACGCGCGGGGTACTCTATCTTCTTGGAAAAGGCATTACTGTCGGCATTCTTCTTATAGTCATCACTAAGGATCTGAAGGGTAAACAGACGAATCAGGTAGACGACTATGATAAACACAGCCACCCCACCAATCACATACTTTCTGTAATCCAGTTCGTAATCACCCTTCATTGTCGATATCTTACATTTTCAATGATAAGGATTATGAGGAATGTCAAAGCAGCACTGGCACCAATATTAGACAACCACTGTTGCCAGTTGAAGAAACTGAAAGC
>OCTW013368262.1_pt1 | contig 23502 bp, 13 predicted proteins | sample 1539671 | NCBI WGS metagenome assembly OCTW01 (sample SAMN02144230, study PRJEB22623) | gut metagenome | biome: sheep rumen | host: Ovis aries | place: New Zealand | reverse complement strand
ACTCTTCTTTGTATATACACTTATTATTCTAGCTTGATCCCGACGCTCTGCAATTCCTTTTAGAATTGACGCTCTCGTTTCTTGTACTTTTTCGGTACTTGCTTGTACTTTCCTTCCAAACTTTTCAATGAACTTCTCAAAAAATCCCGCTCGTTGTCCGAACGGGAATGCAAAGGTACACCTTTTTTTCTAACCTCCAAAACTTTTTTCAAAAATTTTCAGCGTTTTTTCGCGTACCCTGATTTTAAAACGATTCAGCCTCCTACCTCGTCATACCAACGATTTGCTCGCCTGTCGTCCCTGGGGTAACGCGTAGAAAAACGGTGCCATGAGGAGCCACCTCCGTCTCCCATCTGTCACGGAACCAAATCGATCCCAAATCCTGCTGACGCCAAAGGTCGCGCAGGTGCTGTGTTCCCACCATCCCCAGCGAACGGGGTACGAACCCGATTCGTTTGGGAGCCGTTGTCAGGTTAAACAAGGCGATGGCAACGCTTCCGTCCTCCAGCGGTTTGCAATAGATGGCGTAGGTACCGTCATTTTTCACGTTCCAGTCCCCTTCCACTCGCGAAGCCTGAAGGCCCAGGGGATCCTGGTTCACATCCAGCACCTCATTGTTGCAGAGCAGGCTCCGGGTAAACGCATCCATATCGGCCATGTCGCATCCGATGAGCATCGGCGAAGCCAGAATCGACCACAGGGTCATGTGTGTATATTGTTCATCGGGCGTAAGCCGGGACCGATGCGTCTTGGGGCCCCAGCCTACCTTGCCCACCACGAGCATATCGGCATCGGGCCAGCGACCGGGTTTCTTGTACGGCCCCCACTGATCCTGGCCGCCGAATCCGATCTTGGACATATTCTTCCACTCGTCGCGGATATCGCCGGTGGTGCGCCAGCATTCGGCATACCGCTCCAGGTAGGGAGCCATGGGGATCTTACCGGAATTGGAGATGCTGTAAATGATATCGCGTCCGGTTGCGCGCAAGGCGTCGTGCATATCTTTCAGGTGCCACAAATCGTTCGGGCCCCAGTCGTATTTCAGATAATCGATCCCCCAGTCGGCCCACTGCATCGCATCTTCCCGGGCAAAGGAAACCGCACCGAAATACCAGAGCGAATCCCGTTTGAGCTTACTGCGGTCCAGTTTGCAGACCTCATCGACCAGGCCCTTTTCCACCCACCAGTAGGTTCCTTCGGCATTGTCGCAACCCGTTCCGATATGACCGGCATACGTCGCCACCCAAGGTCCGGAATAGATACCCACTTTCAGGCCGGCGGCGTGCAACTCATCCACCATTCCTTTCATATCGGGGAATTTCTTGTTGGGCTGAATTGCATTGTACTTGCCGCCACGCAAGCCCTGCCACCCATCGTCTATGTTGATGTAGCTCCAGCCGTATTCGGCCAGGCCGCTCTCCAGCATGGCGCGGGCGGAACTCAGCACCTTCTCCTGGCTCACCGAATTTCCCCACACATTCCAGGAATTCCAGCCAAGCGGCGGCGTAAGGGCGATTTTATCGCCGATAACAATCCGCAGTTCACGCTCGTTCTCTCCCAGGGCGTTGGTTGCGCGCAACATCACCCGATACTCCCCTGCCTTTTTGGCACGACCGGTAATGATGCCGGTTTCCTCATCCAGCGACAGGCCTTTCGGGAGCCCCGTAGCGGCAAAAGTCATCGGACGGACACCGGTGGCAGGGATCTTAAACAGGAAATCGGCTCCGGGGCGGGCGCCATAAACCTTCGGCCCGTTGATGCGGGGCGTCTCGGGCGCCGGCGGGGTCAGGATGGCCAGCAGGTAGCGCATTTCGTCCGGATGATCGGTCGATACCCACGTCACCCCGTGCGCCTTGGCCACATCGACCAGCGGCAGATCGTTTACCGGCCACAGGACCGTCTCCATCCCCGCCTCACGGGCCTGGTCCAGCCACTCGGGATGCTCCTCCACCACCTTAAAATAATAGGATACCCCCGCATAGCCTTTCTGCTTCAGCACCGCGGGCTCCGGCATTTTCTTTGTGGAAGAAATGGGCATCACCCTCGCGCCCGGATGCAGGCGCAGCACCTCGTCGCACAGATGATAGCTGAACGAGATGAAGACCGTCTGGCCGTACATGTCCATTTCATCACAAAGCGAAAGGACCTTTTCGGCCAGCTGCGTCTCGCGTTCCGGGGTGGGATGCGTCTTCAGTTCCAGGAAGAGCAGCAACGAGGGGGTCTGCTTCGCCTGGGCGAAATACTCGCGCAGCGTGGGAACCTTGTCGCCATTGGGGAGCGTACAGGCGCGCACCTGCTCGAAGGTGCTTTTCTGCGCCTCCACCTGCGTCCCGGAAATTATCGGTCCGTGAAGGACCACGAGCGAATCGTCCACCGTCAGATGAGCGTCCAGTTCCACGGCATCAGACCGGAATTCCTGGGCGTTTTTCAAGGCAGTAAGCGTGTTTTCAAATGCCCCTTCCTTGGCATAGAATCCCCGGTGAGACATGATTTTCGGCTGTGCGGCCATCGCCAGCGACAGCATCATCGGCAAGAAAGACAGATACAATTTTTTCATATACAAAAGTTTATTTTTGAACATTCTTGACAGGACCCGCGTACTTGATGCGATAATCGCCGGCATTGACATCCAGGACAAACACCTGATATTGCTTGCCGCCGGGATAGACCCGCACCACAATATGACCGCAGGGCCGCAGGTACCACCACATTTCCTCCCCCAGATCCTTCCGTCCCCATTCCGATGTCACGAAGAATTCCCGCGGATCGGGATAGAGCATCCGGTCCGTCAGCCGGCGCATCGTTCCCGTGTACGGATGCTGCCGATGGGCCGCCATGAACAGATGCACCTCGGGACGGGATGCGGCGATGAGTTTCGGCGAGGACGAATCAATCGACCCGTGGTGGCCGTTTTTCATCACGGTCACCTTGCCCACTACATCGGCCAGGAAATCCTCCTGGGCCCGGTCGTGCGAGGGATAAGCCGGATGATTGCCACCCGCAAGGTCCCCACAATTATAATAGGTAAAATCTCCGTATCGCAGCAGGATGCCACAGCTGTTCAAGTTCTCGTCGAACAGGAGCGGATCGCCGGTATACATTTTCCGGGTTTTCTTCCCCTTTCCGGTCCAGACTTCGGCATTCGCGCACAGGTTGCGCACCTCAAAATCATATCCGCGCGGATTTTTCAGCAAGGCAAACTGTTTGTTACTGCCAATTTCGAAACGCTCCATCTTCATCCCGCGCCCCCGCATAACCTCGCAGAACTTCCAGTAATCGTTCATGAAATTGCATTCCTTGAGGATATTTTCGCGGGAAGGGAAGGAATAATCCGGCCAGTCCCGGTCGATCAGGCGGTCGAACCGGATGTGCTGGCCAACCGCCGATAAACCCGACAGCACGTAGCCGTCCGGACCGATGCGCATCCCCCTGCGGCGGGCACCCATGTGATCGGTATGGAAATGCGTCACCATCACATAGTCCAGGTGATCGGGCGAAGGAGAGAAATGGCGGATATAGTTCACAATCCGGTCGGGCGCAGAGATTCGGTCATCGGGAATCGTCCCGGACCAGCCGGGGCGGCCCTTCGGCATCCCGATATCGCCGGCATCGATCATCCAGGTCGTCCCGTCGGGGAGGGCCAGGAAAGTGCAGTCTCCCTGCCCGGTTGCGAGGCTGTGGATATCCAGGTAGCCTTCCTGCCAAGGTGTCAGGTACCGGGGACTGCGGGTGGTTTCCGCCACCACATAGGCCCTCAGCGAATCGGCCTGCTGCGGCGTCAGGGACAGGATATGATGCTTCCCGCCCGGACGCACGTGGTTGAAGCCTTTTTCATCGACCGAAACCGTCACGTCCTCGCCTACCCCGAACAACTCGGGATGCAGCACCCACGCTACCGAGAGGATATCCCACGACGGACGGTCGTACGGCATCTGCTGGTAGGCCTTGTACGCATCGAATACCGGATGCGTCCCCTGCGGCTGCACGGCCGATGCAGGATACATCACCATTTTCCCGAGTTCGAAGGGATTCTGGTAGATGGGAGTCGGCCACTGGTCGAAAAGTTTCCGCATGGCTGGCAGATCGTTCACCACGTTGAACTCCGCCCGCTGTTTGGGGCCGTAACTGCCCGCCATGATGGAAAGGTATTTCACCTTGCGCGAGACGAGCTCGCGGCCGTTAAACGTGCTGTACTCATCCGGCGGTGTATCCAGCAACTGCGCCAGCGTGGTGGCGAAGCCCAGCGAGATGATCACCACGCTGCGGTCTTCGCTGTACGACAGGAGGCGGCGGTAATGCGTTACCGCATCGGGGAAGTTCCCGTCTGCATAGTGGCCCGATCCCGGGAAGGCCCCGCCTTCCACCACCGGCACCGTATAGTCGCACGCCTGGTTGTTTTCCACGGGGGTGCGGGCTTGCGCCACACAGACCTCCGGGTACCCGTACCAGCGGTTCAGGATGTCGGCATAGGCACAGGCTGTCGGACTTTTCTTGTGAACGCTGACCATCTTCAAATCAATCTTACCGTCGCAGACGGCCTGATACGCCAGATCGAGCGCCAGCGCATCATCGATATCATTGCCCAGATCCGTTTCAATGATAACGGGAATCGGATCAGAGGAAGGCTGAGCCAAAACGGCTTCTCCCGCAAAGGTGAGAGAAGCCATTAGAAAAACGATACTGGAAAACCTCATACTACATACCGGCCTTCACGATGCAGGCCAAGCCTACGAGGAACAGGACGAACATCGCGGCCAGGAGGACGCCGGTACCCTTCTTGGCACCCTTGAATTCCTTCCAGATGAACACGCCCCACAGGGCCGCCACAAGCGGTGCGCCCTGACCCAGGGCATAGGAAACGGCAGGACCGGCTTTTTCAGCGGTGATATAGCTGAGAGCCGTACCCAGGCACCAGATGGAGCCGCCCAGCACGCCCACCAGATGGGTCTTGAAGTCGCCTTTGAAATATGCGCTGTAAGCTACCGGTTCACCCACGAAAGGCTTGCGCATGACGAGGGTATTGAACAGGAAGTTGCTCACGAGCACGCCCAGGGTGAAGATTACGATGGCCGTGTAAGGGGTAACCTTTCCGGCTTCCGGCGTAACGAAGTTGGTCGTATCCATGGCCCGCATCACGAAGGAAGAGAAGAACGACATCACCAGACCGGCAATCAGGGCCAGCACAATGCCTTTCTTCTGGTCTGCCTTGGCCACATCCCCGTCGCCCTTGCGGCCGGAGGCGACACCGTTGGCCACGATGGCGCACACCACGAGGATAACACCCAGCACCAGCAGGGTCACATTGCCCGTCTTGGCGCCCTGGGCCACTGCCACGCGATAGTTGTTCACCACACCCATCACCAGGGCGATACCGACGCCCAAGGGGAAGGCTACCGACATGCCGGCCAGGGAAATCGAGGCCGACAGCAGGATGTTGGAGGCATTGAAGATGATACCGCCCACCAGGATCCAAAGGATACTGGAAGCCGACGCCTGCGCCAGGTCGGGCAGGAAGGAGCGGCCTTCAGAGCCGATGCTGCCCAGCGTAAAGGCCAGTAACAGGGCAAAGAGGACCATACCAATGACATAGTCCCAGTAGAAGAGCTCGTAGCGCCAGCTCTTGGCGGCCAGTTTCTGGGTATTTCCCCAGGAGCCCCAGCATAACATGGTGACGAAGCAAAGGGCCACCGCCACGCCATAAGTAGGAACAATAAACATATCTTAAAAATTATAAAACAATCTCTTTACGATACGGCATCGATGCCTGCGCGCCGGCCTTGGTAACCGACAGCGATGAGGCTTTGCTGGCAAACAGGGCCGCCTCCTCCAAGGATTTCCCTTCGGAAAGGGCCACGCAGAGGGCTCCGCAATAGGTGTCGCCCGCCGCAGTGGTATCCACGGCCTGGACCTTGAACGAAGGCACCGGCCGTACCGAAACGCCATCGGTTATCAGCGAGCCTTTCGAGCCCAGGGTAACGATGATTTCCTTCACGCCCTTCTCCACCATCGCGTGGGCAGCGGCGAGCGCCGTCTCCTGGTTCTCCACCGGCATGCCGGAGAAAGCCGCCAGTTCCGTTTCGTTCGGGATAAACAGGTCAACATAGCGGAAAATCTCGTCGGGAAGCGGACGATAGGGAGCCGGATTCAGAACCACTTTCACCCCGGCCTCGTGGGCGATTTTCGCCGCCCGCATCACCGCCGGAAGCGGAATTTCCAGCTGGAGCAGCAGAATGGCCGCCGCGCGGATCTCCTCCGCGATGGAATCGATTTCCGCCTCGGTGATATCGGTATTCGCACCGGGAGCCACCGCGATGCAGTTTTCCCCTTTCGCATCGACATTGATCAGGGCGATGCCCGAAGGCAGGTCGCTGCGCAACACACCACTCACATCCAGGCCTTCTTCCTGATAATGTTTCACCGCATTGTCTCCGAAAATATCCTTGCCCACCTTGCAGACCAACTTGGCATCACCGCCCAGCCGGGCGGCTGCAACCGCCTGATTGGCGCCCTTTCCGCCGGGTCCCATATAGAACAGTCCGTCCGTCACCGTCTGGCCCGGGACGGGCAGCACGGCCGACTTGATGGTCATGTCCGTATTGCTGCTTCCGAGAATAAGAATCTTTTTGCTATTCATCTTGTTGCAATCAGTTAACCTACAAATTTAATAAAAAAAAACTGGAATCACAAAGGGTACTCTGCCATCCGAAGCAAGGTACGGATAGAGGAAAAGGAGCAGTTGATCCAATAGGTTCGGTTGCGGTCTTTGTAAGCCGGCCGCCACTCCCAGGTAGTGGGAAGCTGGCCGTTGTTCTGATTCTGCATCAAGGTAATGCTGTCAATCAGGGCCTTCGCCTTTTCGAATGCCAGGCGGTCTCCCGTCACATCGAACCAATCCAGCCAGGCGTTCGCCACATTGCAGGCGCTGTTGTCCACCGGCATCTCGTAATGGTACTGCTCGTGCACACAAGGCGTCCAGTTCTTTTTGAAGCCATCAGGATTTTCCGGCCAGTCCCAGTGGACGAACTGGTCCTCGCTCAGGCGGATCAGGTCCCGTGCATCCGCGATATCCCGGTCCGCGGGGGCCGCCTGCCGAAGCAGATACGAGGCGTAAGGAGCAGCTGTACAGTTGGTTAGATTCTGATAGGGTTCCAGGTTCAGCACCGACACATCTTCGAACTGTCCCGTCATATCGAAGCGTTCCAGGGCCACCTCGCGCATCCAGTTGAAGGCGCGGGCTCGCATGGGTTCGAATTCTTCCACGCCATATTGCTCTTTCAGCCGACGCAGCCAGTTCAGCAGGGGATGCAGCATCGCACAGGAGGCGTTTACCGGCTCGCCCGTCACAAAATCCGCCTTCACCGGCAAAGAGCCGTCCTCGCGCTGCAGTTTTGCATAGGTCCGCGTTATGGCCAGGGCGCGATCATACCAGCCCTGCTCCCCCGTTGCATCGAAGAGGTCCATGAAGGCCTGTGCGGCCGAAAGCGCTTCCAACACCATGGTCTTTCCCTGGTTCCAATCGCGGCGGGATGCCTCCAGGTCCTTATAATAGGTCGGCGGGAAAAAAGCCAGCGGATCGCCTTCGGGGCGGCTCTGGTCCACGAGGAACTGCGCGGCATTCCGTGCGATCTGCAACGCTTCCTCGCGGCGGTCCGGAAGCAACCGGGCCACCAGGCACTCGTTGCGGATGGTCGCTCCGATAATCTTGCAGGGATAGGTATTGTGGGGGTAGGACATATCCGGTTCGATATGGTCACGCCACCAGCGCACCGCGGGCATCGTATGGTTGTACAAGGCTCCCTTTACCGCCGCCGTCCGGTAGTCGAGCAGCGCGGGCCGATAGGGACCGGCAAAGGGATAATCGCGGAGGAAGGTGCGCACCCCGGCGGTGTCAATCACCGTTCCGGACGCGTCTAGGGCCAGGACCGTCAGTTCGGTCTTCCCCACCGGTATCTCGTTCCACACCTTCGACAGCGGTTCACAGGGCCGCTGGGCTTCGAAGGACCAGTTCCCTCCTTCCTGGGATAACTCGAAACGGTATTTTACCGCCCCGCTCACGTCCGCAAAGCCGAAGGCGGGCGCATAGATAAACTTTTTGGCAAAGCCGTTCCAATAGGGATTGCGCCCTTCATAACCCGGCCGGACCGGCTCGAGATATTCCTGCGCAGCCTGCCGGTTCAGTTTTTCCCAGGCTGCCTTTCCCTCATCCCGGCAGCATCCCGCCACCAGAATTCCCATCCATACGACTGACAATAAGGCTTTTTTCATCTGATATGTGTACTAATTATGTTGCGGGCACCGAGGCCCACGAGATAAAGTTAGTCAGTTTTTCGGTTTCTACCAAAAAAAAAGGCCCGCATCCTGAGACACGGGCCTTTTTATGGAAAATGGTAATGATTACATCATACCGCCGGCAGGCATGGCCGGGGCTGCGGGCTCCTTCTCGGGGATGTCCACGATGCCGCACTCGGTGGTCAGGAACATGCCGGCAACAGAAGCGGCATTCTCCAGGGCCACACGGGCCACCTTGGTCGGGTCGATCACTCCGGCCTCGTACATCTTCACGTACTCACCGGTACGGGCATTGAAACCGAAGTCGCCCTTCCCTTCTTTGATCTTCTGGACGATCACGCTGCCGTCCACACCGGCATTCTCGGCAATCTGGCGAAGCGGTTCCTCGATGGCACGGGCCACAATGTGGATACCGGTGGTCTCGTCATCGTTGTCACCCTTCAGGCCAGCCAGGGCCTCGGTCGCGCGGATGTAAGCCACGCCGCCACCCGGCAGATAACCTTCCTCGACAGCCGCCTTCGTAGCATTGAGGGCATCTTCCACGCGGTCTTTCTTCTCTTTCATCTCCACCTCGGTGGTAGCGCCCACGTACAGGACAGCCACACCGCCGGCGAGCTTGCCCAGACGCTCCTGGAGCTTCTCGCGATCGTAATCGGAAGTGGTGATTTCAATCTGCTTCTTGATGGCCGCCACGCGGTCTTCGATCTCGGCTGCCTTTCCGGCACCGCCCACGATGGTGGTGTTCTCCTTGGAGATGGTCACCTTCTCGGCCTTGCCCAGCATGTCGAGTGTTGCGTTCTCCAGGGTGTAGCCACGCTCCTCGGAGATGACGGTCGCACCGGTAAGGATGGCGATATCCTGCAGCATTTCCTTGCGGCGGTCACCGAAGCCAGGAGCCTTGACGGCAGCGATCTTCAGGGTGCCACGAAGTTTGTTCACCACCAGGGTGGTCAGCGCCTCGCCGTCCACATCTTCCGCGATGATGAGCAGGCTCTTGCCTTCGCGGGCAACCGGCTCCAGGATCGGCATCAGATCCTTCATCGTGGAGATTTTCTTATCGGTCACGAGAATGAACGGATTGTCCAGCAGGGCCTCCATCTTCTCGCCATCGGTCATGAAGTACGGGCTGATGTACCCGCGGTCGAACTGCATACCTTCGACCACTTTCACCTCGGTCTCGGTACCCTTGGCTTCCTCAACGGTGATAACGCCGTTCTTCTTCACCTTCGACATAGCATCGGCGATGAGTTTACCAATGAATGCATCGTTGTTGGCCGAAACGGTACCCACCTGCTCCACCTTGGAGTAGTCGTCGCCCACGTTCTGGCTCTGCTTCTTCAGGTTCTCCACGACGGCGGCCACGGCCTTGTCAATACCGCGCTTGAGGTCCATCGGGTTGGCACCTGCGGTCACGTTCTTGATACCGACATTGATGATGGACTGGGCCAGCACCGTAGCGGTGGTGGTACCGTCACCGGCCTGGTCGTTGGTCTTGGAAGCGACCTCCTTGACCATCTGGGCGCCCATGTTGGCGAAGCTGTCTTCCAGCTCCACGGCCTTGGCTACGGTTACACCGTCCTTGGTCACCTGAGGAGCACCGAATTTCTTGTCAATCACCACGTTGCGGCCTTTCGGGCCCAGCGTTACCTTCACGGCGTTTGCCAGCGCATCTGCGCCTTCTTTCATGCGGGAACGAACGTCCACATCGAATTTTATTTCTTTTGCCATAATGCTTTCCTCCTAATGATTTACAGAATTGCCAGAATGTCCGACTGTTTGACAATAAGGTATTTCTTGTCTTCCACAGTCACCTCGGTGCCGGCATATTTGCCATAGAGCACCTGGTCTCCCACTTTTACCTCCATGGGTTCGTCCTTCTTGCCGGGTCCGGCTGCGATAACGACTCCCTGTTGCGGTTTCTCTTTCGCGGTGTCAGGAATGTAAAGTCCTGCTGCGGTCTTGGTTTCGGCCTCCTTGGGCTCGATCAAGACTCTGTCTGCCAATGGTCTGATCATACTTATTACATTTTTATTTGTTTATGCATCTTTTGTCCCGAAGGACCATTGTCAGAAAAAAACAAAGCCCGTGCCATGAAGACACGGACTGACAATTTGTCACACACGCCCGCGGGCGTTCCGTCTAACGGGCGGAAAAACGATAGAGGGCCGTGTGGGTATAGGTCTGTCCGGGAAGGAGCAGGATCGACGGGAAGGCGGGCTGATTGGGAGCGTCGGGGAACTGCTGCGTTTCCAGCACAAAGGAGGAGCGGAACTCCTGCTTCGAGCCGTTGGAACCGATAGTATTCCCGTCAAAGAAATTGCCGCTGTAGAACTGCAGTCCGATCTGGTCGGTGATTACCTCGACACAGCGGCCGCTTACAGGATCGTACACCGTGCAGGCGCTTTCCAGCGCGCCGGGAGCCGTTTTGTTCAGACACCAGCAGTGGTCATAACCGCGCGCATTGCGAAGTTGCACATCGTCCTCCCCAATGCGTTCGCCGATGGGATGCGGGGTGCGGAAATCGAACGGAGTCCCTTCCACCGGGGCGATATAACCCAGCGGGATGCTGAGCGAATCGATGGGAAGGAAGCCGTCGGCATTGATGCACATGGCATAGTCCTCCACCGTTCCCTCCCCTTCGCCGCGGAGGTTGAAGAAGGGATGGTGGGAGATGTTCACCGGGGTGGGCGCATCGGTGGTGGCGCGATAATCGACCCGGAGCTCATCCTTCGACGTGAGGCTGTAGGTCATAGTGATGTCCAGGTTGCCGGGATAGCCTTCCATGCCGTCGGGATGCAGGAAATGCAGGGTGAGCGACGAATCGGTCACCGCCTCCACATCCCACACCACGTTGTCCAGGCCGATGAATCCACCGTGCAGGGTATTCACCTCGTTGTCATTCGCGGGAGTCGAGAAAAGTTCCTCGCCGATGCAGAAATGCGCCCCGCCGATGCGGTTGGCCACCGGTCCCACGCAGGCACCCAGGAAGCGCTCGCCGACCGGATGGACATACTCGTCCAGGGTGGCATGGCCCACTACGATGTTGCGCATGTTGCCATGGCGATCCGGCGCAAAAAGCGTCACCCCGCGGCCACCGAAGTTGGTGTACTGGGCAATCAGTTTTCCCCCTTTCAGGGTGTAAAGGGAGACGGGCTTGCCGTCAACCGAACCGGAGAAATTCTCTGCAGGAAGCAGTTCCGCCTTTTTCGGGCCGCAGGATAACACGGCCAGCGAAAGCGCCAGAAGGAGGATTCTTTTCATATGAAGATTAATAATTGTTCAACGGACGACCGCTCGTCAGCATGTGGACGCGCTTCTTCACATCCTCCAGCACCGCCCGGTGTCCGGCAAGCTCCTGCTGCTGGGCCTCGGTAGGCTCCTTGGCAGCAAGCGCCTCGGCGTGATAAGCAGCCGATGCCAGTACCGTATCGATCAGTTCGACGATGTCGAGCATGTCCTTTTCCACGAAACCGCGGGAAGTCACAGCCGGCGTACCGATACGCAGACCGGAAGTCTGGAAGGGCGAGCGGCTGTCGAATGGTACCATATTCTTGTTGACGGTGATGTCGGCTTTTACCAGCTCCTTCTCTGCCAGACGGCCCGTCAGATCCGGGAACTTGGTGCGCAGGTCGATGAGCATCAGGTGATTGTCCGTTCCACCGGAAATGATCTTATATCCCTTGGACAGGAAGGCTTCGCACATCGTTTTCGCATTGGCGACCACCTGCTTCTGATACGCGACGAATTCAGGCTGGAGCGCTTCATAGAACGCGACGGCCTTGGCGGCGATTACATGCTCCAGCGGGCCGCCCTGTACACCGGGGAATACGCTGGAATTAAGGATGGCGCTCATCTTCTTCACCTCGCCCTTCGGAGTGGTCAGGCCCCAGGGATTGTCGAAATCCTTGCCCATCAGGATCACGCCGCCACGCGGGCCACGGAGGGTCTTGTGGGTGGTAGAAGTGACGATATGGGCATATTTGACCGGATTTTTCAGCAGACCGGCGGCGATAAGGCCGGCGGTATGAGCCATGTCGATCCACAAGAGTGCGCCCACCTTGTCGGCAATGGCACGCATCCGCTCGTAATCCCACTCACGGGAATAGGCCGAAGCTCCGCCGATGATTAACTTCGGCTTGCAGAGCAGGGCCGTCTTCTCCATTTTGTCATAGTCAATGCAGCCCGTGTCCGGATTCAGACCATAGGCCACGGCGTTGTACAGCAGACCGGAGGCATTCACCGGCGATCCATGGGTCAGGTGTCCCCCTTGGGAAAGGTCCAGTCCCATAAAGGTATCGCCCGGCTTCAGGCAGGCCATGATGACGGCCATGTTGGCCTGGGCGCCCGAATGCGGCTGCACATTGGCATATTCCGCATCATACAACTGGCAGAGCCGGTCGATGGCCAGCTGCTCAATCTGGTCCACCACCTCACACCCACCATAGTAGCGTTTGCCCGGATAGCCTTCCGCATATTTATTGGTGCAGATGCTGCCCATGGCTTCCAATACCTGATTGCTCACATAATTTTCTGATGCGATGAGTTCCAATCCGGCAGACTGCCGCTCTTTCTCTTTCTTGATAAGGTCAAAAACCTGTAAATCCTGTTTCATAATACGCCTTGCTAACTAATAGGATACAAAGCTACTGAAAAATTACCACCCCTGCAAAGGTTTTTGTATCTTTGCTGCGGAAAAAAGAAACGGACGGATGAACAATCGCAAAAGGTTGAATATCGAATTGGACCGGCTGAGCCCGGAAGAGTATCGCGCTACGGCTGGCAGCGGAATTGCAGTGGTACTGGACAATGTGCGCAGCGCCCATAACGTAGGCTCCGCTTTCCGCAGCGCTGACGCCTTCAAGGCTGATAAAGTTGTATTGTGCGGTATTTGCGCCGTACCTCCTTCAGCGGAAATTCACAAAACGGCCCTCGGAGCGGAAGACAGCGTCCCCTGGGAGCATTTTGACCGAACCTCCGACGCCGTAGAAGCCCTCCGCGCGGAAGGATACACGTTCGTCACTGTGGAACAAACTGTCCATTCTGTATCGTTGGAGTCTTTCTGCCCCGAACCGGGTAAGCGCTATGCCATTGTCTTCGGTAACGAAGTCGAAGGCGTCGGCCAGGATGTGGTCGATGCCTCCGATCTGTCGTTGGAGATTCCCCAGTGGGGCACCAAGCACTCCCTCAACGTCAGCGTGACCGTAGGTATTGTACTTTGGCACTTTCGCAGCCAGCTGACTATAGCACCCGGTTCGTAACCGGACGAAGGGTGAAGGTAAAGCTGCGTTCCTTCGGGTGCAGCATATATTTCTCCAGCGGGGTCTGTCCCCATGAATCGATACCGCCCACGCCCATCTGCACCGCATCTACATTGACATGCGTCAGGCCATTCGCGCGGTCGTTCTCATGCGCGAGCGCCTTCAGCGAAAGAGAATGCTGCGGGGCGCCGACCTGGCGGGAATAGCGATTCTTGCGCTTAGGCGTTCCATTGACAGTGCAATCCAGTTCGGCCTGTCTGAATGGCAGCACACTGCCCGAGAAAGGCTCCGGTGCCGTCACTTCCAGGCCGGTACCGGAGGCATCGACCACCTGCAGCCAGCGCAGACCGCAATGGTTGCCGGACTCCTGCGTACGGACATAACCATAATGATACTGGTCGTTCACATCCTGGCGGTAGTGCCCCAGCAAGGCGGCACTGCAGCGGTCGGCATAATTCTCCCAAGGTCCCAGGCCATAGAAATCCAGGGTATCGAAGGATCCCGGCATGGCCAGTTTGATTCCGAACCGGAACAGATTCGGCGCCTGGGCCAGGCCACCGGCATCTTCCATCTGCTCACACACGGTTACGCCGCCGTCGCCATTCAAAGAATACGTCATCTTAACCCGGGCGCCGGCCACCGGGGCGTAAACCGCCGTCAGCGTCACCATCCCGGCATCGTCGGTTTCTTCGGACCAATCTTCCAGCCGCCACTGCGGATAGAGCCAGACGGCCATCTTTTCATGGAACTTGGCGCCCATGTCGTTCTCGGTCACCGCCCGGCCGAACGAAGGCGTGAGCGGCTCGGCCAGCAGCAGTTTTCCCGCCGCGGAGAACGCGGTCAGGAAGCCGGTTGCACGATCGAAGGTCACGCGCCAGTCCCCGGTCCGGAAGGAAAGCTTGCCGGCCATATCTTCGCGCACCATCGCCTTTTCAGCGAAATGGTTGCCCGGCACCGGGACAGGTGCCTCCTGCAGCATCAGCTGGTCGTATGCCACCTGTTCGCCGGCTTCCAGGATGCCATCGGCCTCCTTCAGCGAATAACGGACATTCAGCAGCAATTCGCCCTTCAGGCCCGACGGGACGCCTTCCAGCGCGATATCGACACTTTTCTGCGGAGCGACGGTGAGTTTCTCCACCTCCCCCGTCCGGATGGTCCGGCCATCCTGCTGCAGTTCCCATTCCATGCGATACCGGTCCAGCGGGATGAAGAAGTGCTCGTTGCGGACCCGCAGGGTAAGCGGGGAGACCGATGCAAGCGTCGTCCAAATGTTCTGGTACTGATAACGTACTTCGTAGGCATGCGGATGCAGGCTGCGGTCGGCGGCGATGACGCCATTGCAGTTAAACGAGCCGTCAGAGGCGTCATATTCATTGAAGTCGCCGCCAAAGACGAAGATATGGTCGGTGCCGCCCTGCTTCGACGGCCAGCGCAGCGCCTGGTCCTGGAAGTCCCAGATGCAGCCGCCCTGGAAAGACGGATACTTCCGGATCAGGTCCCAGTACTCCTTGAAGTTGCCGATCGAATTCCCCATCGCGTGGGCGTATTCGCACTGGATGAGCGGCCGGGTCGGCTGGCTTTCCAGATACTCCACGCACTTTTCCAGCCGCTTGTACATCGGACAGAAGATATCGGTATTCCATTCCAGCTGCGCACGTTCGTACTGAACCGGACGAGAGGGGTCCATTTCCTTGACCATCCGGTAGCAGGCCTCGAAATTGGGGCCGTTGCCCGCTTCGTTTCCCAGGCTCCAGATAATGACGCTGGGATGGTTGAAATCCCGCAGCACCATCCGGCGGTCACGCACCAGGTGGGCCTGGAGGAAGTCCTCCCGCCGGGCCAGGGTCCGTTCTTCATAACCCATTCCATGCGATTCGATATTTCCCTCGTCGATTACGTAGAGACCATAACGGTCACACAGGGCGTACCAGCGAGGATCATCGGGATAGTGGCAGGTTCGTACCGTATTGATATTCAGCTGCTTCATAATACGGATATCGCGAATCATCTCCTCCTCGGAAACAACATATCCGCCCGTCTCGCTGAGTTCGTGCCGGTTTACGCCCTTGATGAGTACCGGCTGGCCGTTCACCAGGAGTTGCGCGTTCTTGATTTCCACGGTGCGGAAGCCGAAGTCCAGCCCGGCCGTCTCGCGAACCGCTCCCTTGCGGTCTTTCGCCTCCACTTTCAAAGCGTACAGCGACGGAGATTCAGCGCTCCAGAGGGCGGGCCGATCGACCTGCATCGACGTGCGGAGCACCACCCGGCCGTTTTCAGATTTTTCGCGTTTTTTCGGCACGGTCACTTCGGCACAGGCAACTTTTTCGCCCGAAGGAGCAAAGATGGAAAAAACGGCCGAAGCCACACCAGGCGTCACTTCTGCGACGATGGATGCGTGGCCGTCCATCCCGGCCACAATATGCACATCCTCAACGCGTTCCAACTCTCTTGTATAGAGTTCCACCCCACGGGCGATACCCGTCAAGCGCCAGAAATCCTGGTCTTCGAGGTAGGTTCCGTCGCACCAGCGCATCACCTCCAGTTCCAGCGTATTCTCGCCCTCACGAACGTATTTGGTGAGATCGAAACGCGCTTCCAGCTTGCTGTCTTCGCTGTAGCCGACGGCCTTCCCGTTCACACGAACCTGCACGTTGGACGTTACGCTGCCGATGCACAGGCAGATCTGCTTGCCCATCCAGTCCTTATCGAGCTGGAAGGTGCGGCGATACACGCCTCTGTAATTGTGTTCCCGGGCCACAAACGGCGGATTATGCTCAAAATGCCCCTTCCAGGCGTAACCCATGTTGATATAAATCGGATCGCCATATCCCTGGAGTTCCCACATGCCCGGCACGCGGATCGTACCCCAGTCGCCGTTTTCGTAGCGGAAATCCCACTCCCCGTCCAACGACAGGGAACACGTCGGGGTTGTAGCGAAGGTGGCTGCCATCGGTAAACGATTGATTTCGAACACGCCAGGGTCCTCCCAAGGCTGCATTTTCTGCGCGGCGGCCGGCAGGGTCCACAAGGCGGACAGTAACGCCAGCGAGACAATCAGATTTCTCATCATTATGAAATGGTTAACAAAGTTATCGTTCCGTCCATCGTCGAGGCGAGGATCTGCAGGTGTCCCTGCTCGGTCCAGACCAGCAGAGGGTTCACCATCGCAATGGATAATTTGTGCTTCCACAGCAGGCTGCCGTCGGAAGCGGAAAAAGCGAGCAGGTTGCCCTTGTCGGTGGGCATCAGCACCACCCCGTCCTTTTCCACAAGGGCGGTCGGCGAGATTTCATAACCGGCCGTGGTTTCCACCGCCCATTTGGCGCTCGCATCCGCGGCGTTCCAGGCAAAAAGGCGATGCCACATCGATTTGGTATAAACCGTCCGGCCATCCTCCGACAGGCCGATGGCCTCCCGCGCACACTGCTCCCGGCAGGCAAGCTGCTCACCGGTACGGGCGTCCAGCACATAGAGGCAGCGGTCGGGCACCGAAATAAATATCTTTCCGGCCGATTTCACCGGCCACGTGGCGGCCGGTGAATACATCCGGGAGGGTTTCGCGCACTTCCAGGTCCACTGGAGCGCTCCCGTGCGGGTATCCAGCGAATAAAGTCGGTTCTCCCACGTACCGAAGATGACCTGCTGCGCATCCACGAACGCCCGGCATTCCACGAATCCCTGCACCTCGCCGAAGGTCCACACCGGAGCGCCGTCCGTCAGCCGCAGGCAACGGAACGTGCCGTCCGAAGCGCCCACAAAGACGTTTCCGTCGAAAATCACCGGCGAACCGAGCACGGACTTGGCCGCTTTCTGCATCCAACAAGTAGATCCCGTAACGGCATCAACGGCATAGATGCCGCCATCCGTACAACCGAAAACCACCTTCCCGTCTCCATAGGCGGGTGTGGAGAAAATCTTGCCCGGGAACGCGGCAGACCATTGCTTGCTGCCATCTTTGAGGTTGATGCAGCACAGCTGGCCGGATGCCGTCGTGTACCAGGCGCGGTCACCGTCGCGGGCGAATCCCGCCACGATATTGGCCTGCTCACGCACCTTCCAGACTTCCTTTACCTGCGGAAACGCGGCGTTCACATCGTACCGCATCCACGGATAGCTGGCGGGCAGGCCGTCGGCATCATAGGTAACGGTATCCCGGACGGGCTTCAGGTCCCTTTCATACCAGGGATCCAGCTGCTCGGCCTTTCCGTTGCGGATGCGGCGTTCGCTGACGCTCACATGGTTCCTTCCTTCACCGTCCAGGGTGATGAGATTGTATCCGGGTTCCTTCCCGGCCGAAAGGGCCGAACGGCCGAGGATGGCCGGCAGCCCGTCATAATTCATTTTGACGTTGCGATGCCAGTGGCCGCCCACCTCGAAGCGGGTGCCGATGCGTTTGAGTTCGCGCGTGACATCGAAATAGTTCAAGACCGATGAGTCCTGCGGGAAGTGGTTGAAAAAAATGGTCTTCCTGCCCGGCTCCAGGCCTTCCAGCCAGACCATCGCCTCGCGCGGGATCAGGGCCGGGGCCATCCGCATGTCCGGGCCGCTGTTGCAGCCGATGAAGCGCCAGCCTTTGCAGTCGAAGGAAAAATGCTCGTAACCGAACGTCTCTTTGTGCGTGTTGCAGCCACTCTCGGACCATTTGGCGTCGTGGTTGCCCGCCACCACATAGTAGGGATACTTGAGGCGGTCGAAGAGGGCCTTTACGTCGCGCAGTTCGGTATCGGCCCCGAAATCGGTAATATCCCCGCCCATCACCACGAAATCAATGTCGGGCAGGGAGTTGATATCGTCGATGCAGGCAATCAGGTCCGCCCCGGCTTTCGAACCCACCGAATAGTGGTTGTCCGTGATAAAGGCGATGCGGATCGGTTTTCCGCCCTTCTGATTCCCCAGCGCTTCGAATGGATGTTCAGGGTCGCCGGTCCAGTTATATAGCCGGAGGGTGCTGTTTTGAATCTTGGTCTTTTTGTCGCTGCCATTCTCAGAAAAATACCAGCGGCCGTCACCCAGCGGGCAGATGCCCGTAGCGCCCCATTTGAAGCGCCAGCCCCGGATGCCGGTAGCTTCGTCCTGCAGGCCGGCCTTCGCCAGGGAAAGCTGCTTACCCTTGCCGATGTACGGAACGCCTTTCAGCTCCGCCTTGCGGGCAGGCCGGGAGAGGTCGGCCGCGAAGAGGGAATAATTGGGATAGGCAGGCTTTTTCCCTTTGTACACGGCCATGAACAGGTAGCCCGTATAGGGGTCGTAAGCCATATTCTGCACGCCCCAGTTGGTATTGCCGGTAAAGATATAATAGGTATCCGCCGGCTTGGGGCCGCTGTAATGGTTCTCCCCGAAAACCACGCCCCGTGCCTTCCGGTCCAGCTGTTTCAAATTGTATCGCAGGATGACCTGGTAGTCGTTGTCCGGCCGGTCCACGTCGCCGTAAATGCCATAGGCTACATAAAGATACCGGCCCTTCCCACCGGGTTTCGGACCGATGGCCACGCCGTCGATGCCCGAGCACCCCAACCGGTGTTCATACTCCTTCCCATCCGCCGTGACTTTCGCGTGGTAGTCCCGCACCGCATCGTTGATGCACACGGTTTTCAGCACCTCGGTGTCCTTTTCCGGATCCATGCCGATGTGCGTCACCTTGTCCACGTCGATGATGGCCACATAGAACACCGACTCCCCGGCTTTTACGTTTTCCACCTGCAGGTTTTTGGCGATGCCGGCCCCGATCACGTCATCCTTGCACTCGAGCGATTCATACACCCGCCGCGTGACGGGGTCGAAGGTCATCGCACCCAGGTGTCCCTGGATCCGGTCGATGGAAGCCAGGATAGTCCCCTGCCGGTCGGTCTTGAGGAATCGCGTCGTGAAAGACAGGTAGAAACAGTCTTTCTCCGCATCATAGGCGATGCCCTGCACATGGTTGGGGACCTCGCCGTTCACAAAGACCGATGCCGGAGGCTGGTGCCGGCCTTGAGGCGGGGCCTGCGCCTGCACCTGCACCGGAACGATCCAGAACGCCATCAAAGACAGTACTACGCCGAGGAATGCACCCTTCACAACAACTATGGTTTTCGTATAAGTATTCATAAAAAGATAATCTTTTTCAAATATACCCTTTTCTTCGGTCTTTTCCAAATCAGTGGCCTTATACCCTCCCTTTTGGACCTGGTCCAGCACATGGAATTGGACCTGGTCCAACTTTCCGTTACAGGCCAGGTCCAGGCCGGCCGCAGGGCCGTTCGTCGCCAGGCCGGTTGAGCCTGGAGGAAGGGACAGATTAGATGACTTCGATGTCGGCAGCGGGAACCCAGCCGGTGCGGCCGTCGGAGAGTTCGATGTTCTTCCAGCCACCCACCTCGTCCAGGATCTTCACCTTGGTGCCCTCGTGCAGGACAAAGAGGTCTTTGGCCGAAGCTTCCGACGGTGAACTCTTGGCGGAGCACACCGGACGCATCACGATGGCGCTGTCGGCCTTTCGGTAGTCGGCCAGCTGCCAGTGGGCGAAGTCCAGGCACAGCAGGGCCAGAAGCAGGACCACGATGCCGCCGTAAAAGCCCACCCGTTTCCAGGATGTCCGGGCCGACAGCAGGAAGGCCAGCAGCAATACGGCAAACACAGCCGCGAATACGAAGAACAAGACCGTCCATGTATCGGAATCCAGCAGGTAGCAGGCGCTGCGGCCCCAGCGTTCGATGATGAACTCCGGCACCACATCGATGCGGTCCTGGGTCTGCTCTCGGGCGAATTCCAGGTTGTAGCGGGCGTCGTCGTAGGACGGGTCCAGTTTCAGGGCGCGTTCGTAACAAAGGATGGCCCGGGCCGGTTCGCCGGCTTTGAACCAGGCATTGCCCAGGTTGTACTGCAACTCCGGAGCGGTCCGGCCTGTTGCCAGGATCGCCTCGTAGGCGGCTATGGCATCGCTCCATCGCCCCTCCTGATATGCCGCAGTTGCCTCTTCCCACAATTGCTTGTCAGAGACTGTCGCCTCTCCCAAGTGCCTGTCAGAGGCAGCGACCTCTCCCCTCGTCGCAGTGTACGAGGGATTATGCTCCTCGGGGAGAGGTGCTGCCTCTGCCGCCCGGATGGGAATGGAAAATGCCAACGTACCGGAGAGGAGGAATACGAGGACGGAGAGCGTGCGGGAAGGGGTGACGGATTTGTGTTTCATTTTGGCATCGATGGAAGATATGACCTTGAGCGCCTCCTGGTAATGCGCATCCATCGCTTCATGACCGGCATCCGGCGCATAGCGTGCGAATTCGCAGGCATCCAGCAGCCCCGTAAACGCATCGGTCTGGTCCTGCGGGACACCGCCGGCCAGCAGGGCCTGTGCGATGTTGTCTTTGTTCAGGTCTGCCTGGTCCATGTTCAACTTGTCGGAAATGAAGCCCAAAAGGGCTTTGTGGAGCTCCTCGTAGAAGGCCGTGTAGAGATTCTTCGACAGGAATTCCCCGGCCTGTTTGAGCCGGGCGCGGGCCATCTTGGTGGCGCGGCGGTTCTTCTCGCCCACCACGTCTGCCCGGCGGGCGGCATACCCGCGGACGGCGAAATAGGTCCCGACGGTAGCGGCGCCCAGCAGCAGGAAAAGGGTCCAGAACCAGCCGGAGCCCAGGAAGAAATGGCCTTCCTCCACCAGACGGGGCTGGCGGGTGGCGACAAAGCGGATGTCCGTACCCAGGTCCTTCACCCCCTTGCGGAGGCTGGCGGTAGGAGCGGTAGAGACGGTCTGGACCGACTCGCCACCCTCTCCGCGGGCGACGGACAGTTCCAGCGGCTGCGACTGCAGGGTCTGGTACGAGCGCGTACCCGTATCGTAATAACTATAGGTTACGGGGCCCAGGGTAAAGTCGCCGTGGCTGCGCGGGATGAAGGGATATTCAAAGGTTTTGCTGCCCTGCGTACCGCCGGCGGTCACATTCTCCGTCACCTTGGTGTCGTACACCTCGAAATCGGGCGGGAAAGCAATCTTGGGCGCCTCCAGCAGGGACACGTTGCCGCGTCCGGACACCGTCACCAGCAGCGAAGCCGCGTCGTGGGCCTTGAGCGAATCCTTGCTCAGGCGGGCGCTGAGGGTGAAATTCCCCACGCCGCCGCCGAAACCGGCCGGTGCTCCGCCGGGAAGGCCCGACACCCGCACCTTGTACGACGTGGACGTGACGCGTTTGCGGAGGGTCTGGTAGTCGTCCTGGAAGAAGATATCCAGCGGGTTGGAGGAACGCAGTTCGCGGCGGACATTCACCAGGCAGACCATTTCGGCCGGTTCGATGACGAGCGTGCCTGTCTGTTGCGGGATAATTACGTAACTGCGGATGAGGGCCGCGTTGTAAATCTTGTCGTCCACGCTCTCGCGGTGGAACTCGATGTTGGTGGGCGCCTGCACTTCCTGGCTCCAGAAGCCGTTGAAGGTGGGCAGTTTCACATTCTCGAAGCCGGCGATATTCACCCGCTGATACAGTTTCAGCGTAGCGGTGATCGGCTCGCCCAGCACCACATCCGTCTTGCTCAAGGCGAAACGGAGGAAGATGTCCTTGTCGGGGATGGAACCCGTTGCGGCAGCCTGGGATGCGCCGGCGGCACTTCCGGCCGCGACCGAAGATGACTGGCCCGCCTGGGAAGCGGCGCCGTTAGAGACCACCTCGATGGTCACGCTCTGCGAGGCCACCTCTTTGTCCTTCCCGAAATTCGCCACGGCGGGGGCCAGGGAGAACCGGCCCGTGGCGCGCGGCAGCAGCACGTAGGTATAGGTAGTCTGGGAAGACCGGGTGGTCTTTCCGTTGATAATCTGAATGCTGGACGATGTTCCCTTTTGCGGTCCCCAGACCAGTTGGAAGTCATCGCCGGGACTCCAAGCAAACTCCTTTGGAGCCTTTTCTCCGTCTATGGTGAAGGAGACCGTGAACTGCTCGTCCGCGGCCACCACCGCCGGGGCTTTTACCCGAACGGTCTGTGCCGATGCCAGGGCGCACACAAGCGCCAGGGCCATCGCTGTCATCCATTGCTTCATACTACCAATTCTTGTCTTTCTGACGGCTCTTCAGCACCGCCGCCTTTTCTTTGTTCACCTTATCCTGGGTCTCTTTCTCCTTGGCCTGGATGGCCTGCAGCATCTGCCGGGCCTGCTGGGGAGAAATCTGCTGCTCCTGCGGCTGGGGCTGCTGTTGCTGCTGATCCTGGTTCTGGTCCTGATTCTGTTGGTCTTGGTTCTGATCCTGATTCTGTTGATCCTGGTTTTGATCCTGATTCTGATCCTGGTTCTGTTGATCCTGGTTTTGGTCCTGATTCTGATCCTGGTTCTGCTGGTTCTCCAGCATCTTCTTGGCGTAGATGTAGTTCTCTTTGGCGTCCAGGTCGTCCGGACGGCGCAGCAGGGCCTGCTTGAAGGCCTCCACGGCCGCGGCATAATCCTTCTTCTGCAGGGCCACGTCGCCACTATTATAATAATAATCCGCTGCATGGACCGATGCGCTCGCCGCTTCTTTCAGCCGTTCCAGGGACTTCCCCGCCTCGTCATAAGCCGCCTGGCGGTACAGGGTATTCGCCAGGTTGTAGTTCGCCGCAAAGGACGTGCTGTCCTTCAGGAGAGCACGCCGGTAATCGACATCGGCCTCGCGCCAGTTTTCCTTGCGGAACTGGCGGTTTCCCTGCCGCACTTCCCGCCGGTCCGGCTGGGCCTGGACGGATGGGGCGACGGCCGCGAACGCGACCCACATCAGCACGATATATTGAAAGCGTATCTTCATATCAATCAAACAATTGCCGCTTTGCGCGCCGCTGCCCGACCAGGGCCTCGAGGGCCAGCAGGGCCAGGGCGATGGCAAAGAAATACATATACTGTTCGTCGTATTCTTCAAAGACGACATTGCTGAATTCCTCCTGCTGCAGGCGGCGGATGTCGTCGATGATGGGGTTCAGGCCGAATTCCTCGTTGCCGGCATGGATATAGGCGCCGCCCCCC
>OCTW013384185.1_pt1 | contig 23513 bp, 14 predicted proteins | sample 1539671 | NCBI WGS metagenome assembly OCTW01 (sample SAMN02144230, study PRJEB22623) | gut metagenome | biome: sheep rumen | host: Ovis aries | place: New Zealand | reverse complement strand
ATCCACTACAGAAGAAAACAATCAGAATCAAAATAGAAGTAAAGCAGAAACAAAACAGAAAAGAAAAGACCCCTCAGCCGACACGCAAATCCGTTAGGCCACAATCCTACCAACATCCAATCATTGACACATTCAGAAGTCCTGCGGATTTTCGGCTGCGCGCACTTTGTCCTGGAAGCGCTGGTTGGCACGGGCCAGGGCGGTGTCGGCGTTGATGCCGTGGTCGTGGGCCCAGTGGATGAGGTTGAACAGGAGTGTTCCGACGGTTTCCTCGTCGGGGGTGGCATTGCCGCCGAGGTTGAGCGGATCGGGGGTGTCGGCGGGCAGGGTGGGGTCCACGCCGATGCCGGCGGCTTTCTCCTGCAGGCGGACGGCTTTGACCAGCGGGGGCAGACTGGCCGGCACCCCGTCGAGGACGGAGCGGCGTCCTTCGTGCATCTTGAGCTGCTCCCAGCTTTCGCCCTCGTAGGTGTCGGGGTGGAAGATGAAGGGGTGGCGGCTGATGAGTTTGTCGGTGATGGCGTTGAAGATGTCGGCGGGCGCGAAGCGGCCTTCCTCGTCGGCTATCTTGGCGTAGAAGAGGAGGTGCATGAAGAGGTCGCCGAGTTCTTTTTTGAATTCGGCGTTGAGCGCGTCGGGGGAAGAGCCGTCGGGAGGGTCGGCGAGGCGGAGGATGGCTTCGCTGAGTTCGTAGGTTTCCTCGATGGTGAGGTAGCGCAGGCTTTGGATGGTCTGGACGCGGTCCCACGGGCATTGGCGGCGCAGGATGTCGAGGGTGTGGCTGAGCCGCTGTAGGGCGTTGATGTCGGTCTGGTTCATATACGGCGCACCTCCTCTATGCCTTCTATTTTCTCCAAGTTTTCGAGCAGGTGGTTGAGGTTGTCGAGGTTGAGGACGTAGAGCATGATGATGCCGCGCACGATGCCTTCGACGGCTTCGAGGGTGATGGCCCGCATGTTGAGGTCCATCTCGCCGGTGACGATGGCGGTGATTTCCTGCAGGAGGCCTTTGCGGTCGATGGCGGTGAAGGCTATGCCGGAGAGGAGGGCCACGTGCTCGCCGGGGCGCCAGCGGGCGCGGACGATGCGGTTTTCGTGGTTGGCCATCTCGTCCATGGCCACTTTGCAGTTGGTGCGGTGGACCATGATTTTGCCGTCGGTGACGATGCCTACCACGTGGTCGCCCTGCACGGGTTTGCAGCAGGGTGCGGGTTCGGTGGAGTAGCGCTCGTATTCCTCGTCGAGGAGGAAGGACCGCTGGCTGCTGGCGGCGGCCTGGGGGGCGGGACGGATGGCAGTGCTGTCTTTGTCGAAGAGCGAGGTGTACTCGCCCATGAAGTAGGTGTTGTGGTTGGAGTTGACGCCTTTGCCGAAGCATTGGGCTATGTCGTTGCGGGTGGTGATGCCCATGGCCAGCTGGAAGTAGAGGTCGATGTCGCTGTTGAGGCCGAGGTAGCGCTTTATCTGGCCGATGGTGGCGGAGGTGTAGGGGAGGCCGAGGGAGCCGAGAATTTCCTGGAGCCTTGTCTTCCCCTCGTCGCGGTAGCCTTTGCGCTGGCTGCGCAGGTGGTCTTTGATGGCTTCGCGGGCGCGGGCGGTGCGCACGAGGCCCAGCCACTCGTCGGAGGGACGGGTTTTGCGGCTGGTGAGCACCTGCACCTGCTCGCCGGCGCGGAGGATGTAGCCCACGGGCTCGACTTTGCCGTTCACTTTGGCCCCCATGCAGTGGAGGCCAAGATTGGTGTGGATGGCGAAGGCGAAATCGAGGACGGTTGAGTGGGCAGGGAGTTTGATCATGTCGCCCTTGGGGGTGAAGAGGTATATCTCTTTGATGTAGAGCGTTTCTTTGAATTCCTCGACGAGGTCGAGGGCACTCTTCTCGGTGTTTTCAAGGGTGCTGCGTATTTGCTGCAGCCAGAGTTCGACGGGGCTGTTTGCGATGTTCTCTTCGGGGTGGGCTTCTTTGTAGAGGAAGTGGGCGGCCATGCCTTTTTCGGCTATGACGTCCATGCGGGCGGTGCGTATCTGCACTTCGACCCACTGGCCGATGGGTGTCATGACGGTGGTTTGGAGCGACTCGTAGCCGTTGGTTTTGGGGGTGGTGATCCAGTCGCGGAAGCGGGTGGGGTCGGGCGGGAAGGCGGATGAGATGAGGGAGTAGACTTTGAAGCATTCGGATTTCTCGGCTTCGAGGGGTACGTCGAGGATGATGCGCATGGCGTAGAGGTCGTAGATTTCGTCGAACTTGACCCCTTTGCGCTCCATCTTTTTCCAGCAGCTGTAGACGGACTTGATGCGGGTTTTGATGGTGTATTTGTAGCCGTTGGCATCGAGCATCCGGGTGACGCGCTTGGTGAAGCACTCTTTGAGGCGGTCCTCGGTGCCGGCGGTCTTGTTGATGAGGGCGGCAATTTCGTTGTACTTGTCGGGGTTGGTGTACTTCATCACCAATTCCTCGAGTTCGGTTTTGATGGAGTAGAGCCCCAGCCGGTGGGCCAGGGGGATGTAGAGGTATTGCGTCTCGGACGAGATGGCCAGTTTTTTGGTGTCCTTCATGGCTCCGAGGGTGCGCATGTTGTGCAGACGGTCGCAGAGTTTGAGGAAGATGACGTAGGCGTCGTTGCACATGGAGAGGAGTATTTTGCGGTAGTTCTCGGCCTGTTTGGACTCGGTGCCGGGCATCAGGAGGAAATCCTCTATCTTGGTCAGGCCGTCGACGATGACGGCCACCCGGTCGCCGAAAATGGTGCGGATTTGGTCGAGGGTGATGTCGGTATCTTCCACCACGTCGTGCAGCAGGGCGCAGACTACGGCTATGGGGCCGAGCCCCACTTCCTGCACGGCGATGAGGGCCACGGCAAGGGGATGGAAGATGTAGGGTTCGCCGGACTTGCGGCGGGTGCCGGAATGGGCTTTCTTGGCCAAGGAGAAAGCACGGAATATTTCATCCTCCTGTTTCTGGGTGAGGGGGGAGTTTTTGCGACAAGCGGCAATCAGCTCGTCGTATTTGGCTTGGATTTCTTGCTCTTCACGGGCCTCGTCAATCACATACATGGGCGAATGGAGTTATATTCTTTATCATGGAAACACCAAAAGGAACGAAAAAAAGGTGCTGAGTGTGACGCTCAGACCAACGGTAAGATAGATATCATGGAAGTCGGTGAGGACTCCCAGCGAGCCGCTGTAGTAGCAGAATGAACCCATCCCCTGGGGCGAGCACATGCGGACTCCCGTTTCGAGCATGGGGCGCACTTCGCCGAAACGGCCATCGGCACAGCGGATGCCCCCGTTGCCATAGAGATGCCAGTCGTGACGGCTCCACGGGCGCGAAAGGCGGTAGTCCACCTGGCCGGCAAGCCACAGATTGGCATAGCCTATATAGCCCGCCACACCGAAGCCCCAAAGTTCGGGGATGTAGGCATAGTCAAGCCCTACACCAAAATCGGACGGCCCCGCGAGCAATTTCAGCTGGGCGAAATGTTCGCAGAAGGGGCTGCCAAAATAGCGGATGGGGTTGATTCGGGGGGACGAGTATTGCACGGTGTCGTAGGTGGCAGCGGCGGTGTCCACCACATGCCTGCTCTGGGCGGCGGCCTGGCAGCAGGGGAGCAACAGGAGCAGGATGAGCGTCAGCTTTTTCATTCCATATTGGCTTTCTCTTTCAGTTTGGCCCGGATTTTGGTTTCCAGCTCGTCGCAGAGTTCGGGGTTGTCGCGCAGCACTTGTTTGAGGGCTTCGCGCCCCTGGGCCAGTTTGGTGTCGCCGTAGCTGAACCACGAGCCGCTTTTCTTGATAATCTCGTGTTCGACACCGAGGTCGATGATTTCACCCAGTTTGGAGATACCCTCGCCGAACATGAGGTCGAACTCGCAAGTGCGGAACGGCGGGGCCACTTTATTCTTGACAATCTTCACTTTGACCCGGTTGCCAACGTTCTGGTCACCGTCCTTGATGGCTTGGATGCGGCGTATGTCGACACGCACTGAGGCATAGAATTTCAGGGCGTTGCCGCCGGTGGTGGTTTCGGGGTTGCCGAAAAGGACGCCTATCTTCTCGCGCAACTGGTTGATGAAGATGCAGCAGCAGTTAGTCTTGCTGATGGTGGAGGTCAGCTTGCGCATGGCCTGGCTCATCAGTCTGGCCTGGAGGCCGACCTTCGAGTCGCCCATCTCGCCGTCAATTTCGGCCTTGGGGGTAAGTGCGGCCACCGAGTCGACTACGATAATGTCGATCGCCCCGGAGCGGATCAGGTTGTCCGCTATCTCCAGCGCCTGTTCTCCATTGTCGGGCTGCGACACCAGGAGGTTGTCAATGTCCACTCCCAACTTCTTGGCATAGAAACTGTCGAAGGCGTGCTCGGCGTCGATAAAGGCGGCTATGCCGCCCCCTTTCTGACACTCAGCTATGGCATGGATGGCCAGAGTGGTTTTGCCCGACGACTCGGGGCCAAAAATCTCGATAATACGGCCTTTGGGGAATCCGCCCACACCGAGAGCCGCATCGAGGTTGATGCTGCCGGTGGAAATCACATCGACTTTGACCGACGCCTGGTCGCCCAATTTCATCACTGAGCCCTTGCCGTAGTTTTTTTCAATCTTGTCAAGCGTACTTTGTAGAATCTTTAATTTTTCGAGTCTCTGAGCCTCGCTGTCAGTCATCTCTTTTGCCATAATATACAATTGTTTACGGTGATGTTATATATAGGGTTGGAATATGCTTACCAAGTTACAAATATACAATTTTTTTTTGAAACCCCGCGAATAAAAAAAAAATGCGTATCTTTGCAACCCAAACAATAACAAATCATGGAAATCCTTAGCAATAGAATCTTGAACATGGCCGAGAGCGAAACCCTCGCCATGACAGCCAAAGCCCGCGAGCTTAAAGCGCAGGGCAAAGATGTAATCAGCCTCTCCATAGGTGAACCCGACTTCAACACCCCCGAAACTGTCAAGGAGGCTGCCAAACAGGCCATAGACGACAATTTCACCCACTATCCGCCCGTGCCCGGCTATGCCGACCTCCGCGAGGCGGTATGCATGAAGTTCAAACGCGACAACAACCTCGACTTCAAGCCCGAGCAAATTGTCGTGTCAACAGGTGCCAAGCAGAGCATCTACCAGCTTGTGCAGTGCTTGGTCAATCCCGGCGACGAGGTCATCATCCCCACCCCCTTCTGGGTGTCGTACAAAGAGATTGTCCGTGTGGCCGAAGGCAAATGCGTTTATGTCAAAACCAAAATCGAGAACGACTTTAAGGTAACTCCCGAACAGCTCGAAGCCGCCATCACCCCCAAGACCAAACTCATCATGTTCTCCAGCCCCAGCAACCCCACCGGCATGCTCTACACCAAAGAGGAACTCAAAGGTATAGCCGATGTGGTGGCCCGCCATGAGAACCTGTTCATCATGGCCGATGAAATCTACGAACATATCAACTTCGTCGGCAAACACGAGAGCATTGCCCAGTTCGCCGAAATCAAAGACCGCGTCATCACTGTCAACGGTGTTGCCAAGGGCTTTGCCATGACGGGCTGGCGTATCGGCTTCATCGCCGCCCCGCTGGTCATCGCCAAAGCCTGCAACAAACTGCAAGGCCAAGTCACCAGTGCCACATGTTCCATAGCCCAGAAGGCCACCGTCCGCGCCATGCAGATGGACCCCGCCACCAGCGAGGACATCATCAACATGCGCAACATCTTCCGTCAGCGCCGCGACATGGTCTACAAACTCCTGTGCGACATTCCCGGCCTCAAAGTGCGTCTGCCGCAGGGCGCTTTCTACTTCTTCCCCGATGTCAGCTCCTACTACGGCAAGAGCTTCAACGGCAAGAAGATCGAAAACTCTACCGACATGGCTTTCTACCTCCTCAATGAGGCCAATGTAGCCACAGTCATGGGTTCCGCTTTCGGCGACGACACCTGCATCCGCCTCAGCTATGCCACCAGCGAAGATCTCCTCCGCGAAGCCCTCCGCCGCATCAAAGAGGCGCTGGCCAACTTGAAATAAACCCCTTTCAGTCTAACCGCAGAATCCCCGTTCTCCTCACTGGGCAGTACGGGGATTCTTCTATCAACAACCTTCAGTCCGCACACCATGAGGTTTATCCACACCGCCGACCTCCATCTGGGACAGGTGATGTACCAAGACTACACCCGCGAGGACGAGCACGACTATTTCTTCAGCCAGCTGGAGGGCTGGTGCCGCACCTATCATCCCGACGCCCTGCTGGTCAGCGGCGACATATTCGACATTCAGCAGCCTGGCGCCCATGTCAAAAAAATATTCAACGACCACTTCGTAGCCCTCCACAACAAATTCCCCCAGATGGCCATCGTCATCACGGCCGGCAACCATGACTCCGCCTCACGCATCCAGGCCGACAATCCGGTATGGAGAATGGGGAACGTCACACTCATTGGCCTGGCCCCGGCTTCCGACACCTCCTCCCTGCCCGACGGCTGGCAGGACGACTACATCGTGGCCCTACTCCAAGGCTACATCGTGGCCCTCCCGTTCATGACCGGGGCCAGACCCGAAACCGTGCAATCCATCCTCGACCGCGTAGCGCAACGCAACTCTGCGCAGAAACCTGTGGTACTCATGGGACACATGGCTGTATCGGGCATGGACTATACCGGCCACAACTTTGAAATCGGCAACCTCCAAACTGTCGACACCAGCCAGCTGGGCCACGGCTTCGACTACATGGCCCTCGGCCATATCCACCGCCCCCAAACCCTTGGCTACAACGACGAACACCAGCCCCAAAGCGTCTACCCCACTGGCACTGTCCGCTATTCGGGCAGTCCCCTGCACGTAAGCTGCGACGAGAAGTATCCCCACAGCGTCAGCCTTGTCCAGATTGACCGCCACGGCGGCCCTGTCACCCTCGACAGACTGCGGGTGGCCCAGAAACGACACTTCTTCGAACTCCCGGCCGACGGGACCCCTGCCGATGCCGACCACGCCCTCCTTGCCGTCCGGCAATTTGCCGACAAACACCAGTCCGGCTACTTCCGGCTGACACTCGACGGTTCCAAGCCTTTCCCCGCCGACTTCAACCAACAAATCTACCAACTCATCGAATCCTACAACGGCGAAATCCGATTCAACCCCAAATCCATCTGGGCCAACATCCCCGACGCCACCTCAACCGATGGCGAAACCCTTTTCGAAGTGGCAGAACTGCAACAGATGACGGACCCCATGGAGTTCATCCGCCAAACACAATCACACTACCCCGAACTGGACATCGAACAACTTGCCGAAGCCTTCAAAGAGGTCGAGGCCGAACTGCGCCGACTATCCGAAAACACTAATTCTGAGTCATGAAAATCAAAGAACTACACCTCCGCAACATTGCCTCTATCGAACGCGCCGACATCAACTTCGAAACCGACCTCGTCGATGCCGCCAGCGGCCAGCAGGCTCCCATCTTCCTCATTTCCGGCGATACCGGTGTGGGCAAATCCATCCTTCTCGACAGCATCTCGCTCGCCCTCTACAAAACCACTCCCCGCATCGAGAGCGTCGCCGACCCCACAAACAACGAGTTCAAGATATTCAACGACTCCGAAAAAACCGTCGGCATCAAAAACATAAGCCAATACACACGCCTCGGCATCGCCCACACCGACGACTGCTATAGCGAGGTGGTGTTCGAGGGCAACGACTCCGTCGAATACCGCGCCCGCCTCACGCTCGGAATCAACCGCAAAGGAGCCTACAGCACCCCCCAATGGACCGTGAAGAAAGGAACCTCCGACTGGGAACGCGTCAACCACAGCGACAGCCAAATCCGGCGGGCTGTAGGCCTCAGCTTCACCCAATTCAACCGCATGGCCATGCTGGCGCAAGGCCAGTTTGCAGCCTTCCTCTGCGGCGAAAAAAAAGAACGCGAGGAAATTCTCGAACAACTCACCAACACCTCCATCTTCTCTGCCTACGGCATGGCCATCAAAAACCTCTTCGACCGTGCCAAAAAGACAAAAGAACTGGCCGAAAACGCCCTCAGAACAGAACAGAGCCACCTCCTCAGCCCCGAGCAACTGGCCCAACTCGCACAGCAAGTCGAGACCGAAAGCCAGAAACGGGCCGCCCTCGCCCAGCAGCTACAGCAACTCGACGACCGACTGCTCCGCGCCACACGCATTGCCGACTGCCGCGCCAATGCCACCGATGCCCAAAACAAAATAGCATCGGCACGCACGCTGATGGCAACCCCCGACTACCTGGCACAGAAACAACTGGCCGAAACCTGGGACAACACCGAGACCATCCGCTCCCGCTTCGAAGCCAAGCTGAAAGCCGAGGAATCCATCCAAAACAGTCTCCAAAAAATAGAACGCTGCCGTATGCGGTTCCTCACCCTCTCGGCCGACCTCCAAAGCCAGGACGACCAAAACCAAGCCACCGCCCGCATGCTTCAAACCGAGCAGCACTGGCTCGAACAACAAGGCGACCTCCCCCAACTCTATCAACGCATCTCCGAAATCGAACTACTGCTGACCAATTATGCCAAACTCTCCACCGACCGCCTGCGCCTACAGCAAACCCAACAGGCCGAAACCGCGCTCACACCCCGGCTTGCATCAGAACTTGCACAGGCGCAAAACGCATGCCTTGCCGCCCAGACTGCGGTGGACAACAAGCAGAAAGACATCGACCAAACCACCCTCCGGCGCAACCAGCTCGACCCCGACGCCATCAACCAAGCCCTCGACGAAGTCAACAGCCGCCTCAACCTCATCGACAAATGGAAAGAGCGCCTCGCCGCCCTGCGCCAACAGCTCGACAATATCGCCCAATCCGAACACACCCTGGAGCAACAAAAGAAAGAACTTGCCCAAGCCCAAGCCCAAGCCCAAAACAAAAAAGAACTCTTCGACCTCGCCACCGTCAAGCACAACACCCTCTCGACACAATACAACACACTCAAATTCAGTTTAGACGAAGACCTTAAGAAACTCCGCCACCGCCTGTTCACTGAGCATGCCGAAACCTGCCCTCTGTGCGGTCAGCATCTCGACCACCTGCACCTCGACCACGACTTCGAGCACCTGCTCTCACCGCTCGAACAAGCCCTGCTCGATGCGAAAAAGGAACTGGACAGCGCCACCGTCCTGCGCGACAAGGCTCAATCGCTCCTCGACCGCTGCAAAGGCCAATATGAAGCGCACCTCCGCGAACTTGACCTGCAGCGCAAAAACTCACGCCTAAACGAAGAATCCCTCAAACTGGAACTCAGCACCCATGGCCTCGCCTACGACACCTCACTCCCCACCCTGCTGGACCAACAACTCACCCTCCTGACACAACAAAAAGACACCCTGCGCAAACAACAGGCGGAAGCCGAATCGCTCCAAAAGGCCCTCCAGCAAATGGCCAAAGAGCGCGAACAACTCAACACAGCCCTTGCCCAAGCCGTGAACAACCGCCATACCGCACAAAGCCAACTTGACCGGAACAAACAAACCCTGGACGACATCGCCTCCCGCCTGCTCGACAACCAGCAATCCCTTGCCAGCCACTCCGAACAAATCAATCAACTCATCGGCCACCACCACCCCCACTGGACAGACAATGTGGCAGCCACCCAAACCACCCTGCGCAAGCAAGCCGACCACTATGCGCAGCGCAACTCAGCCTACCAGTCGGCCAAGGCCCAGTTGGACCGCGCAACCGAGCAATGCCTCCAGCTGCACGACCTCCAAATGCAAGTGCTGGCCTACCGCCCCCAGTGGCAACAAGCCCACCCCTCCCTGCCCACTCCCAATCCCTCAACCCATAAAGAATGGAACGAACTCCTCACCGCCACTGCCCAACTCTGCTCACGCCTGGCCGACTCCGAAGCCGAACTCAAGCAGTGCAACTCCGAACTCGAAGCATGGTACATCGCAAACGGCCATTCCGAAGCCGACCTCACCCGGCTCCTGGCCCAGAAAAGCCAACTCCAGGCGGCACGCAAACTCATCGCCGACACCGAGACACTGCTCAAAACAGCCACCAACGCCCTCAACAACTCCCTCGAAACCATAGCCGAAAACCGCCAGGCACTCGGCCTGCTCCCCGCCCAGCCAGACCCCGACAGGCAACAACTCGGCACCGAACGTGCCCAACTCAACGAACAACTGGACTCCACCACCGCCCACATAGCCCTGGCCACAGGCACCCTCAACGCCGATACCGACAACCGCAGACGCTCCCAACAAGCCCAAGAACGGTACGAGCAAGCCGAGAAAGACTTCATCCGCTGGTCCGCCATCTACCAACGCTTCGGCGGCAACCGCTTCCGAACCCTGGTCCAAACCCACATACTCAGGCCCCTGCTCCACAACGCCAACATCTATCTGGAGCGCATCACCGACCGCTACCGGCTCACCTGCAACGAAGAGAACGAAAAACTGACCATCCTGGTCCGCGACCGCTACAACCGCGACGCCATCCGCAGTGCCACCGTCCTTTCGGGCGGCGAGCGGTTCATGGTCTCGCTGGCCCTCTCGCTGGCCCTCTCATCACTCAACCGGCCCGACCTCAACGTCAACATCCTCTTCATCGACGAAGGGTTCGGCACCCTCGACGAAAAAAGCCTCGACAGCGTGATGTCCACCCTCGAAAAACTACAAGACATTGCCGGACAGGGCAACCGACGTGTCGGCATCATCTCACACCGCGAGGAACTCTACGAGCGCATCCCCACCCAAATCCGTCTCACCCGCCATGGCGAAGGCCGCAGCAAGGTGGAAATCATAACCCGGTAGCCCCCCGCCTATCACCCGGTTCCGCCGCCGAAGCAAGCTCCGGCGGCGGAACTGTCCTGTCTTCAATCCCCCCTCTCCTCCCCATACCGCTGCACCGCACAAAAAAAGGGGAACCGCAGCCACTGCCGTTCCCCAAACATAATTATGAAAAAAATGATTACATCTGTTCCACACGAGCCCTCTCCTTCATGGTCATCTTGCGGTACTCATACGGAGTCATGCCCGTTCTTCTCTTAAAGAAGCGAACCACCTGCGGGGGCGAACTATATCCCACAATCTCGGCTATCTCGCCCAGCGTGCGGCCCTTGGGTTCGGAAAGCAGCATTTTAATCTGCGTTTCAGTCTTTTGCTCAATCCACTTCTTGACAGTCTGGTGAGTCTCCTGCTTGATAATGATGCTCAGATAGTTCTCAGACACATGCAGCGCTTTCGCATACTCCGAAATCGTAAGCTGGGGCACATCCTGCGTCACCACCATATTCACAAACTCAGCCTTGATTTGCTTGGCACGAGGAATTTTATGCCAGCTCTGCTTGCCCGTCCGCGAATCATACATCTGATGGGTAAAATAAAGCATTGACATGACCAAATGCATCAAATCCTCATTGGTGCGGGCGGGGCTGGTGTCAATCTGATACATCAAAGTGAAGTAATGCTCCACCACGTTGATTTCGCTCTCAGTCAGGCTAAGATACATCGTCTCAATTCCGACCATTTCCTTCTCCTCCACGGTGCCGTAATTAAAATCCAGCAGCCACGGTTCGACATCATAGGAATAAGAATCAATCAAAACTATGTAGTTGGCAGGGATAAGCAACAAATCACCTTTATGCAATTCATACGAGACAAAGTTAATCTTAACCCGGGCCCCTCCTTCGCGAACATATATAATCCTGTTCTCGGCTGCACGGCGGGGCACACCGAATACCAATCGCTCAAGGTACGGTTTCGCGTTCATCATCAACCCATGCGACTCGTCGAAAAAATTACCTAAATTATCGTCAGTCAAACCACTTTCATTTCTCTTTGGAGTCTGAGTCTTACTAATACTGTTTTTATTTCTTCTGGCCATAATACTAAAACTTTTCCGTGCAAAGATACAAATTTTTTCAAAGAAACAATATTTTTTTTACCCTACTCACAAAAAAGAAAACATTTATACACCACAAATTACTATCGTATAATACATTATATAATGTGAAAAATATATACGGGTGAATTTGCATCAAAAAAAATAACGTTCACATTCAGCTTAAACAGGTATAAATTCACCTTTTTTCAATAAAATAGACACCCTACAATGATTCCATACAAGCGTGGCCGCAAAATAAATCGACTGACCATGAACAATATAACCAAATCGTACACAGAAACACTTCTATTCATAGGCGCGGAGGCCCGACAGCCCCCCTAAGAACTCCGTTTTTCCTTACCCCGATTGCGCGGGCCACGCCGTTCAGTGTCCCCAGCTCCGCTCGGCCCACGGCCGATAGTGTACACACACGCGACTGTTATCCCCCGGCCGGCAGATAAACAGCCTTCGAAGTGTGGCAGACATGAGGTAAGCGGAGCGAACCAGGAGCGGGGCTGCTGTTTGCGCTGGACGGAGAGGGAAAAGGATGTGCAGGCACGGAGTGGATACTTGGGTGCGGCTGGAGTGGCATTGGCTGCAGGGCGTAAACGAAGCAAGGCTGTGGCGGATGCCACAGCCTTGGAGTATGGTGCCGTTTCGAGGCCTCAGGCCTTGCCCAGAATGTCGTAGGGGACAGTGTCCGTATTGGCAGGGGCCTGGGGTTCGACGATGGGTCCGAAAGTACGCTCGAACTTCTGGATGTTGTCGTTGAGCGCCGCAAGAAGCCGCTTGGCATGGATGGGGCTCATGATGACGCGCGAGCGGATGGTGGCGTTGGGCGTGCCGGGAAGCATCTGCGCAAAGTCGAGAATTATCTCGCTCGGACTGTGTGAGATGATGGCCAGGTTGCTATAGGTTCCGTTGGCCACCTCAGACGATACGTCGAGTTTCAAATCGTTTGGGGCTTGGGGGTTTCTGTTGTTAGCCATAAATTGATTTGTATTAGAGGGTTGCTTTTTCTAATTCTTCTTTGCTGCCGACGATGAGGTTCTCGTATTCGCGGAGGCCTGTGCCGGCGGGGATGAGGTGGCCGACGATGACGTTCTCCTTCATGCCTTCGAGGAAGTCCTGGCGGGCATTGATGGCGGCCTCGGTGAGCACTTTGGTGGTCTCCTGGAAAGAGGCCGCGGAGATGAAGCTCTTGGTCTGCAGCGAGGCGCGGGTGATGCCTTGCAGGATTTGCTTGGCTGTGGCGGGGTGGGCGTCGCGGACGGTGATAAGCTTCTTGTCCTGGCGGCGCAGGATGGAGTTCTCGTCGCGCAGTCGGCGGGCGGAGATGATCTGGCCGTTCTGGATGGTGTCGCTGTCGCCGTTGTCTTCGACCACTTTCATGCCGAAGATTTCGTCATTGGTCTCGTGGAAGTCGATTTTGTTGACCAGCTCGCCTTCGAGGTAGCGGGTGTCGCCGGGATCGGCGATTTCCACTTTGCGCATCATCTGGCGAACGATGACTTCGAAGTGCTTGTCGTTGATTTTCACACCTTGCAGACGGTAGACCTCTTGGACTTCGTTGACGATGTATTCCTGCACTTTCATCGGGCCCTTGATGGCCAGAATGTCGGCAGGGGTGATGGCACCGTCGGAGAGGGGTGTTCCGGCCTTGACATAGTCGCTGTCCTGGGCAAGAATCTGCTTGGACGTGGGGATGAGGTAGGTGCGCTGCTCGCCGGTTTTGCTGGTGATGGTGATTTGACGGTTGTTGCGTTTGAGTTTCTTGTCGATGCTGACGATACCGTCGATTTCGGCCACGATGGCGGGGTCGGACGGGTTGCGGGCCTCGAAGAGTTCGGTGACGCGGGGCAGACCGCCGGTGATATCGCCGGCTTTGCCGAAGCTGCGGGGTATCTTGACCATGATGTCACCAGCTTTGAGTTGCTGGCCTTGGTCGACACCGATGTGGGCTCCGACGGGGAGGTCGTAGACTTTGAGGACGTTGCCCTCTCCGTCGACGATGTTGAGGGTGGGGTTCTTGGTGCGTTGGCGGCTTTCGATGACGACTTTGTCTTGCAGACCTGTCTGGGCGTCGCTTTCGACACGGTAGGTGACGTTCTCGATGACATTCTCGAAGGATACGCGGCCTGCCACATCGGAGATGATGACTGCGTTGTAGGGGTCCCACTCGGCAATGTTGTCGTTCTTGGCGAGGTGGTCGCCAGTCTGTTTGTAGAGTTTGGCACCGTAGGGGAGCAGGGCGGAGAAGAGTGTGACGTTGGTGTTCTCGTCGACGATGCGCATCTCGGCCGAGCGTCCCATGACAATGTGGTATTCGTTGCCGTCGTTGTCGGTGTAGGGGATGGCGCGGAGTTCGTCGATTTCGAGACGGCCCTCGTATTTGGCCGAGAGGCTGGAGTTGGTACCGATGTTTCCACCGGCGACACCACCGACGTGGAAGGTTCGCAGGGTGAGCTGGGTACCGGGTTCGCCGATGGCCTGTGCGGCGATGACGCCGACGGCTTCGCCTTTCTGGACCATCTTGCCGGTGGCCAGGTTACGGCCATAGCACTTGGCGCAGACACCGTGTTTGGCTTCGCAGGTGAGGACGGAACGGATTTCGACCTCTTCGATGGGTGATTCTTCGATGGCTTTGCAGATGTCCTCGGTCAGTTCCTGCCCGGCGGCAACGATGAGTTCGCCTGTATGGGGGTGGTAGATGTCGTGGACGGAGGTGCGGCCGAGGAGTTTCTCACCGAGGGAGACGACCACGTCCTCGCCTTTTTTGAGGGCGGTGGTGGGCAGGCCGCGCAGGGTGCCGCAGTCTTCCATGGTGATGATGACGTCGTGGGCCACATCGACCAGACGGCGGGTGAGGTAACCGGCATCGGCGGTTTTCAGAGCGGTATCGGCCAGACCTTTACGGGCACCGTGGGTGGAGATGAAGTATTCCAGCACGGAGAGGCCTTCCTTGAAGTTGGAGATGATGGGGTTCTCGATAATTTCGTTGCCTGCGGCACCTGCTTTCTGGGGCTTGGCCATCAGTCCGCGCATGCCGGAGAGCTGACGGATCTGCTCTTTACTACCACGGGCACCGGAGTCGTACATCATGTAGATGGGGTTGAAACCCTGGTTGTCGGCCTTGAGCTGCTTCATGAGGGTTTCGGTAAGTTTGTTGTTGGTGTTGGTCCAGATGTCGATGACGTGGTTGTAGCGCTCGTTGTTGGTGATAAGACCCATGGAGTATTGGCCGAGCACCTCTTCGACTTCGTCGTTGGCTTTGGCGATGAGTTCTTCTTTCTCGTTGGGGATGATGACGTCGCCCAGGTTGAAGGACAGGCCGCCACGGAATGCCTGACGGTAACCCATGTTTTTGATGTCGTCGAGGAAATTGGCAGTGACGGCGTTGCCGCAAGCGGTAAAGAGGTCGCCGATGATGTCGCGGAGCGATTTTTTGCCAAGGACCATGTTGACGTAGCCGTATTCTTTGGGGACGACTTCGTTGAAGATGACACGGCCGACGGTGGTGCGGATGCGGTCGGTCTTGATGAAGTGGCCTTTGGCGTCAAGGATGGGGTAGCCGTCCTTGTCGCGTTTGATTTCGTATTCGGTGCGGCTGCGCTCGGCTATTTCGGCGGGGGTGGTGCAGTCGATGTCGGTGAGGACTTTGCCGTCGCGGTCTTTGATGACTTCCATGAAGGTTTTGTCGGTCTTGACAAACTGGAATTCATCGCGCCCATCGGCATTGACACGGACACTGATGCAGGCGTTGAGGGATACACGCTTTTCGTTGTAGGCGATGATGACCTCTTCGGGCGAATAGAAACGGAAGCCTTCGCCTTTCACAATCTCGGTTTCGGTGGTGCGGCGGGGTTTGGTCATGTAGTAGAGACCCAGAACCATGTCCTGCGAGGGGACGGTGATAGGAGCACCGTTGGCGGGGTTGAGAATGTTGTGGGTGGACAGCATGAGGAGCTGCGCCTCGAGTATGGCGGCGTTGCCCAGCGGCACGTGGACGGCCATCTGGTCGCCGTCGAAGTCGGCATTGAATCCGGTGCAGACCAGCGGGTGCAGACGTATGGCTTTGCCTTCTACCAGCTTGGGCTGGAAGGCCTGGATGCCCAGACGGTGCAGGGTCGGGGCTCGGTTGAGCATGATGGGGTGGCCCTTGAGTATGTTTTCGAGGATTTCCCACACGACGGGGTCTTTGCGGTCGACGACACGTTTGGCGGACTTTACGGTCTTGACGAGGCCGCGCTCGAGGAGTTTGCGGATGATGAAGGGTTTGAAGAGTTCGGAGGCCATGTCTTTGGGCAGACCGCACTCGTGCATCTTGAGTTCGGGACCTACGACAATGACGGAACGGCCAGAGTAGTCGACACGCTTACCAAGGAGGTTTTGGCGGAAACGGCCCTGCTTGCCTTTGAGTGAGTCGGAAAGTGATTTGAGCGAGCGGTTGCTGTCGGACTTGACGCTGGAGACCTTGCGGCTGTTGTCAAACAGGGAGTCGACGGACTCTTGGAGCATACGCTTCTCGTTGCGCATGATGACTTCGGGGGCTTTAATCTCGAAGAGGCGTTTGAGGCGGTTGTTGCGGATGATGACTCGGCGGTAGAGTTCGTTGATGTCGGAGGTGGCAAAACGTCCACCATCGAGCGGGACGAGGGGTCGGAGGTCGGGTGGAATGACCGGGATAATGGTCATGATCATCCATTCGGGACGGTTGTCCATACCGCGCTCTTGCATGCGGCGACGGCTCTCGCGGAAGGCCTCGACAATGTTGAGGCGCTTGAGGGCTTCCTGTTTGCGTTGGTTGGAGGATTCCTTGGAGGCGCGGTCGCGGAGCTCGAAGCTGATTTGGTCGAGGTCGAGATCGCAGAGCAGTTTGTAAAGAGCCTCGGAACCCATACCGACTATGAATTTGTTGGGGTCGGAATCGTCAAGCTGGTCGTTGCCTTCGGGGAGGTTTTCCATGATGGCATAGTACTCCTCCTCGGCCAGGAGATCGAGTTTCTTGACGGGCATATCGTTGAGCGTGGCTTTGCCGGGCTGGAGGACGATGTATTTCTCGTAGTAGATTACCTGCTCCAGTTTCTTGCTGGGGACGTCGAGCAGGGTGCCGATTTTGTTGGGCAGGGAGCGGAAAAACCAGATATGGGCGACAGGGACGGTGAGTTCGATGTGTCCCATGCGCTCGCGACGGACTTTCTTTTCGGTAACCTCGACACCGCAACGGTCGCAGACAATGCCTTTGTAGCGGATGCGTTTGTATTTGCCGCAATGGCACTCCCAGTCGCGCGTGGGGCCGAAAATCTTCTCGCAGAAGAGGCCGTCGCGCTCGGGCTTGTAGGTGCGGTAGTTGATAGTCTCAGGCTTGGTCACTTCACCGTAGGAGCGCTTTTTGATTGACTCGGGCGATGCCAGACTGACGGTTATCGAATTGAAATCATTTTTTAACTGTGATTCTTGTTTAAAAGCCATCTTATTATAGTATGAATTAAGAACTAAGACTATTTCGCTTGTGGGTGGGTAATCTTAATTCAGAATTAATCAAATGTAACCTCTAAGCCTAAGCCACGGAGTTCGTGGACAAGGACGTTGAACGACTCGGGGATGCCGGGGACAGGCATGTTGTCGCCTTTGACGATGGACTCGTATGCCTTGGCACGGCCCATAACGTCGTCGGACTTGACGGTAAGAACCTCCTGGAGGACGTGCGATGCACCGAAGGCTTCGAGTGCCCAGACCTCCATCTCACCGAAACGCTGGCCGCCGAAGTTGGCTTTACCACCAAGGGGCTGCTGAGTGATGAGGGAGTAGGGGCCAATGCTGCGGGCGTGCATCTTGTCGTCAATCATGTGGTGGAGCTTGAGCATGTAGATGTAGCCCACGGTGGCTGGCTGGTCAAAGCGGTCGCCAGTCTCACCGTCATAGAGGTAGGTGCGACCGTTTTCGGGCAGACCTGCTTCGCGCATGTAGCCGTTGATTTGCTCAAGGGTGGCACCGTCGAAGATGGGGGTCTTGAAACGTTTGTTAAGTTTCTTGCCGGCCCAGCCCAACACGGTCTCGTAAATCTGTCCCAGGTTCATGCGCGAAGGCACACCCAGAGGGTTGAGGACGATGTCGACAGGGGTGCCGTCGGCAAGGAACGGCATGTCTTCAGCACGGACAATCTTGGATACGATACCCTTGTTGCCGTGGCGGCCAGCCATTTTGTCGCCGATGCGCAGTTTGCGCTTCATGGCGATATAGACTTTGGCCATCTGGACAATTCCGCTCGGGAGGTCGTCGCCGACAGTGAGGGCGAATTTCTTACGGGTAAAGCGTCCGTTGATTTCGCGGTTCTTGATATTGTAGTTGTTCAGCAGGTCCTTGATAAGGTCATTGGTATCCTTGTCGGAAGTCCACTTGTTGGGGCTGACTTCGGTATAGTCGATGGCATGGAGTGCTTTGGAGGTGAACTTGACCTTCTTGGGGATGAGTTCTTCCTTGTGGTTGGTGTAGACTCCGTTGGAAGTCTTGCCGGCCAAAATGATGAGCAGGCGGTCGACCAGTTTCTCTTTGAGTTCTTTCAGCTCTTGATTGTACTCCTCTTCGGGTTTGGCAAGAAGCTCTTTTTCTTTGGCACGCTGCTTGCGGTCGCGGATGATGCGGGCGAAGAGTTTCTTGTCGATAACCACGCCGCGAACCGAGGGAGGCACTTTGAGGGAAGCGTCCTTCACATCGCCAGCCTTGTCGCCAAAGATGGCACGGAGGAGTTTCTCTTCGGGCGAGGGGTCGGACTCACCCTTGGGAGTAATCTTACCGATAAGAATGTCGCCTTCTTTGACTTCAGCACCGATGCGGATGATACCGTTTTCGTCAAGGTCTTTGGTGGCGTCGTTGCTGACATTGGGGATGTCGCGGGTGAGTTCTTCCAGTCCACGCTTGGTTTCGCGGACTTCGAGGGTGTACTCTTCGACATGGACGGAGGTGAAGATGTCCTCGCGGACCACACGCTCGCTGATAACGACAGCGTCCTCGAAGTTGTAGCCCTTCCACGGCATGAAAGCCACCATCATGTTGCGGCCGAGGGCCAGCTCGCCTCCTTGGGTGGCATAGCCTTCGCAAAGGACCTGCCCCTTCTTCACCTTGTCGCCTTTCTTGACGATGGGGCGAAGGTTGATGGAGGTGGAGTGATTGGTGCGCTGGTAGCGGGTGAGTCTATATTCATGCACATCGTCGTCGAAAGAAACGAGGCGCTCTTTCTCGGTACGGTTGTGGCGGATGACTATCTTGGTGGAGTCGACATACTCAACAACGCCATCGCCCAAAGCGTTGAGTAGTACTCGGCTGTCTTCGGCAACAGATTTCTCGATACCTGTGCCGACAATGGGAATTTCGGGGTTGAGCAGGGGGACGGCCTGACGCATCATGTTGGAACCCATAAGTGCACGGTTGGCGTCGTCGTGCTCCAGGAAAGGAATAAGCGAAGCAGCGATGGATGCAATCTGGTTGGATCCCATGTCGATGAGGTCAATCTCCTCAGGCGAGACGATGGGGAAGTCTGCCTGGCGGCGGGCTTTGATGCGCTGGGCAATGATGTTGCCCTTCTCATCCTGAGGTGTGGTGGCCTGCGCAACGGTCTTGTTCTCTTCAAGCTCTGCTGTGTAATAGATGGGGTCCTCGTCAAGCATCACCCGGCCATTGACGACTCTGCGATAGGGCGTTTCGATGAAACCGAGGTTGTTAATCTTGGCATAGACACACAGCGACGAAATCAGACCGATGTTGGGGCCTTCGGGGGTCTCGATGGTGCAGAGGCGCCCATAGTGAGTGTAGTGCACGTCGCGAACCTCGAAACCGGCACGCTCGCGCGACAGACCGCCAGGACCCAGGGCTGAAATACGGCGCTTGTGCGTCACCTCGGCCAACGGGTTGGTCTGGTCCATAAACTGGGAGAGCTGGTTGGTGCCAAAGAAGGAGTTGATGACAGACGAAAGGGTTTTGGCATTAATCAGCTCAGTGGGGGTGAAAACTTCGTTGTCTCGTACATTCATGCGCTCGCGAATGGTGCGGGACATGCGGGCAAGGCCTACACCAAACTGGTTGTAGAGCTGCTCGCCGGCAGTACGGACACGGCGGTTGGACAGGTGGTCAATATCGTCCACATCGGCCTTCTGGTTGATGAGCTGAACCAGATATTTGATGATGGAGGTGATGTCGGTCTGTGTCAGGACACGGACTGTGTCGGGGATGTCGAGGTTAAGTTTGGTGTTGATACGGTAGCGGCCCACCTCGCCGAGGTCGTAACGTTTGTCGGAGAAGAAGAGTTTCTCAATGATGCCGCGCGCAGTCTCCTCGTCAGGGGGTTCTGCGTTGCGGAGCTGGCGATAGATGTATTCGACAGCCTCTTTCGAGTTGTTTGAGGTGTCCTTCTTCAAGGTGTTATATATGACGGAATAATCGATGCCATCGTGGTCTTCGACCTTGACAAGAATGGTCTTGACATCGAGTTCCAGAATCTTTTCAATATCTTCTTCGGTAAGTTCCTTGTCGCGCTCAATCACAACCTCTGTGCGCTCCATAGACACAACCTCACCGGTGTCCTCGTCTACGAAATCTTCGGTCCACGAATCAACCACACGGGCTGCCAGCTGCTTACCGATAACCTTTTTCAAATTGGATTTGGATACCTTCACCTCTTCGGCCAGAGAGAAGATGTCCAAAATATCTTTGTCCGTTTCGAAACCCACAGCCCTCAGAAGGGTGGTGATGGGGAGCTTCTTCTTACGGTCAATATATGCATACATCACATTGTTGATGTCGGTGGTAAACTCCATCCACGACCCCTTAAAAGGAATGATACGAGCCGAATAAAGCTGGGTGCCGTTGGAATGGAACTGGGTGCCGAAAAACACGCCGGGTGAACGGTGAAGCTGGGACACGACAACACGCTCGGCGCCGTTGATGACAAAAGTGCCCTTGGGTGTCATGTAGGGTATCATACCCAGATATACAGGCTGCTCAATAGCCTGAAAATCTTCATTCTCGGGATCATTGCACGAGAGTTTCAACTTGGCCTTCAGGGGAACGCTGTAGGTCAAACCGCGCTCGATGCACTCCTCAATAGTGTAGCGCGGGGGGTCGATATAGTAGTCGAGAAACTCTAACGTGAAATTGTTCCGTGCATCTGAGATGGGGAAATTCTCTTTGAATACTTTAAAGAGGCCTTCGTCCAGTCGATTGTCCGGGTTGGTCTCTATCTGGAAGAAATCCTGGAACGATTTCAGCTGAATGTCGAGAAAGTCCGGGTATTCGTATTTGCGAACAGATGCAAAATTTACTACCTCGATAGGTTGTTCGATGGGTTGTTCGATAGGTTGATTGTTATCCAAGGGACTTAATGATTAAGATTTGACAACTTACAAATATAGTTTTGGGTCGTTACTGCTCCTAAGGAGAGGTGATGGGGAATCAAGAATGCCATGCAGGCTCAAGTTGCATAGCAAAGAGGAATAGGCACTCCGGCTTTACCGGAGGCCCTATTCCTCGTAGAAATCCTATAGTATCTACTATTTGACCTCAACTTCGGCACCAGCCTCTTCGAGAGCTTTCTTCAGAGATTCGGCCTCGTCCTTGCTCACGCCCTCTTTAACGGGCTTGGGAGCGTTGTCAACGAGTTCCTTGGACTCCTTCAGACCCAAGCTGGCCATATCCTTGACAGCCTTCACAACAGCCAGTTTCTTGGTGGCATCGGGAACGCCCTTCAGGATTACGTCGAAAGAGGTTTTCTCCTCGGCTGCAGCGGCACCGCCGGCAGCGGGAGCAGCGGCAACTGCAACAGCAGCAGCTGCGGGCTCAATACCATATTCTTCTTTCAGAACGTCAGCGAGTTCTTTTACTTCTTTAACGGTTAAGTTTACTAATTCTTCAGCAATAGCTTTGATGTCTGCCATGACTTTATTGATTTAAATTGTTTTTACTAATTGATTAATTGTTTGCTTGGACTTTTTACGGGGTCCATCCCGCTTGGCTTATTCAGCCTTTTTTTCCTCTAATGTTTTCAGGACACCGGTAATTGTGTTAGCACCAGACTGGAGCTGAGAAATAACGTTCTTGACGGGCGACTGGAGAAGAGCGACGATATCGGCGATAAGTTCGTTCTTGGACTTGATGTTGACAAGTTCGTCAAGATGCTGCTCACCAATATAGAAGCATTCTTCAACATATGCACCCTTCAACACGGGTTTCTGAGCACCCTTCTCCTTTTCGCGGAACTCTTTGATGAGCTTTGCAGGAGCGTTGTTGGTGTTCGAAAGCATTATGGCTGTCTCGCCCTTAATCACGGGGAAGAGTTCCGAGTAATCCATGCCGGTTCTCTCCATCGCCTTGATCAGAAGAGCGTTTTTAACGACTTCCAACTTGACCTCTTTGCGGAAAGCGGCGCGACGCAGCTTGCTGGTCAGCACAGAGTTCAGGCCTCCAATATCGGCAATGTAGATGAGCGGATAAGCCTTAATCTCTTCGCACAATTGGTCAATCAGTTGGTCTTTTTGTTCTTTTCTCATAATGACCTTTCAATAATTAAATGTTACAGTGTGGCGGCTTTCGTGTCAACCTTAACGCCTGCGCTCATCGTGCTGCTGATGCAGATACTCTTCACGTAGGTTCCCTTGGCTGCTGCGGGTTTCAGCTTGATGATGGCCTGCAGCACCTCGCGGGCATTGTCGACAATCTTGTTGCTGTCGAAAGAGACCTTGGCGACAGCAGTATGGATAATACCAAACTTGTCGACCTTAAAGTCAATCTTACCGGCTTTGGCCTCCTGGACGGCTTTGCCAACCTCCATGGTAACGGTGCCTGTCTTGGGGTTCGGCATCAGGCCGCGGGGACCCAATATACGTCCGAGAGCACCCACCTTAGGCATTACGCTGGGCATGGTAATGATAACGTCTACATCCGTCCAACCGCCTTTAATCTTGGTGATGTACTCATCAAGACCATAATAATCAGCTCCGGCTGCTTTAGCCTCTTCTTCCTTGTCAGGAGTACACAGTACCAAGACGCGGACAGTCTTACCCGTGCCATGGGGCAGCGTGACACTGCCACGCACCATCTGGTTAGCCTTGCGGGGGTCAACACCCAGACGCACATCGATATCAACCGATGCGTCGAACTTGGTGTAGGTGATGTTCTTCACAACCTCTACCGCCTCTTCCAGCGAATAAACCTGATTTTTGTCGAACTTGGCTAAAGCTTCTTTTTGTTTCTTCGTTAATTTTGCCATGATTCTTACATTTTGTGGTCACCGCACCGCTCGCTGGCGATGCTACCACTTGTTAATTAATTCGTTTTTTACTTTGCAAGGGGATTCTCACCTTTCACAGAGATACCCATGCTACGTGCAGTGCCTGCAACCATGCTCATAGCTGATTCAATCGTGAAACAGTTAAGGTCAGGCATTTTGGCCTCTGCAATTTGACGCACCTGTTCCCAAGTGACGGAAGCAACCTTCACACGGTTGGGTTCGGCAGAACCCTTGGCCGCTTTGGAGAGCTCCTTCAACTGAACGGCAACAGGGGGAGTCTTAACTACAAAATCAAAGGACTTGTCGGTGTAAACAGTGATGATGACAGGCACAATCTTGCCAGCCTGATCCTGTGTACGGGCATTGAACTGCTTGCAGAACTCCATAATGTTCACACCC
>OCTW011586950.1_pt1 | contig 23520 bp, 43 predicted proteins | sample 1539671 | NCBI WGS metagenome assembly OCTW01 (sample SAMN02144230, study PRJEB22623) | gut metagenome | biome: sheep rumen | host: Ovis aries | place: New Zealand | reverse complement strand
CAAATATCAAATCGCGCACACTTGCTTCATCAACTAATGATGCTTTCTCAAGAGCAAGATTACTATTAGAGTTAAATAAGTTTTGAGATACGCCAGCTTCATTATATACTGTGCGCTCAACCTTCTCTAATTCATCGCGTGTTGTTGTAGTATTCTTATCTGCTAAGTCAGCAACATCAACATCAGCAAATGTGGTCATAACATCAACACCTACCGCACGTTTTAACATCTGAACGGTATTGTTATGAATATCTTTTGCTTCATCAACGTCGAAAATTAAATCACCATTTTTATCTAACGGCAATTTCTGAATAATAACTTTTAAAAGCTATTGAAGCATTTTGCGCTAATCTAAATCTTGAGCTTCATCCAAATCAAGAATTTTAGGAGTTATATTGACTAATAAAGGATAATCTCGCCCATTCAAATTAATCTTAAATGCGCAATCTGGATCTAATATCCACCAAGTACCATCATTTAAGCCAGTATTCAATCTGCCTTTCTTATATGCAAGATAAGCTTTTGAGAACTCCTCTGGATACATTTTAAGGACTCGCATCCTCATCTCTATGTCCGGAAATGCATCATCAAAAAACTTTGGATTAAACTCGACTGCCGGCACATTACCAACTTTAAAGCGAGTGCGGCAATAGTTAATGGGCAACTCTTGAAAGGCAAAACCACGAGATGTATCAATGATATATCCATAGTAACAGCCATTAACAATTACTTTAAGTGCGAGATCATTACAAAGTTTTTTAACTCCGCTTTCATCTAAATAGTCAAGTGCTTTTGAGAAGTCAGATAAAACCTTTTCGGGCTTAACATTTTCCTCAATTACATAAGGTGTTACGTACCAATCATATCTATATAATCCAGCAAAGTATTTGCAAAGACGTTCATATAAACCACTTACTTCAAAAAAATAATTGGAAATATTACGAAGTATAGGATAATCCTTGCGCGCAAGCGCACGTAAAATAGATACTTTACTATAAGTACGTTTATCAACTTTCTTTAATGAACCAAGATCAATAACTGCATCTTCAAGTGTCTGAAAGTTTACCTTAATCTTACCATAATCAATCTAACTACCATAGATGTCTCTTAATTCTGGACGTTGAACGATTGAAAAGCCCTTGGCATGTATTGTTGCTTGATCAGCCAATTCAATCCCTCCTTAATATCCAGCTTTTTCTAAAATATAATCATAACTCAAAAGATTTTCATCAGTATATGGAATCTCAACTAAGTTATAATTATTTAATTCGCAAAATCTGCGTTTCTTATTATCATTGTACTATTGCCGATAAAAACCCTGCTTGCCGCCAAATTTAGCTGATGGTTCATAATGTTGTTTACCTTGATATTCAATTAAGAAATCAATATTACCATCATCGTCAAATACGCAAAAGTCAAACTTTAATGGCTTACCATTTGGGCTATTTAGACCTTCAAAAGTCTATTCCATAGTGAAGTGGAAGCCAGCATCGCGCAATATTTCTTCGATAATAATTTCTCCTCTTGAAGCTCGCATATTCCCACCTCAATTTAAAAATAACATATCACTAAATCTCTTCTTACGCTTTTTGCGTTTTTTATCTTCTTCTAATTTAATCCAATATAAACCATATTCAAAAGCAGAGAATTTATCTTTTTTAATACCTTTATTTGCTTGCTTCAAAATGATATTAACACCTTCATTTTCTTCACGAAGATTCATCATTTCCTCTTTTAATATGGAAGTTAAGGTAAATGGTTTGAGATATTCTGCCCGTTCCTCAGGTTTCATATCTTGACCACGCTTAGTACTCATTAACTTAATTTTAGCAATGCGCTCATCAATTAACATTTTTACATGCCCGGCAGACATCTATGACTACACATTCGCATGTACTTCTGTATTAATTGGCGCATTTGCTTTAATTATCCAAAGCGCATTTTCTTCACATACTTCCGTACGATATTTTTTATACTCGCCATCTTCATCATTATCAACGCCAAAGTCAGGTAAAATTTCATTAGTGTCTGGGTCTGTTTGACCCTTTACCATATAGTCAACAAGACCAATACCTAAACCATTACCGTCGATAACTAATTTCTTAGCTTTGTATTTATAATATAAACGTTTTAACCAAATAGCCTAATCCTCAAAATGCGTATTACCACGAGTATCAATATTAACAAGAGAGATAAAAGCTATACCATTAACCTGCGGCGTTACTTTAAAAATACAAGCAACTGAATCGCAACCTTTGCGGCCAACGTCAACAGCAATCACATAATAAGCATTTTTTGTGCTTCTTCCTGAATATTCATATTCTGGCTGTTTTAAAATACGATTGTGATCAAATTGTTCCGCATTAAAGAAAGCGTCTTCAATAGTACCAGACCATATACTCTCATATTCACGATTAAATGATGCCTCATTAAAAGTACCGTCCATCTTAAGATCTCGAATAAATGTTTTATCCAAGAGTCCCATCAGAACTGGAATGCGCCAAGTACCACCCATTATCATGGCACGATCAGGTTTAATAATTTCCCAAACTAAAAGCTAAATTAATTTATCATAAGCAAATGTATTTTTCCAACCTGCAGTTGTAACATAAATCTGGCTCTTGTTTAGTACTTCATTATCATCTTTATCGCCCCATGCACCGCGACGCGAAACGTTCATTGTAGGAATAATAACTTCATTAAGAATAGTTCCATCAATACCTACGCATTCCTCCAAAAGTCCGCCATGTCGACGTTGCCCTCTGGAAGTTTCACGAGCTGCGATATTGTCCAGTACTGATCCATTTTTAAATACATAGCGCACATAGTCTTTACCTTCCATCGTTTTACCACGACGCCAATCAATTTCTTCATGTAACGCTGGAATTAAATGACATAGTTCTTGAACTTTAGCCTTTAAAATACTAGATGCTTGCTCTTTACCGCCAGAGGTAACAAATAATTTGGCTCCTGGATGCAATATACATCTAAGCATTAAAATCAAAGCTGCAAGGAATGATTTGGAATAAGCACGCGGAAATACAGCATAAACATATTTATAGCGCATTGCCGCACGCAAAAATACTCTCTAATAATAATATAAATGAAAATTTTCTGGATTATTTTTTCTTAATAAGAAATCGACAAATAAATCTGGATATTCGCGCCAAAAGGCAATATACTATCGAGCAACAGGAATACAGGCTCGCACACGTTCTTCAGATAGTCCAATTTTATCTACATCGCTTTTGAGATTGAGTAAATCGACAAGAGCCATTACGAATCATCCTCTCCCAGCAATTCCCGCATTGTCTCTTCATCTTCTGCTTTTTGCTGTTCAATGAATTCATAATGTTGGAGGAAATCTCCATCGGTAAGAACTTCCTCTTCTACAGCTTGCAAATCAAGATCATCAATATCAGTTGTTTCTTCGTCTTCTGCTTTAGCTTCTTCTTTCGCCATTGTCCTTGCCGCACTCTCAATCAAATTACCAAGGTTCATTTCTTCGGTAACCAAGCGATGTGTGTAATTGCGCAAATCAGCTAATGTTTCATCTGGCTTATCTTGAGGTGTATCTGTATAATATCTAGGAATAAAACCTTCACGTTCGCACATAAGAATAAATTCATCAATAGCAGAAACGTATTCTCCACTTTCTGCCTTATTCTGCGCGGCGGTGAATTTTGCGGATTTCATCAAGGTATCATAAACTTTAGACATCTTTTGGAAACCTTCAATATCACCAATATCAACTAATTGATGGCATTTTAAAGATGTCTTACAAATTAATTTAAGATAGTCTTCATGTGCAGGAGTGACAATATCAAATGCGGCCATCATTTCTTGGTATAGCTTTTCAAGCTACACCCATTCATATGGACGATATGCCTTGCCCCATTTAATTGTTAAATACTTCTTATCTTCTTCAGTTAAATCATCATTAAAGAATTCAGGTTCGTTTAAATCAATAGGTGCTGGTGCCTCAGTTTCATTCTTAAATTCGGCTGGCTTTTCGGGCATTGTGCCGCTAGTAATTGCCGCTTCTATCTACTCGCCGCTATAACCCTATCGCGCCATAATTTCGGCTTTCTTTGCATCAGCCTCTTGCCGCAGTTTCTCTGTATCAGCCCATGTATATTTACTAAATTGCTTAATGCGCATTTTAGATAAGTAGCGGCCAAGGATTGTCATTCCTGTGGTTTTACGAGGATCTGTAGCATAACGCTCTAATAGTGTAGTCCATTCTTCTTCAATATATGGCACATCAATTTCTTCTAGTATCCAAGTATATGTTTTAGGATCCCAGTTATCAACATGCCGAGTAATGCATTTTTTGCATTCGGGCAAAAACCCATCGGGATATTTGTCTAATCGTTTTGTTTGATAGAACTAATTTTCATCCATAGTTCTATTACAAGTTTTACAATATAATGTTTTGCTCTCAGCCATAATCAGCTCTCCTTTTTCTTGCTATTGCGGCATTTTTTACAAATAGAATAGAAACCATCCTTACTTGTTTTATTTATTGAAAAGAAGCGCGAATGGGCTAATTTAATTTCCCCACATCGAGAGCATTTTTTCCATTTACCTTTTTCAATATAAGTAAAATACCACTCTAGCCATTCATCTTGAGCCTTTTGCGCAATTAATTTAGGAATCTTGTTGCGCCAAAGGCTACTAATATATTCAATAGAATGAGTAAACGCAAACTCTTGCTATAGCAACTATTGAATTTCTACATTCTGCAATTTATCCATTTTATATTCAATGATGCGTTTATACATAGGAAAATCAGCAAGTGCTCTTTCAACAAGTGGTTCAAAATCAAGACACAGCGCCCAAGAGTCACTATCGAATTTGCCGCTAGATCGACTCTTAAGTGCGGGAAACACTTGTAAAATCTCACTTACTACTTTATAATCACAGAATGATACGCCGCTATAGCGAATCGCGGCGCTTCCGTTCTCATCACACTCGACCCATTCATCAAAAGGCAAAGGAATAGACGTCTTCATTCCTCTTGTAATTTTGGTGAAGATGATTGGTTGACGATATGCATTTTTAATAAGATATTGGTCTTTGCGCATTTCAATCAGTGTGCGCTTGACAATAAACGCTTCACGTCCGGAAACAGTTTTCTATAATTTTTCCCATCGCGCAATGCTTTCGCGCAACTCATTTAATGGCGGTATTTCTTCAAGGTCCTTTTTTGTAATTGTTACTTTCGGCTAAAATATTGTATTCTTTCCATTGTCATTCATTAAATTATAGATACCATCTTCGCCATTTTCCAACTGTTCTACCAGACCCTCATAGGAAATCTCACGCTTGGTGATAGTTGCCATGCGGTTTGGCGTGAGAAGTTTATGCTCCTTTTTCTCTTGTTTCTCCAAACAAAGAACAAGATAGTCACCGAGGATTTCGAGATACTGCTCGCTTGGGTCGGGAGTTTCTGCTAAAATCTAATTTACTAACTTTAATCGTTCTTCTGGAGACTCTATTGTATAATCTAATTTTATCACTATACAATCTTCTCCTTGTGTATTAATAAGAAGTGGACTTCACTTACTATACTCATTATACTGAAAAAAATTATGTTTGTCAAGAACAGAATCTGCCCATAGTTGAAAAATATTAAAAAATATGATAATATAAAAACGTAAAGGAGAAGATGATTATGAAGTTTTATCTCGCTGGGCCAGTAGTCACTGATAATAAAGAAATTAAACAACAGATGGATGATATAGAAAAGACATTGCGGCAAATGCGTCTGCCGGTACTTAATCCTGGCGAATGCGATCAGCGCGATGATTTTCCGGAAGTGTATAGGCCGGGCAAACACAAGGTGCCTAATGCTTGGGGCATTGATATGGCAACTTGGGGTCAGTGCGTGTTTACCATGGATGTTGTTGCTATTGATGAATGCGACTGGATGGTAGTTACGGATTATGGGCGGCAGGCCACAGCTGGAACTAGCTGGGAGGCAGGATATGCTTTTGCTAAAGGTGTAAAGATTCTGGTTGTGCAGATGCCGGGCGTAGAAGAGAGCTCTCTGATGACGCAGGGTTGCGCCGCAAATATTTGTAAGTATGAAGAATTTTGCAGCGGCGTTGATTATGATGGTAGTGATTGGCGTATTGATGAAGAAATTTGGGGCACTAAGTTTGAAAAGTTTTTCTTTGAGCGTGGACGCAAAGCGGCAAAGGTGGTATTGAATTGATTAGATGTGAAGATTGTGTGAAAGGTTTAGTTTATGGTACGTGTGGCATGCCTCCTGGGAATGCGGCGTGTTTGTGTACTGCAAAGCGTTGGTGGGATGAGCCTGCGGATAAAGTTTTAGATTATTTGGAGCATATTCGTGAATGTGAGACGAAGCGATATAATAATAAAATTAACTTAATTGATATGTTAGAGAATAAAGTTCGCTCACATCAAGATGCTATAGTTCTTGAGAAGCATAGGAGAGATCATAATGAATATTGAACGTGATACAGTGATGGTGGCGTTATTTTTGGCTGTGCTTATTATTTTTGGCGGGCCATGGGTTGTTATGCATGCATGGGAGCTTATTGCGGTTAATATGTTTGGGGCACCGGAGTTATCGTACTGTGCCGCCTTCTTTGGTACATGGGCTATGCATATAATTTTTAATCTAAGGGTGAATAAATCGTGATTTGAGATTTAAAAAAGATTTAGAAAGTGTATGGACCAGGCAAAACCAATTTATCATTTTCAAAAAATTTTTCTCCCGAAATAGGCCCGGGGGTATGCAAGAGTCAGTTGTACTAGCTGGCTCTTTTAAATCGACGAAAAAATATATAGGTAGACTGGCCCTGCGAAAAACGCGACCGGGCCGGTGAGGAACGAGGCGGCCCGTTTTTGCGTAAGCAGAGCGTCACAGAACGTGACGCTCCGGATACATAGTGTCGCGCTCTGTGACATCCGGTCCCGAAAAATGTTTCAGAATGAAACATTTTGTCACGAAGTGTGACGTTTTTGCTTAAAAATGTTTCATTTTGAAACATTTCCCCCTATAATGTTTCACTTTGAAACATCCGGCGAAAAAAAGTGTCACACTTCGTGACATTCAATGTTTCAAAGTGAAACAATACAGAAAAAAATGTTTCGCTCTGAAACATTTCAAGAAAAAATGTTTCGCTTTGAAACAATTCAAGGAAAAAAGTGTTACGAAATGAAACATTTTGTAGAAAAAAACATGCCAAAAGAGGAAAAAGCTAGTAATACCAACAAAAATTTGCCTATTGACAAAAAAATCAGATGGTGTATAATGGAGTCACAACAGAGGGAAGGAGTTAAGGAAAAGCAAGGCAGGCCGGTACTCAAAAAGGACAGAACAAAAAAAGTTAAAAAAAAAGAAAAAAAAGTACTTGACAAAAGAAAAAAACATGCTATAATAAGCACAACAAACAAAACAGGAGGAAATTAAAAATGTTCGAATCTATCATGACTGTCACTCTTAACGGTTGGACCATCACTGAAGTACCTGAGTCCTATGCAAAGTATCCCTTCATGGTCATCATTCCTGACGGCGATGAAATGCGCTACTACGGCGGTTTCCGCAAGGAACAGAGCGCAATTGAGTGCGCTCATGAGGTTGGCGGTGTGGTAGTGCCCACCGCGGAGTAAGGAAAAACACCCTGCCCCCTGAAAAGGGGGCAGGGGGAAACAAAAGGAGAGATAAAAATGTTTGAACTTATTCGTTGGGCAGAAGGCGGAGACTATCAGGAAGTATATGCTAAGAAGTTTTCCACAAGAGAAGCGGCTATCAAGTATGCAATGCGCAAGGGCTGGACTGGAGAAGCCCGGCGGACCTACGGCGAAGAAGGTTGCGACTTGCGCGAAGTCAAGACAGGAAAGACCGAAACGCTGTGACGTCACAGAGTGTGACGTCCAAAAATGCAACGTCACAGAGCGTGACATTAGCCCCTTTAGGGGCTTTTTGCCATTGACCGGCGCGCCTGCGGCCCAGGCGCGCCGATTTCACATAAAAATCGGCCTATAGGAAAAATTCCGCCTGGCAAGTATAGGGCCAACTTTATTGGGCAAGTCCCAAAACTCCAGCACATAATGCACAACTATTTATGCACCTGCGCCATAAAATTATGCAAAAAAGTGCTTGACAAGCTAGGCGAGGTGTGCTATAATTTAGCCATCAAATGAAGGAGGACAAAGCAATGAAGGGAAGCAAAAAAGAAAAAGGATATAAAATTGCCTTTTGTGATATGCCTGATCTTTCAACTAAGTTTGGTGAATGGAATGGAATCTTTGACACTTATTCTTCTGCTGATCATTGCATCAGAATGGGGTGGGGAAAAGCTATCAAAACAAAAACAACTGATGCATATCAGATTGATAGTGCTTGGCTGGTTATTGAAAAAATTTCTTAAAAAAAGTCTTGACAGATTCCGATTCTTGCGCAATAGGCTATGCACTCGCAGGGCCGCGCGCGGCCACGCGCGGCCCTCATTCACGCGATAACAGAGCACTACAAAAAAAATTTTTAAAAAATTTGCAAAAAAGTGCTTGACAAACGCGCCCGAAAGGCGTATAATAAGGCCATCAACAAGAGAGGAGTGAGGGCAGTGACTAGGGCTATCTGGCTAGACATGGATGGCACCATAGCTGACCTGTATGGTGTAGATGGGTGGCTTATATGCCTGCGTAGAGGGGATATATCGCCTTATGTCAAGGCCAAGTCCATGCACAATATGTCACAGCTTGCGCGCTTGCTCAAGCGCGCACAGCGCAAGGGCTACACCATAGGTATCATCAGCTGGACCAGCAAGAGTGGCACGCAAGCGTATAATAAAGCTGTGGCGCAAGCAAAGCATGCATGGTTAGAACAACACTTGCATAGTGTGCACTTTGATGTTATACATGTAGTAGAGTATGGTACTGACAAGTACAGTGTATGTGGTGGTGGTATCTTGTTTGATGATGAGGAACAGAACAGGAAAGCATGGAAAGACGTCGCTTTTCCACCTGACCACCTGATTGACTTTCTAAAAAAAATATAAAATAAATTTTAAAAAACCTCTTGACAAAAATTCTAAAATGGATTATAATCTAACCATCAAATGAAGGAGGACTAAACCATGATCCGTGAAATTAAGATGACTATCCAGCAGGTACGTACTGACTCTTGTGATGTTGAAACTGCAGTTCGTGATGAGTATGGCGCATGGGAAAAAAATGGTATCATCCCCATGCAGGGCACTACTGAAGAAGTCAAGGCAAGGCTGATTGCAAATCAGGAAAAATGGGGCTGGATTCTTAGCGACACTGAAGAGGAATGTGTCCTCACCTTCTGGAAAGAATTCTGACAGAATGGAAGGGGAGGGGTTGACAAACCCCTCCCTATATGGTACAATATGACCATCAAATGAGAGGAGCTATACACCATGGAAAGAACTTATACAGAGAAGGACATTAAAGACTGGTTTGAAAACATGATGAAAGAATACAAGAATTGCACATTTCATGATGCATTGCAGGCAGTGTATGACCACATGTTTGACCCCTTCTGGCGCAGAAAGAATCTTGCAACTTTTGTTGAAAATGATATTGACAAATCATCCAGTACATGATACAATATCATTGTCAGCAAGAGATGGATTATCAAAATGGTTTTGTGTATCTGTTCCATTATCTAAATAGAATTTTAGTTTGAGATGATAATTAGCCCTGATCAGTAGCCACCCCTAAGGGTGGCTTTTGGTCTGCGCGCCGGCGGCCCTGGCGCGCAGTGTTTGCGATAATACTCAGCCCTCACAGTTTTGCAACAAAAAAAGCCTGTGCGCAGATGGCATAGGCTTTTCCCGATTTTATTCGGGATCAGATGCGGCGCAGTCTTCATGCAACTGCTGGGCTTCACAGATGTAGCGATAGGGGCAGTACTTTTCGCACAGTTCCTTGGGAGTGTATCCCTGACTCAACAGATCATCCACCTCACACATCGCTTCATAGTACTCATACTCATCCATCATGGTTACTACCTCCTTCAGTTGATGACACTATTATACATCATTTACGGCTATTGTCAAGAGGAAATTTGAAAATTAAAATTAAAAAATGATATTTCGATATTTCATTTTTGAAAAAATTAATGGAAATGATTTTTCATTTTCATCTTGACAATCCCGAAGTAGCGTAGTATAATCTATTTGAAAATGAGTTAAGGAGTAGATTCCATGTTCTTTGAACTTAAGTGCACCGCCGGAAACGAAATTGAGTATTATTACTTTACTTGCAGTAAGTTTCCCCGCAATCCCTATCTTGCCTTGACTAATGGGTATGCACCTGATAAAATGAGATTGGTTTGCTGGGACCGCGATGCATCTCCTATTGAGCTCAAGTCCATCGGCTTGATTCAGTATCTTGAAAAGAAATATTTCAAGAGGCAGAATAATAGAGTAGACTGGGAGAAGGAATATTAAGCGCAACGCTCGGACCGGCCGAGCGCGTGCGTCTCGGCCGGAATTATGCTTTTATTGGCGACTGCGAAAAAATTTTTTTAAAAAAAGTGCAAAAAACCTCTTGACAAGGCATCCCGTAAGGTGTATAATGGTGCCAACAAATGAGAGAGAGGTAGTCACTATGAAGTCCAGCTATGAAGTTCGCGCAATGAAGTTCGCTCAGGTCCTGTCACGCCTTTTTGCTCACTGCAAGTATCTCGATGACTATAAGGCCGTTATTGCGGAGTATAACCGCACTCATTCACGTCCTCTGCACTTTGCATATGGCGTTTCTCGCATCGCAATTATCCGCTCCGACTATGTGATTAAGTTTGACCATATTCCCGAATCTGGCTGGGATGATGGCCGGGCCGGGAACTGCAAGAGTGAAGAAGAAGTATATGCTCGGGCTTGCGCGGATGGCTTCGAGTATCTGCTGGCCAAAACTACCGTATATACGGTAAATGAGCTGACTTTCTCCATTATGCCCCGCGTCAACCATGTGGGCGACTGGGAGCGTTACTGGGCCGACTATTGCACCGATGAAGAGCGGGCATGGCTGTATGAAAACGTATATGATCTTCATGAAGGGAATGTTGGATACAAGAATGGCAAGGTTGTTGTCATTGACTATGCGTGGGATGGCGCAAGTGATGAGGAAAGCGACTGGTAAGCCCTATAGGGCGGGAGAAATCCCGCCCTTTATGCGTATGGCCGGCGCGTTTGCGGGCAAACGCGCCGTATTCGCATTATAACACAGTCAGGGAAATAAATCAAGGAAAAACTTGCGCTTATAGTTAGCGAGTTCTAACCCGAAATTTTTTTAAAAAAAGTACTTGACAATGGGCGCAAACGTGCTATAATAGACTCATCAAATGAAGGAGCTGATGACCATGACTAAAGAGATTCTCAAGGCAATGCAGGGTAAGAAAGAACACAAAATGCGCAAGTGGTGGAGCAAGAATGGTTACAAGATTCTCCGTGTGATTCTGTTCCCTATCTGGATTGCAAATATCCTGATTGAAAAGACTCGCGCATGGATCAACAATAGGCAGGAATGGAGTGAAGAGCGCGCTACTGAAATTTTGAACTATTACATTCCTCGCCGTTCTCACTGGGATGAAAAAGACAAGTGTCTTTACTTCTTTGACAATGGCCTTGGTTGGAATTATCGCCTTGCAAAGCGTTATCTCAAAAGGAAAGACCGCCGTTTCTGGAAAGTACATTGCACATGGTGGGGTGGTAAAATGCGCACTCTATTAATGGAAAAGTTTGAGCTTGAAGGATTTACAAAAGAACTCGGTAACTGTTCCGAGGGCTGGACAGAAATTTCTTTCATCATGAATGAAAAAAGGAGTTGACAAAAACGTCAACCCCGGCTATAATAGAATCATCCCAAACAGAAAAGGAGTTGTTAAGTATGAAGACTGGTTATGTGTTTGTGTATGGTTGCCCTGATGGTTACAAGGAACTTGTGTCTAAAGAAGGAATGTACCTGAATTATAAAAGTGCTTTTCAGCACTTGATTGAACTCAATAAAAAGTTGGACATTGACTTCATCTATGAAGAAGGTTATGGTGAGGATTATTACCCTGATGATGATTTGGTGTGTGCTGAACTTGAAGAAGCTGAAGACTTTAAAAGCCTTGCAAAAGAAATTGAGTCTCATCGGTTGACAGATATTTCCGCAATTTGCAAGCGTATCATGAGCATGGACATGGATGATATTCCTGAAGGTGTGTACGCTATTGCAAAAGTTAAAATCCATGAATAAAAAGTGCTTGACAAAAACTTCAAACCATGCTACAATACAATCGTTCCAAGGAACAAAAGAAAGAAAGGAATTGATAACATGAAGATTATGGACACTGAAATCACTACCCTGTACGTTCTGGAAGTTTGCGGTATTCCGCACTACTTCCAGACCGAGTGCGACCGCTCCTATGAGTTCAACAAGCACTACTATAGCTACAATGATCCTGATATCAAGCTGTATGAAATCAACATGAAAGATATCATCATCATTCAGAAGGTGTAAGATAGTTATACGCCCCTCACTCCGAGGGGCGTCTTGACATGCGGCCGGCACGTGCGCGGCCCGCACGTGCCGATTTTACATTAGGCATTGGCTCCAGCAAAAATTATCTGAAAAAAAGTGCAAAAAACCTATTGACATGGCCTCCCGATAGTGCTATAATGGGCTTGCCCGATGAGGCAAGAAAGGAATTGATAGTATGAAACGTACCATGGGTATCCTCCTTGACACTGAAACTTGCAATCTGCTTGACTGTCCTCTGCTCTATGACTTCGCTTTTGCTGTCATTGATCTGCACCACAACGTATATGCGAAGTTTCGTGTGGTTCTTACTGATGTTTTCTATGATGAACCTGATCTCATGAACACTGCATATTATGCAGAAAAGATTCCCCAGTACTATAAGGCAATCGAAAACCATGAAGTGCTGACCATGAATATCTGGGAACTTAAAAGGTTCCTCCGGGAGATTTGCGAATATTATGAAGTCTCCTTCGCTTGCGCCCACAATGCAAGGTTTGACTATCTCAGCACCAATACGACAATCCGGTATCTTACAAAGAGCAAAGCAAGGTATCTCCTCCCTTATGGCATTGAGTGGTGGGATACTTTGAAGATGGCAAGCGACACAATCTGCAAGCAGAAAAAGTACCGCAAGTTCTGCGAGAAAAACGGTTATATTTGCAAGAATGGACAGCTCCGCAAGACAGCTGAAGTTCTGTATCGCTACATCAGCAAGGACAATGATTTTGCAGAATCCCATACCGCACTTGACGATGTACTGATTGAATGTGAGATTTTCTGGAAGTGCTTTGATCAGCACAAGCCCATGACTCGCAAGCTGTGGAAAGACAGGGTTTAAAAGCTCTACAAAGCCTAATTAGCTAGTCTAATTAGGCTTTTTCATTGAGCCGGTCGCTGTGGGCCACAGCGACCGGTATTTTCATTTTAACACAGATACCAGCTTTTTCCAAGCAAAATACACGCTGTTAAATTGATTTCACTTTTGCCCAAAACTCTGCACATACATGTTTAAAAATTTATACTGAAAAAAGTACTTGACACAGATAGTGAATGGTGCTATAATCAACACTGTCAGGAGGGCCTGACATGAACCTTAAAAACTAAACAAGAGGTGATACAATGGTAAAGCGCAAAGAACCTATTTATCCTAGTGATGAATGGGTAGAACAGTGGGTAGATTCTTACGTTGACAATGCGACTGAACCTATCACAGACTTTGCAGAAGTACGGGAAAAAGCCATGGACGCATGGTGGCTCAATGAAGTTGAGCATGATAGAGCTACACCTTTTGATTTGACAGAGGAACAAGAGGAAGAAAGCAAAAAAGCAAGAAAAGGTATGGCGCGAGCTGTCAATGCGTATGGTAAAGAAGTAAAGCGTACTCGCAAAGCTGATGATGAGAAAAGAAAGATTATTGAAATCATCGCAAAAGCCTTGACAGAATCTGGATACTGTGCTACAATAGGAAATGTCGAAAGACAGATTGACTTCGATGAGTACACAATAACCCTGACCAAACACCGTCCGAAAAAGGAGTGAACGACATGAAAATTGAAAGAGCACCGCCTAAAAAAGTCTTTGACAAGCAAGCTAAACCATGATACAATACAAACATTAACAAAAGAAAGGAATTGATACCATGACTAAAATGACTTACATTGACGCTCTGAACTTTGCCCTGACCGCTGTCGCTGACAATGCTGAAGTTACCGAAAAGCTGACCGCTCTGCGTGAACAGATTGCAAAGCGCAACAGCACGGAAAACCATAAACCTACCAAAGCACAGGCTATGAATATTGAACTCGCCGAAGTTGTGCGGAAAGTGCTTGCCGAAGCTGAAAAGCCTATGACTATCTCTGAGATTCTCAAGTCTGATGAACGGTTTGTTGGTGTCTCGAATCAGAAAATGACTGCTGTTATCTACTCTATGGGTGATGCAGTGACTAAGATTCCTGACAAGCGTGTAAATCGTTTTGCACTTGCCTAAGAAAATGCACAGCCCTCCCCACTCGGGGAGGGCCTTGACATGTGGCCCTGCCAGCGACGGCCGCGCTGGCAGGAATTTATGTTTTAACACAGTCTCAGCATTTTTTCAAGTGCAAAAGCTCTGTGAATTTTTTTTCTAAAACTTCCCATAAACCTATTGACAAAATATTTAAAATATAATATAATTATTTATGTTGAAAGGGGAAATGACCATGAAACGCAGTATTGCTAAACGTGTTAGTGAACTTTCCGCATGGGACCTCGACGCTGGATGTAGGAACATTGTAGATCAGAGTACTAAAACGCGTAGGAAATTGAAAAAGACAATTCGCAAGCAGGATAGAAAAAGACTTGACAGATACTCTGAAAAGGCGTACAATGATGATGTTGAAAGGAGTGAATCTCATGAAACAGATTCGTAAAGATTTTCGTCCCGTGACTCATGCTCTCACCGCTTTTGTTCAGACTTTTGACAAAGATTATTCCTGTGAGCTTGGCGCCGATTTTGAAGCAGTAAATGATGAAGTTGTTGTATACACAATCGCAATGCCGGATGAAGGAGCTGTATCTTTCAGAAACGATTTTATAAATCGTTTTCCTTCCTGCTCTGATTTCGATATTTTCACTCTTTCCTTCATGCATGAACTTGGACATCTGGAAACTTCATGGGATATTGTAAATGATATTAAAGAGCGTGAAGCTATTCACAGGATGAAAAATAAAGTCAAGGCTTATCGCAAATACTACGCATTACACAATGAAAAAATCGCTACTGACTGGGCAGGAAATTATCTTACTGAAAACCATGACGAAATGAAAAAATGGGAAAAGAAAATTTTAAAAGCCCTGAAAAAAGTACTTGACAAATATCCTGATGCATGATACAATCTAACCGTACCAAAAAAGGAGATGTTGAAAATGACTAAAAAAATCTGGTTTGACATGGATGGAACTATCGCTAACCTGTACGGCGTAGATAATTGGCTTGACTATCTCAAGCATGAAGACGTTTACCCTTACACCCACGCAGAAACTATGTTGAACTTTTCCCTTCTTGCAAAACTGTTACATGCCTTGCAAGCAAGAGGATGGAAAATCGGTATCATTTCATGGACTGCCAAAAGTGGAAGTGAAACGTATAATCTCGCTGTTGAACTTGCTAAACGTGCTTGGCTTGCGGAACATTTGCCCTCTGTAGAATGGGATGAAATCAAAGTTGTGCGCTATGGTACCGATAAATGGCAGGCTTGCGGGAATGGTATCTTGTTTGATGATGAAGCACACAACAGGGAATCATGGAAAAATGGTCTTGCTTACACTCCGGATTGTATCATAGAAATTTTGAAAAAGTTGGCAAAAAGGGGTTGACAAAATCCCTTAAACCGACTATAATCTAACCATCACATCAAGGGAGGATAAAAAAATGGAATTGATTGTGAACGACTACATGGCACTTGACCTGATTAACCACGCTGAGTATGTATTGGTTGAAGTTCAGGCCGAAGATGAATGGTGGATTATGTCAAGCTGTGATACTTACTCTGAAGCGGTTGAAAAGCTCAACGAAATCATCAAAGCGTTTGACCGTCTGTATGAACTTTGCGACAATCGGGAATGCGGTAGCGAATATCACATTATCGACCGCACCGGGAAGATTCTTCTGTAAGCTGGGCAATCGCCCGGCTTTTCCTTTGGCCTGCCCGGCGACGCCCGCGCCGGGCAGCATTTACGTTTTAACACAGCTACAGCAATTTTTCAAGACAAAAGCCATTGTGCAAAAAAAATTTCAAAAAATCCCAAAATTTGGGCTTGACGCAAAAGCCAATCTATAGTACAATACAACCGTACCGAAGAGGTAAGGACTTCAGTCAGGCTGGGAAACTTCTTAAAAAAAGTTTGAAAAACCCCTTGACAAAAAGCTGAATCGGGTGTACAATACAGACATAAGGTGAAGGAAAACACCACAAACCAGAAAGGGTTGATACCATGACCAAGATGACTTACGTTGCCGCTCTGTCCTACGCTATCGAGAACCTGACCGATGCCCCTGCTGATGTGCTGGAGAAGCTGACCGCCCTGAAGGAACAGACTGAGAAGCGCAACTCCGGTGAGCGCAAGCCCACCAAGGCCCAGCAGATGAACGTTGAGCTCTCTGCTGTGGTCGCAGAGGTCCTCTCCGGTGCCGAACAGCCCATGACCATCTCTGAGATTCTCCGGGCAGATGAACGGCTGGTGGGCCTGAGCAACCAGAAGCTCACCGCCGTGATCTACTCCATGGGCGATGCTGTGACCAAGGTCCCTGACAAGCGCGTGAACCGCTTCACCCTCGCGTGATGCACTCTCGGCCCGGGCTAAACACCCGGGCCGACCGCTGTGGGCCACAGCGGTCGGTTTTTGCGTTAGCATCGGCGACAGGAAAAAAATTTTCTAAAAAATCTGTAAAAAAGTGCTTGACAAAAAATCCCGTATAGGCTATAATTAGTCATGTCAGGTGAGGGAAGCGAACCCCAGCCCTCACAAGGAACATTGGAGAGTGCCGAGCAAGGGGACGCCACTGTGGGATGTGCACTACCTACTCTCCAAAATAATCCGAAAAAAGTAGTTGACAAACTTAAAAAACTATGCTACAATTAAGACACAAACAAAAGAAAGGAATTGATACCATGACTAAGATCACTTACGCTACCGCTCTCACTGAAGCTATGACCATCCTCTCCTCTCTGCGCGATGGAACCGCCTATGATCCTGTTCTTGACCTCTCTGAAGTCATTGACAAGATGGACGCCCTTAAGGGCCAGCTTGAACAGCGCAAGAGCGCAACGCATAAGCCCACCAAGGTACAGCGTGAAAACGTTGACCTGAAGGAACGCATTCTGTCCACCCTCTCCGGCATGCACCTCACCGGTAAGGAGTCCGCCAAGTGCGGTGAGATTGCCGCTGTGCTGGACATCTCCGGACAGAAGTGTTCCGCTCTCCTCTCCCAGCTGGTTCAGTCCGGTCAGGTTGTCAAGACCACGGAAAAGCGGGTCACCACTTTCGCCCTTGCTGATGAGGACGAATCTGTGCAGGCCCTGCCGGGTGAGCTGGACGTATAATCCAGCTCACCGCCCCGCAAGGGGCACCATGGGTGTGAGTGCGATCGGTCAATTGCAACGCCGCTAGTTCGGTAAGGACTGGGTCCTAAACGGGTTCGACTCCCGCCACATCCACTCTTAGCCCCGGCTAACTCAGCCGGGGCTTGACTTTTGGCCCGCTCGATGTGGGCCACATCGAGCGGTATTTTAGTTTTAACACAGCACGCGCAATTTTTCAAGCAAAAGCGCAACAAAAAAATTTTTTCAAAAAAATCCCAAAAACCCCTTGACAAGCGGGGCGACTGGGTGTATAATGTTCTCGTAATCAAGGGGAGGGAGTCATCATGAAGAAGCTTTGCGGTGTCGGTTGTGTCCTGTCTATGTGCGGTATTATCTGGGGTGTGTTTTATCCCGCATGTTTATGGCTTGTGGCCATAGGGCTTGCATGCATTGTTTTCGCTGGCGTCTTTATGGATGAAAATTAAAAAAACCTCTTGACAAAAAATCCCATCGGGTGTATAATCCAATCATCAACAAAAGAAAGGTAGTGCTCCTATGAAGTCCATCATTATTGTCCTCGATACCGAAACCTGCAACATTGTCAAGACCGATATTGTCCAGCCCCACAATAACCTGACCTATAATATCGGCTGGCGCGCTATGTATCCCTCTGATGGTACTGTCCTGACCGAGCGGTCATATGTAGTGGATGAAATCTTCTTCGGTGAGCGTGAGCGCATGGACTCTTGCTACTATGCAAGCAAGCTGCCCAAATACTATGCGGGTATCAAGACTGGGGAATATATGGTTGCTTCCTTCTTTGAAATCATGAACGAACTGTCCGACTACTGCAAGAATCATAATGTTGTCGCAATAGTCGCCCATAACGCAAGATTCGATGTGGACGCCCTGAACACTACTGCACGTTACCTGACCGGGCTGTATGCAGTACGCGCCCTGCCCGCCGGAATTGAAATCTGGGACAGCATGAAAATGGCCAATAGCATATACGGCAAACGTCCCACATATCGCAAATTTTGTGAGGAAAATGGCTATATGACGAATCACAAAACGCCCCGGTGCCGACTCACCGCCGAAATCCTGTACCGCTTCATTGCAGATGACCCTGACTTTGAAGAAGAACATACGGCCCTTGCTGATGTGGCTATTGAATCTCTGATTGTGCTTGCTTGCTATAAAGCGCACAAGAAAATGGACCGGGTACTTTACACTGCGTAAAGTACCCGGGCCCTAGGCCCAAAAATTTCCTATTGACAAAAAATAAAAAAAGTATTATAATTAATAATGTCAACAGAGAAAGGGGTTGTGGCTATGGCAATTAAGAAAGTCGCTATTCAGTATCCTACGCAGGAATGGATTGATGAGTGGGTTGACAAATGGCTTGACTCTCATCCGGATGAAAAAGTTACCGACTTTGCGGAACTTAACGCTCAGGCTGAAGATGCATGGTGGCTGAACGAAATTGAGCATGATCGCCCTACACCCTCTGACCTCACACCGGAACAGGAAAAGGAAAGTCAGAAAGCCCGCAAGGGTATGGCTCGGGCGGTTAACGCCTACGGGAAAGAGGTCAAGAGAGAACGCAAGCCTAATGAAGCAAAACGTGAGCTGGTGGAAGCAATTGCGCGAGGACTTGCGGATTATGGCGCACAGGTAACAAACCTTGAACGTCAGGTAGACTTTGTTTGGCAGGGCGTTGCCTACAGTGTTACACTCACTGCACACCGTCCGCCCAAAGCCCAGTAAAAAGGCCCTATAAGGGCCTTTTCTTGTTAGCGGCGCGTGTGCGGGCCACACGCGCCGATTTCTTGTCAAGATATAGCTCTAAGAAAAAAATTTTTAAAAAAATGTCGTAAAACCCCTTGACAAAAAATCCCAAAAGGACTATAATACAATTGTTCCGAGGGGAACAGAAAGGAATGATCGTCATGACTGTAAAAGAACTTATCCGTGAACTGCAGAAGTACAAGAACAACATTCCGGTTTATACCGAAAATGATGAGGACATTTTGTCTACTAACATTGTTCTTGAATATGACAAGCAGGAAAAAATCCTTGTCCTCTCTACCCATGGGCAGTTCTATGATGAATTGCATGTCGATGATTAAAAAAAATTTTTAAAAACCCCTTGACAAGATTCCAAAACCATGATACAATAAGCACGTACTCAAGAGGAAGGACACCTCACAAACCAGAAAGGAATTGATACCATGACTGAAAAGATGACTTATGTTACCGCTCTGAACTATGTCCTCGCTACTGACCTGCCCGAAGATGTCAAGGAAAAGCTGACTACCCTGCGTGACCAGCAGGTCAAGCGGAACAGTGCCGAGCGCAAGCCCACGAAAGCTCAGACCATGAATATGGAGCTTGCACAGGTTGTTGCTGAAATCCTCGCTGGTGCTGACAAGCCTATGACCATTTCCGAAATCCTCCGCGCCGATGAGCGTCTTACCGGACTGTCTAACCAGAAGCTGACCGCTGTCATTTACTCCATGGGAGATCAGGTACTTAAGGTGCCGGATAAGCGTGTAAACCGCTTCCAGCTGGCCTAATTTTAAAGCGCCCTTATGGGCGCTTTTTTCATGCGATCGGGCCGGTCGCGGGCGATCCGGCCCGAGTTTCGCGATCGCATTATATGGCCAAATTTTCGTGACAAAAGCCAGCCCGATTGCATATGCGTGAATTTTTCCCGAAAAGTCAACCCATATGCCCGCAACCCTAGGCCACCGATCGCATGACCTGCCTTCGCGCGTCCATATCCCCTTTTTACTCTTGCAAATCTAGATTCAACGCCGCATATGCTCTAGTTTAGCGCATTTTTCTATTGATTTCCTTCAAAAAATATGATATTATATTAAAAAAAGGGTACTTTCACCCGATTTTGCGCATTTTTATCTACTTTTTGCGCATTTTCTATTGATTTTTATTCAAAAATATGCTATAATATATTGGGGGATTCATCTTACGATCGCATTATCGCGCCATTTTTCAGTTTTTCTTGCTTTTCGTGAAAAATTTTGATATAATATACGTGTAAGATTAAGAGAAATGGCTTACAAATACGTATTTATAGCCGCATACCGCGGCAAAAGGAGCGAATATTATGGATCAGAACACTATTCTGACTGGCCTCAAACATGCACTTGAACATGGATCCGGTTCCTTGGATGACCTTAGCGATCTGCTGAACCGCGCTCAGGCTGATATCACATTGGCCAAGAAGGAACAGGCGGATGCCGAGCGCAAGGCAAAAGAAGCCGAGACACTCAAGAGAGGCAAGGCTATCACTGCTATGGCTAATCGTATGCTCGAAGGTAAACCCACTGCTGATGATGTTGCATTGGTACTTGGCGCATATATGAAAAATGAAGGCATTGATGCTGAAGTGACTGCCGAGTCAGTTACTGAAAGCATCAAGAATACCCGGGAGCTGAGCGAGAGCTTGAAAGAGCTTGCCGACGTTATTGTGGACCTTTTCGAGACCTTTGCTGGTGATATCAAGAGCAATGAAAATGAGAAACCTATAAAGAAGATTCAAGTTCCTGCCAATAGCAAGAAAAAGGACGCAGATGCTGCCCTTGATAGTTTTTTGCATGATCTTGGCCTGCGCTAAGGTATGAAAGAGCCTAATGGCTCTTTTTTTTATGCCAAAAACGAAAAACGATTATGGTTGACGATAAAGTGTATAGTGCTCTAGCACCGATCGCCAGACCCACCTCACAAAATACACAAATTATATAAACCTCACAAAATACACAAATTATATAAAACTCACAAAATTCTTATATAAAAAATCTTATAGTCTCCTCTTATTCTTTTTCCTTTACAACAGCTAGCAATAGCTATCAACACTTATAACACTCTAAGTACGTATCATGAAACCAACTTTGAACTATCGTCTTCCCTTCTGCCATTAACTCTATTTTATTAAAACTATAGTTTCCAATAACCTTACCATGCCACATTAATAGATCAATATCCCATAACAACCAAACTTTATCAAGTTGATTATACTCATCCTTTCGACAAGTACAAACTTCTTTATTTAGATATTTTCCTATAATTTGCATAGTATACTTCCTTTCTGGTCTACCTTTATTATATCACATTTTTCTTTCAACGTCAACCCCAGGGGAGAAACATCGACCGAAGCAAGCCTGAGCGAAGCGAAGGATTGCTGAGGGAGATGTTTCTCCCCTATTACTATTATACTGGTTACTATTTTTTGTACAGAGAATGGAAATTTTTGTACACCCCATGGAAAAAAATGTACACCTTTAGTCACTAATAACGTTAGTCACTCTATCGATTCGGAAGTTCGTACGCATCTCTGCTGTCTACTCCAATACATAAACCACTAGCCCCAACGAAGCTAACGTATTCAAAATATCCGTAATAACAATATTATTCGATGCAGTAGCAGTAGAAATACCAATATATCTCTTCATCTCCGCATGCGTAACATAAAAAGACTATTCGTCATTACCAATAAATCGATTCAAAAGATAAACATAAATACTTACACTATTACGATGCAATGAATTTTGTATCTATCTTAAAGTAGGAAATGGTACAAGAGTAGCAACACTGGGCTCCAATACTTTTAATACCATTTTATCAACCTATTCTTCCAATAGATCCATCTCAATTAAGCGCTTCACATACCTCGATACAGTGCGGCGATCCATACCGAGCTATACCCCCATCTAAACATAATTCACTTTCTATTTTGGTACATAGCGCATTTTATTTTCATCATCGTAATCAGACTCAGTCTAAAACCAAGAATAAACTAAATCATAATAATTCTTATCTTTCACAATCACATCTTTTTTAGGTATTTGTCGTGAGTTTTTCTAGATCTACAATTCATTTTCACCTCCTCCTTCCCTTACCATCTACAAAAAATCCTGTACTAAATAACCCAAAATGTCCACCTGTACAAAATTTTCCATTCCTTGTACATAATCCAAAAAAAAGCAGGGTCCCCGGTTTTAAAATCATTTTTCTAACCGTTCCCCTACTCATTCCAAATAAAAAAGGCCGCGCGAACGCAGACCCCTAGTCATTATTCAGCTACCTTGGGCGCAGCTTTGCGCTCGTCCAAAATACTCTGCAAATCTCTTTCAAACTTTGAAGTTACAGGAAAAATCCAGCACAAAAATTCAGGCTTGCTTGGATTGGGAGTTGTGCCACTGGGAATATTGCCCATCTCAATGAGCTTCATAGCGATACGGCGAGTGTAGATAATCTTATTAGTATTAGCCATTGTATTTCGATCTCCTTTTTCTCTCTTGATCAGAAGCAGGTTCATACCTCATCTTCTACAAGTATTATATCAAAAAATTTCTATAAAATCAAGTCGTAGCGAACCGCCGCACGAGTATACCCTCTCTCTTAATTGATTTTCTTACTTTTTTTTACTATAATAACAATAGAAAATAAGAAAGGAGGTGCGCGAAGTGCCCGAACAGGATACAGCAAATAAAGCCGAAGATGTGCGCATTAAACCCCGTCAAGAGGACACAGAAAATGATGACGATGATGAGTGCGGCAATGGCTATTATAACGATTGACGCGAGACGAACCTCCTAGTCATTTGAAACTTAAGAAAATTTTTGATATTATATACTTGTAAGATAAAGAAAGGGGAAAACAAAAAATGATGCGTGAATATGATCTGGGCCTGGTTAACAAAAATGAACTAATTAACATGATCCATGAACTGCAGAAGGGTGTAGAAGAAGAACGGCGCATGCGCGATAAGCTCTTCGCCATGTATGAAAACCAGATCGCTATGCAGGATGCCGAAATCCGTCGTCTCCAGAACGCACTTGTTGAAGCCGAGCAGAATCTCTACTACAAAGAAAATGATGTCTCCCTTCCCTTCTAATCACTTGAA
>OCTW011571559.1_pt1 | contig 23524 bp, 19 predicted proteins | sample 1539671 | NCBI WGS metagenome assembly OCTW01 (sample SAMN02144230, study PRJEB22623) | gut metagenome | biome: sheep rumen | host: Ovis aries | place: New Zealand | reverse complement strand
CAGGTCTACTCATTCTAACATTGCGAGGGCTTTTTTCATAGCTTAAGCCTTACCTTCCACCGGCTGAGCCGGTGGTTTCCTTTATCCAAAAAAAGCCATGCACTTTCTTTGTGCATGGCCGTCAATGATAGACTTGCGTTTGTACGATGAACTTCCGGGTTTGCTGACTTATGAAAAGTGCTTGGGCAGGTCGCAAATCTCACTCGTGTACTGATCGATCTGGGCTTTTTCCTCGGCGTTGATGATGGTCATCAGATAGTCTACGCCTGAATCAGGGCAGCCATATTTCGCATAGAGGTAGTAGAGGTAATTGTTCAGGATCCGTACTTTTTCATGAAGAGCGGTCTGAAACGTATCCGGTTGATTGCCTGCGCCGCCTGCGGCTTTCAGCAGTTCATCCAGATTCAGGTCGATCTTCATTTCTTATTCAATCATGCTCATGTTTATTTCCTCCGTATATTTTACATCTTTGGTGTGTCCTGCATTTGTCAATGCTTGCACCTGTATATACGAAGGAAGATGTACGAATGGCTGTTGGTTTGAAAAATCAAAAGTGAAGCCGCTTCTGTCCAATCCCGAACGGCCATGTTTCAGGCACCATCAATGGGATGGAGGATGGAGCAGCCGTTCCGGGCATCGCCAACGCTTTACGCATTACGAATTACGCATTACGCATTATGTATTGCCCTTCCCTCCCAGCAGCTCCTGTTCCTTTTCCTCGCGGAACTGGGTTGTGTACAGCCGCCAGTAGGCGCCCTTTTTGCTCATGAGCTCCTGGTGCGTGCCGGACTCGGCGATTTTGCCGCCGTCGATCACCAGGATGCGGTCGGCGTTCCGAACCGTGGACAGGCGGTGGGCGATGATGAAGGAGGTCCGGCCGGCCAGGACCTTTTCGATGGCCTGCTGGATCACCTGCTCGGTGTGAGTATCGACGGAAGAGGTCGCCTCGTCCAGCACGAAGATGGCCGGGGAAGCCAGCAGGGCCCGGGCAAAGGAGATCAGCTGTTTTTCGCCGGTGGACAGGCGGCTGCCGCCCTCCCCCACCTCGGTCTGGTAGCCTTTGTCCAGCCGCTGGATAAAGGTATCGGCGCTGACCAGGCGGGCGGCCTCCATGACCTCCTCGTCGGTGGCGTCCAGGCGGGAATAGCGAATGTTGTCCATCACAGTGCCGGAAAACAGATGGGGCTCCTGGAGGACGTAGCCCAGGTTGGACTGGAGCCACAGCTGGCTGCGCTCCCGGTAGTCGACCCCGTCGATGAGGATCTTCCCCTTGGTGGGTTCATAAAAGCGGCAGACCAGGTTGACCACGGTGGATTTGCCCGCCCCGGTCGGCCCGACCAGGGCCACGGTCTCCCCCGCCCGGACGCGGAGATTAAAGTCCTCCAGGACCTTTTCCCCGTCCTGATACTGGAAGTCCACGTGGTCAAACTCGATGTCGCCCCGGATGTCGGGCCAGTTTTCTTTTTTCGGGTGGAAGCTGTCGCCGAAGCGCTCGATGACCTCCTCCGTATCCTTGATGCCCGGCTCGGTCTCCAGGAGGGAGACCACCCGCTCGGCGGCCGCCTGGGCGGACTGCATTTCGGAGAAGGTGCCGGCGATGCCCCGGATGGGGTCAAAGAACTGGACGGTATAGTTGATGAACAGCATCACCGTGCCCAGCTTGAGGGCCCCGGTCAGGGCCATGTTGCCCGTCTGCCACAGGGCGATCGCGGTGGCGATCGAGCCAAGGGACACGACGATGGGCAGGTACAGGGCCGACAGGGAGGCCGCCCGGACGGAGGTGGAGCGCATGTTTTCCGTCAGGGCCTCGAACTCTTTGAGGTTTTCCTTTTCGCGCACGAGGGTCTTGGTGGTCTTGGCCCCCATGATGCCCTCGTTGAACGACCCGGTGATCTGGCTGTTGATCTTGCGGACGCCCCGGTGAGCCTTTAAAATCCGCTGCTGGAAAAACCAGCTGACGGCCCCAAGCGGCGGCACCACCAGCAGCACCAGCAGGGTCAGCCGGACGTCCACCGACAGCATCGCGGCAATGCTCAGAATCAGGTACACCACGCCCCAGCTCAGGTCGAGCAGGGACCAGCCGACGGTCTCGCTCAGGCGGACGGAGTCGGAGGTCAGCCGGCTCATCAGGTAGCCCACGGGCATTTTGTCATAATAGGAGAAGGGGAGCTCCTGCAGCTTGCGAAAGCCCTGGCAGCGCATTTCGTAGCACACGCCGGTCTCGATTTTGCCGCCCAGATAGAGGAAGCAGTAGATCGTGACCACCTGGGTAAGGGTGAGGAGGGCGTACAGGGCGATAAACCCGGGCAGGCCCTCGGTGGTCTTTTCGGCGATAAAGTGGTCGATGGCGTAGCGGGTCATCATCGGGAAGGCCACGTCGATCACGGCGGAAATCCCCATGCAGACCATCAGCCACACCAACATGGGCTTGTACTGCGGGGTATGGTTGAGAATCCTCCGCCACAGGGAAAGAGAGAACTTCTGCGTATAATCCTGTTCCTGAATACTGCTGGACATAAACGCTCATTCCTCCTTTCCGCTTTCGTCTTCCGCCGCGCTCTGGATCCGGAAGATCCCGGAGTACAGGCCCGGCTGGTGAATCAGTTCCTCGTGGGTGCCCTCCTGGACGATGCGGCCGTCCTCCAGCACCAGGATCTTGTCCGCCTCCTGCAGGGTAGTGATGCGGTGGCTGATGATCAGGCTGGTCACGTCCCTGCGCCTTTCCTTCAGGGCGGCGCGGATGTGGGCGTCCGTCTCCGTATCCACGGCGGAGAGGGAATCGTCGAAGATCAGGATGTCGTTTTCCTTGAGGATCGTGCGGGCGATGGCCAGGCGCTGCTTCTGCCCGCCGGACAGGGTGACGCCCCTTTCGCCCACCAGGGTGTCCCAGCCCTTTTCGCTAGCCTCGATGAACTCCTCGGCGCAGGCGTCCCGGACCGCCTGGGTGACCTCCGCCTGGGAGGCCTCCGGCCGGGCGATCATCACGTTTTCCCGGATGGTGCGGGAATACAGGAAGGGCTCCTGCAGCACCAGGCCGATGCGGGAGCGAAGCCAGCTGCGCTCCACCCTTTGAATCGGCGTCCCGCCGATCGTGATCTGCCCGCTCTGGGGCTCATAGAGCCGCTGCAAAAGCTCTGCGATGGTGGACTTGCCGCTGCCGGTGGCCCCCAGCAGGGCCGCCGTCATCCCGGCAGGAATGGTGAAGGAGCAGTCCTTGAGCACCGGGTGGTCCGGGTCGTAGCCGAAGGTCACGCGGTCGAACACGATGTCCCCGCTGAGGGGCGGTTTGGACACATCCTTTTCCTTTGGCTCTACGGGCTGGGCCAGGATCTCCCCGATGCGGCCCAGGGCCACCTTGCTCTTGCCCGCGTCGGACAGGATGCGGCCCAGCTGGCGGATGGGGAACAGGAGCTTGCCCGTATAGGTGGTGAAGATGACCATGACGCCCAGGGTGATTTCCCCGGAGATCACCGCGTAAACGCCGGCGATCAGGGTAATCATCATCTGCAGCATGCTCATGGCGTCGCCGGTGGCCCAGTAGACGGCCAGGAGCTTGCAGACCTTCATGTTCTTGTCCGCCAGGTCCTTGACGCGGACACCGAACTTGTCGATCTCGAACTGCTGGCGGCCAAAGGCGCGAACGACCCGGACGCCGGTCAGGTTTTCCTGAAGCACGGTGCTCATCCTGCCCTCCGCCTGGTCCGAGGCCGTGAAGGCCTTGATAACCCAGCGGAAAAAGAGGAACGCGAACAAAAACAGCCCGGGGATCATGATGCTGCTGATCAGCGTCAGCCGCACGCTCTTTCCGAGCATCACGGTCATCGAGACGATGATCATCGTGACCGCGTTGACCACCTGCATCAGCTGCATGGCCAGGAAGCGGCGGGCGGTGTCGATGTCAGAGGTGCAGCGCTGCACCAGATCGCCCGTTTCCGCTCCGGCGTGGTAGGAAAACGGCAGGTTCTGGATGTGGCCGTAGAGGGTATCCCGCAGGTACTTGGCCACGTTTTCCCCGGCGATGGACTGGAGGCGGCCCTTAAAATAGGAGGCGACGCCGTTGACCAGGTTGATCAGGATGATCAGCAGGCCGACCAGGTACAGCCGCTCCACGATGTACGCCCGGTCGCTCAGCACCGGCATCAGGCGAAGCAGGATGGGCGGCAGGACGCTTTCCTGGTTGCCCAGGTAGCGGTCCAGGGTTTCCGCCACGATCAGGGGGGACAGGTAATCGGTCACGACACAGACGAGGGTGCACACGAGCGCGCCGAGAAACCACCGGGCGTTCATCCTGAGCAGCTTCCCCATCAGGCCCTTTTTCTTGGATGGCATGGGAGGTCCTTTCGAGGTTGATTAGGGAATAGGGATTAGGGACGAGGGATTAGGGATTAGGGACTGGGGATTAGGTAGGAGGTAGGAGGTAGGAGGTATATACCTTAGCGAGCGGCAGCGAGCGCTATTTCCTACCTTAGCGAGCAAAGCGAGCGCTACCTCCTACCTTAACGAACATAAAAAATCGGCAGCGCTGAACGCTGCCGGGATAGCACACAAAAAAAGGTTCTTCCCTACATGGACAGCGGCCGCGCAAAACGTGCAGAAACAAACACAAACGCATAAACGGACATTTCAGACATTTCGGCAGCCTCCTTTCGGGAAAAGTTCAGAACAGTTGAGAGTATAACAGGCGCAGGGAGCTTTGTCAACTTGAGATTTTGGGGAGTTCTTCCGGGATGCTCAGAATTCCTTCTTCGTCATGATCCCCTCTGAAACCCGCTCTGACAAAAGGAAAAGCAGGCTGCAGACCAGCAGGAGGACAGCGAGGGAAACCGGCCGGTTTAGGTCGGCCGTCCAGGCCGGCATCTGGGAACCGCTCATGCGCTGCAGGAGGATGAACCCTACAGCGAACAGAATCATCACCGCGTAAAGGACGGTTCTGCCCTTTTCACTGCCGTATTTGAGGCGGAAGGGGATCATGAGCCCCGTCATCAGGCTGACGCCCAGCAGGGCGAACAGCAGCGAAAGGCAGATTTCCTCCAGAGAGACGGGTTTTCCCGCGGCCAGGCTCAGCAGGAGGCAGACCGCCGCGCCGATCACCGCGCAGCCAGCCGTCCAAAGGGCGGTAAACAGGTATTTTTCTCTTACATAGCCTTTCCGGGTCACCGGCAGGGTCAGAAGGTAACTGTAGCCCTTGTCCGCCTCGTCAAAGCTCAGCGTTCCCACGGCGACCATCCCGCCCATCACCGTCAGGTAAAAAATGACGGCCTGCGGCTCAAAGGAGAGGGACATCACCGCCCCGCACAGGATCAGCAAAAGCAGGGTCCTGACCTGGTTTTTCATCAGCAGCAGGTCCTTGACCATCAGTCCTTTCATACCGCTTCCCCCTTTACCATCAGCGTGATCAAATCGTCCAGGCCGCTCTTTTCCACCACCAGGCCGGGGCAGTTCTGCAGAAAATAGCTCCGCTGGTCCGTCAGGCACATGTATCCGTAGCTCTCCTTTTTCCGCTTGAGCAGAAGGCTTGTATCCAGCGAAGCGTACTCCTCCCCGCTCACCTTGAGCACAGCGTAGTCGCTCAGCAGGCGGTCCGTTTCTTCATGCAGGATCATTTTTCCCTGATGGATCATATAAAAATCATCGCACAGCGTTTCCAGGTCAGAGGAAATATGGGAGCTGACAAGGATCGCCCGGCGATCATCCTCGGCCATATAGTCCCGAAGCAGGTCCAGGATTTCTTCCCGGGCAATCACGTCCAGGCCCGCCGTGGGCTCATCCAGCAGCAGGAAGTCCGCCCCGTGAGACAGGGCCGACAGGACCTTGAGCTTGGCCTTCATACCCGTGGACAGGTCCTTGACCTTCTTTTCGTCCGTGATGCCGGATGCCTCGCACCGGGCCTTGAAGCTTTGTTCCTGAAACCCGGGATAAAACTGCCTGAGGATCGTCCGGACGTCCCGGACCGAAAGATACCCCGAAAAACCGGCGTCCGCCAGCACCGTGCCCATCCGCCGCCGGTCTTCTTCCGTCAGCGACCGCGCGTCCCGGCCAAATAGGGAAAGGGAACCTCCGTCCGGCCGGATCAGCCCCAGGACCGCCTTAAACAGCGTGCTTTTCCCCGCCCCGTTCTGACCAATCAGGCCGGTTACGGAGCCGGGCGCCACGTTCAGGCTTGCCTCCAGGCAAAAGCCCGGATAATGTTTGATCAACCCTTCTATATGAAGCATAGGTTATTCCTCCAGCATCAGCGTCAGCAGGCTTTTCAGTTCCTCCTGCGTCAGCCCGTAGGCTTTGGCTTTCCGCACGACCTGTTCAAGCTCTATCTCGATTTCCCTTCGCTGCTGCTCGGCCATCATCTCCCGACTCAGGCCGGTAACATAGGTGCCTTTTCCGTGGACCGTCTGGACCAGGCCTTCCTCTTCCAGGCGGTCGTATGCCTTTTTGACCGTCAGCGCGCTGATCCTCAGCTCTTTGGCCATGGCGCGCACCGAGGGCAGGCCTTCCCCGGCAGCCAGCGTTCCCGACGCGATCATGCCTTCGATCTGGGTCAGGAGCTGTTCATAAATCGGTGTCATGGAGGTCGTGCTGATGATAATGTTCATGGGACTCCCTTTTCCGGCAGCCGGCCGGGCTGCCTGTTTGACGTCATAAACAGTATATAACAGTTTATAACAGTTTGTCAACAACCATCTTCATAATAAACAGACCTGCCGAAGAAAAAACGCTTCTGCGGCAGGTCTGTCTTCCTTATGTTTCTGCTGATCCGGGTTTTGTCAGCCCTGGATCCTGTGATTTCGCTGTCAGTCCTTTTTGATCTGGCTGCAGATGGCCGAGAAGGATTCCTCAGACAGGTCGTGCTCGATCTTGCAGGCATCCTCCCGGGCGATTTTTTCGGGGACGCCCAGCTGGACCAGGTACTTGGTCAGCGCGATGTGGCGGTCGTAGATCCTTCGGGCGATGGCGTAGCCCTTGTCCGTCAGGGAAATCATGTTGTCCGCGCCCATGGTGATATAGCCGTTTTCCCTCAGCTTCTTCATGGCGACGCTGACGGAGGGCTTGGTGACGTTCAGCCCGATGGCGATGTCCGTCGAGCGGGCGTGGCCCTTCTGCTCCAGCTGCATCAGAATCTGCTCCAGATAGTCTTCTGCCGATTCATGAATATTCATAAGTAACTCCTTTTACGGATTTTTTGGGATCTTTTTTTCTGACAGAAGTATTATACCACAGGAACGCAGGAAAGGGAAGCCGAAAAAACTTGCGTGGGCAATCAACGGCGGACCAGGAAATTCGGCCCCTCAGCTGTACAGCTCCACCAGGAGGTTGAGCTTCCCCTTTTTGCTGACGCTTTCGACCCCGCGGATCTTCGCCCGGCCAAAGCCCCGGACGGAGAGGACCTCCCCTTCCGAAAGCTGGTGGTCGCTCTTGGTCAGCACCCGGTCGTCCACGGCGACCCGGCCCTGTCGGATCAGCTCTTGGGTATCGCCCCGGCTCAGGCGGAACAGGTGGGCGCAGACCGCGTCCGCCCGGGCGGAGGCCACCTGGACCCGGATCTCCTTCACAGTCCGGACCGGCCCCTCCGGGGGGTCTGAAAAGACGCAGACCGTGTCCGTCTTCCCGACCCGGCACAGGCTGTCCCGCAGGAAGTCCGCCATCTGGGAGACGCAGAACAGATAGGCCCCCTCGTCCCGGATGACGATGTCGCCCACCAGTTCCCGCTCGATGCCCAGCCCCATCACCGTGCCCAGCACGTCCCGGTGGGCCAGGGGCTTGCCGTATTTCAGGCTCTTGGGGGAGATTTTGAGGCACTGAATCGGGAAAGCCTCCTCCTCCGGGGCTTCCGCCCCCAGGCCGATCATCTGCCGCTCGCAGCCCTCCGTCCCGCCAAAGAGCGTATATTCCGCCCCGGCCTTCCGGGCGGCGGCGACCGCCTGCTTCTGCCCGTCCAGGTCCAGAAAGCGGCTGAACAGGGGCTGATTCCGGTCCGCCGCCCGCCGGCACAGCTCCTCCAGCTGCCGGTTTTCCATGATGGATTCCTCCTCTTTGTCTTCGATTGTCTTCGATTGAAAAGAAAGCGAAAATATCGTATACTGATGCCAGGCCGATAGGCCTACAAGGGATTAGGAATTAGGGAATAGGGATTAGTTGATTAGTCATTCGTGAGTAGGCATTAGCATCAGCTATTCATTACGCATTACGCATTAAGAATTACGAATTATTATTTTTTCCCTGGGGGTATGAACATGCACCTTCATCGGTCCGTCGTCGGTCTCGTCGCCCATGTGGACGCGGGCAAGACCACCCTGTCCGAAGCCCTGCTCTTTGTGTCCGGTGCCCTGCGCCGTCAGGGAAGGGTCGATCACGGGGACGCCTGGCTGGATACCGACGCCCAGGAAAAGGAGCGGGGCATCACCATCTTTTCCAAGCAGGCCCTTTTTCCCTACAGGGACTTCGATTTCACCCTCCTGGACACGCCCGGCCACGCGGACTTTTCCGGCGAAACGGAGCGGGCCGTCTGGGTGATGGACATGGCCATCCTCGTCGTCAGCGCGGCGGACGGGGTCCAGAGCCACACCCGGACCCTCTGGCAGGTGCTTCAAAGGGGCGGGGTGCCCGTGCTCGTCTTCGTCAACAAGGCTGACCAGCCGGGCTTTGACAAGGGCCGCATTTTAAGCGGTCTTCGCAGGGACCTCGGGGGCTCCTTTGTGGACCTTTCCGCCCCGGACGCCGACGAAGAAATCGCCACCTGCGGGGAGGACGCCCTGGAGGAATACCTGGCCGATGGCCGGGTAAAGGAGGAGACCGCCCGGAGGCTCTTTATGGGGCGGAAGCTCTTCCCGGTCTGCTTTGGGGCGGCCCTTAAAAACGAGGGGATCGAAGCCCTTCTGGAAACCCTTTATCTGTACGCCCCCAGGAAAACCTGGCCGGAGGACTTTTCCGCCTGCGTCTACAAAATCAGCCGGGACCCTGCCGGCCAGCGTCTTACCTACATGAAGATCACCGGCGGCCGCCTGCGCGTGCGGGACGCCCTGCCCGCCCAGATGGGAAAAGCGGGCGAAAAAGTCAGCCAGATCCGCCTGTATTCAGGCGCGCGCTTTGAGGCGGCGGACGAGGTCCCCGCCGGGACCCTCTGCGCCGTCACCGGGCCGGAGGGGACCCACGCCGGACAACGGCTGGGCGGCGGCGGGCAGGACATGCGCCAGGCCCTTTCCCCCGTGCTTTCCTACCGGGTCGCCCTGGCCCCAGGAGAGGACGAGCACCGGGCCCTGGCCTGCTTCCGCCAGCTGGAGCAGGAGGACCCACAGCTGAACGTGGTGTGGCTGGCCCAGCTGCGGCGCATCCAGGTGGAGATCATGGGCGAGGTGCAGCTGGAAGTGCTGGCCCGCCAGCTCAAGGACCGCTTCGGCCTGGAGGTCCGCTTCACGGAGGGGGGCGTGCTGTACCGGGAAACCATCCGGGATACCGTGGAGGGGGCCGGCCATTACGAGCCCCTCCGCCATTACGCGGAGGTCCACCTCCTTTTGTCCCCGGGGCCGAGGGGCAGCGGGATCACCGTGTCCTCCCAGTGCCCGGAGGACGACCTGGCCGTCAACTGGCAGCGGCTGATCCTGACCCACGTGCTGGAAAAGCAGCACCGGGGCGTGCTGACCGGCGCGCCCCTGACCGACGTGCACGTCACCCTGCTGGCCGGTCGGGCGCACTTAAAGCACACCGAAGGCGGGGACTTCCGCCAGGCCACCTACCGGGCCATCCGCCAGGGGCTGATGCAGGCCTCAAACGTCCTGCTGGAGCCCTGGTATCAGCTGGAGCTCTGGCTGCCGGCTGAAAACGCCGGGCGGGCCCTGACCGACATCGCCGCGATGGGCGGCGAGGCGGAGATTTCCCATTCCGAGGGCGGCACCGCGCTGGTGACCGGCAAGGCCCCCGTCCGCGCCGCGCGGCATTACCCCCGGGACGTGGCCGCCTACACCCACGGGCTGGGCCGGGCGGTTCTCCGGCCGGGCGGCTACGAGCCCTGCGCCGGGCAGGACGCCATCGTGACGGCCATCGGCTACGACCCGGAACGGGACACCGAAAACCCGGCGGACTCCGTGTTCTGCTCCCACGGGGCGGGCGTGGTGGTGCCCTGGCGGGAGGCGGCCGCCCACATGCACGTGCGGACCGGCTTTGGCAGGGAAGCGCCCCCGGACGAGGCCCCGCCCGCCGCCCCGGCCAAGCCTTCCAAGCCCCGCGACGCCCTGGAAGAGGACAAGGAGCTGATGGCCATCTTCGAGCGCACCTACGGGCCGATCCGCAGCCGCTCCGTCCTCCCGGCCCGAAAGCCCCCCGCCCCGAAGCCTCCGGCCTCCGAAGCGGAGCCGCCCGAGGAATACCTGATCGTGGACGGCTACAACATCATTTTTGCCTGGGACGAGCTCAAGAAAGCCGCCCAGGCCAGCATCGACAGCGCCCGCCAGGCCCTGATCGCCCTGATGTGCAACTACCAGGGGATGCGGAACAACCACCTGATCCTGGTGTTCGACGCCTACCTGGTCCCCGGCGGCCGCGGCTCCGTGGAGCAGGTCGGGGGCATCACGGTGGTTTACACCAGCCAGGCGGAGACGGCGGACGCCTACATCGAAAAGACCACCAGCCAGCTGGGCAAGAACACCCGCATCCGCGTCGCCAGCTCGGACGGCCTGGAGCAGCTGATCATCCTGGGCAACGGGGCCCTGCGCGTCTCCGCCCGGGAATTCCACCGCGAGGTCGAGCAGGTCCAGGGCGAAATCGCCGATTTCATCGCCCGCAACAACGTCCCCCAGCCCAGCATTGCCGCGGCAGAGGCCCTCAAGAAGGCGTTCTTAAAAAAGAATGGGGAACTATAGGGCCTCTGCCGCAGAGTGGAGAGTGAAGAGTTTTCGCTCGCTCCGCTCGCAGAGTGGAGATCAATAGTGTTTGCTGAATCGGAAACCCCGTCCAATCTCCGCCCCCATCCCAGTTTTCAGTATATCGAAGATCCCTTCCCACTGTCAACCTACCGCATCTGACCATTCACTTCCTCACTCCTAACTCCTCACTCCTCACTCTTTCCACCTCCTCCCTCCTACTTCCTACCTCCTACCTCAGCACTATTTATCTCCACTCTCCACTCTTCACTCTCCACTCTGACATCAGCTCTCCACTCTGCCCACTCTGACGAGTGGGCAAATTGCCCACCTTTTGGCCTCCCCTTCATGTTATGATGGACCGGAATCCCGGGAGGAAGACGAAACGCCATGGCCGAAGAAAAGAAGATCAGCACCGACGAGCTGCTGAGGCTGCTCTTTCAGGAGAGGAGCCTGGAGCAGATTCTCCAGCGCACCGAGTCCGCCTATCTGCACATCACGTTCGCGGACTATCTGTCCAACTGGTGCAAAGGCCGCGGGGAGGTGCCCGAGCAGCTCATCCGCCGCGCCAACCTGGAAAAGTCCTACGGACACCAGCTGTTCAGCGGGAAGCGCAAGCCCTCCCGGGACACGGTGCTCCAGCTGGCCTTCGCCATGGGCGCGGACGTCGCTTCCGCCCAGGAGATGCTGAAGGTCGCCCGCAAAAGCCTGCTCTACCCCCGCATCAAGCGGGACACGGTCATCATTTACTGCCTGCACAACCGCGTTAGCCTGGTGGACACGGAAATCATTCTGCAGGACCTGGGCCTGCCGATCCTGGGAGGAAGGGATCAGTGATGGAGCTCAAGCGCATTGAAGAAAACATCCAGTCCGTCTTCGCGGACAGCAGCTATCCCCGGGAATTCCTGGACGAATACGACCAGATGGAGTGCCTGGCCAGCCACAACGGACAGGAGACCTTTCTCCTGCGGAAAAAGGACACCGGGGAAAGGGCCGTGGCCAAGTGCTACGACCGGCGCGTGTTCCCCTTCCGCCCCGGCCCGGATCTGCTGGCGGACGTCGATCACCCCGGCCTGCCCCGGCTGATGGCCCAGTATCAGAACGAAAAAATGCTCTGCATCGTCCGGGAATACATCGAGGGAGAGCCGCTGAGCGACTACGCCCGGGAAAGGCAGCTCACGCTTTTGCAGATCACCGACCTCGGGAGCCGGCTGTGCGACATCCTCACCGTCCTGCACAGCCACGAGCCGCCCATCATCCACCGGGACATCAAGCCGGAAAACGTCATCGTCCGGCTCGACGGGTCCGTCGCGCTGATTGATTTTGATATTTCCCGTTTTTTCAAGGAGGAAGCGGGGGCCGACACCTATTTTTACGGCACCCGGGGCTATGCCCCGCCGGAGCAGTACGGCTTTGGGCAGACGGACTGCCGGACCGACCTGTACGCCCTCGGCGTGCTGCTGCGCTGGCTGGTCACAGGCAGCGTGCGGAACAACCCAAACGTCCAGATCGACCGCCGGATGCAGCGGATCATCGACCGCTGCACAGCCTTTTCCCCCGAGGAGCGGTATGAAAGCGCCGCCCAGGTTCGCTCCGCCCTGCGGGAGGCCGGCACCGGGAAAAGGCCCGTGCCCGTCAAACCCCTGCTGGCCCTGACCGCGGCTTTGCTTACCGCCCTGTGCCTGGGCTTTGCCGCCGGCCGGTATACCGGGTGGCTTCGCCCGGTTCCAACAGCCATGTTTATGGAGCCCCTCATCGAGCGGGCGGTCCGCCTGCAGCTGGGCCGGGAAAGCGGCCCGCTTTCCCCGGAGGACCTGCTGCAGGTCCGGGAAATGTACATCTACGGCGGGGAAGTCTACAAAGAGTTCGCCCAGTTTTCTGAGCAGCGGGTGGAGCTGCACGAAGAAGGCCCCATCCGCACCCTGGACGACCTCCAGATGCTCCCAAACCTCCAGAAGTTCTGCATCGGCCGTCAGGGCTATATGGACGTCAGCGGCATCGCGAACCTGGGACACCTGGAATCCCTGGAGCTCAAGCATATGCGCATTTCCGGCGCCCAGCCCATCGGTCATGCCAGCCGGCTGAAATACGCCTGCCTCTTCGACTGCGGGCTGTCGGACGTCACCGCCCTGGAAAGCTGCCCCTGGCTGGAAGTGCTGGACGTCGGCCTGAACAACCTCCAGAGCCTCCGCCAGATCGGCTCCCACCCAAGCGTCCGAAATCTGGGGCTGACATGGCTCAAAATGAACGACATCGCCGGCATCGCCGACTCCCTGCCCCGGGTAGAGACCGTCACCCTCCAGCACAGCCAGATCAGGGACCTGTCCGGCCTGACGGCCCTCCCCCACCTGGAAGCAATCTACGTCTTGGCCGATCAGGAAGAAGCGGTCCGGGAACTGTTTTCCGGAACAGACGTAAACATCCATGTAACTGAAAACTGACAAAGGGCCGCCGCAGATCTGCCTCTGCGGCGGCCCCTCGTTTTTACCTGTCGTTCCGTTTTTATTCGATGACACCGCTCTCAACCACAAGGCTGTCCGCATCAGCGTTTTCACCGTAGGTTTCGCGCAGGGTGGCTTCATAATCGGCATGGAAGAAGTTTTCCTCGCCGAGCTTCACGATTTCCTCGTTGATCCAGGTAAGGAGGGTTTCGTTGCCCTTGGAGACGGCGGGGTTGATGGTGTCCAGGCTGCCCAGGGACTCGATGCCCACGGAGAAGCCGGGGTTCTCGATGGCCCAGGCAAGCACTTCGGTGTTGTCGGTGGAGAGGGCGTCTCCGCGGCCGTCCAGCAGGGCGATGTAGGCTTCGGTGTAGCTGTCGTACTTGGCCAGCTTCACCTCCGGGTAGTTCTTTTCAAAGAAGGTTTCGGCGGTCGTGCCCTTGGAGACGATCAGGGTTTTGCCGTTCAGCTGCTCGGGCTCCGTGATCAGGGCGCTGTCCGGGCTGACCACGCCCAGGGCCACCTTCATGTAGGGCAGAGCAAAGTCCACCTGGGCGGCGCGCTCCTCGGTATAGGTGAAGTTCGCCAGCACGATGTCCACCTTGAAGGACTGCAGGAATTCGATGCGGTTCGGGGCGTCCAGGGAAACGGGCACCAGCTCCACGTTCAAATCTTCCGCCAGGCGACGGGCCAGGTACACGTCGTAGCCCTGGTATTCGCCGTATTCATCGACGTAGCCGAAGGGCTTTTTATCGGAGAACAGGCCGATCACCAGCTTGCCGCTTTCCTTGATTTCATCCAGGGTGCGGAAGCCTTCCGCCGAAGCGGACACCGTCAGGGACAGAAGCAGGGCCAGCGCGAGGGTCAGGGCAGCGATTCGATTCAGCTTCTTCATGGTAAGTACCTTCCTTTCAAAATGTCAATCATGATAAAGGGCCGGACACTTTGTGCCCGGCCCGCGGTGAAACATTTTATCCTCTGCTGCGGCGTCAGCGCAAACAGAGCACCCGGCGAGACGGACACCCTAAACTGAACATACAGCAACACATCGTCCAACCCAGCATGGTGCCGCCTCCTTTCTCTGACCGGTGTCTCCGGTCGATTAACCCATTTCTCCGGTGGGTTGATGAGACTATACATCAAGCAGCCGTAATTGTCAATCCCCCGGATTGTTTTTCGGTTGTTTTTTGGTACGCTGATTCAGGGGCGCCTCCTGGACGTATAGGTGAAGCTCTGCAGGAAGCGCTGGGCCCGCTCCGTGGACGGGGCGTGGAAGAACACCTCCGGCGGGGCTTCTTCGACGATCAGGCCGTCTTCGATAAAGACCACCCGGTCCGCCACCGCCTCGGCAAAGCGCATCTCGTGGGTGACGATGGCCATGGTCATCCCGCTGTCGGCCAGGTCGATGACCACGTTCAGCACCTCGCTGACCATCTCCGGGTCCAGGGCCGCGGTGATCTCGTCCAGGAGAAGGATCTCGGGCTTCATCAGCATCGCGCGCACCAGGGCGACCCGCTGCTTCTGCCCGCCGGACAGGGTGCGGGGGAAGACGTAGGCCTTTTCCTTGAGGCCCACGCGGTCCAGCATCTCCAGGGCCTCGGCCTCCGCCTCCTGCCGGGGGCGGTTCAGGGCCTTGGTCGGGCCCAGGAGGAGATTGTCCATCACCTTCATGTGGGGGAAAAGGTCGTAGCTCTGGAACACCATGCCGATTTTCTGGCGGACCAGGTGAAGGTTTTTGGTCTGGCCGGATATTTTTTCGTCCCGCAGCCAGATTTCCCCGCTGTCGATGGCTTCCAGGCCGTTGATGCAGCGCAGCAGCGTGCTCTTGCCGCAGCCGCTCGGGCCCACGATCACCACGACCTCCCCCTCCCGGATGTCCAGGGAGACGCCTTGCAGGACCCCGTTTCCGTCAAAGGACTTCCGGATGTCCTGCACCCGGAGAATCGCGTCTGTCATGCTTCCTCACCGTCCTTTCACGCCCACCGCTTTTCCAGCATCCGGGAAAGCGCGGAAATGGGCCAGCACACCAGGAAATACAAAAGGAAAATCATAAAATATACCCAGAAGGCGGCGTCGGGCTGGCGGTAAAACTGGCCGATGATCTGCTGGCCCACCTTCAGCACCTCCGTCACGTTGATCATTTTCACCAGGGCCGTCGTCTTGATGATGCGGGTGCACAGGTTGATGGCCTGGGGCGTCAGCCGGCGCAGGGTCTGGGGAATCAGGACGTGGAGGTAGATCTGCCCCTGGGTCAGGCCCAGGGCCGCGGCGGACTCCGTCTGATGCCGGGGGATGGAGGTCAGGGAGCCGCGGATCAGGTCGCCCATCTCCGCCGTGCCCCAGAAGGTAAAGACGATCACCGCGCTGGTTTCCCCGTCCAGGTCCCACCCAAACAGGCGGGCAAAGCCGAAGTAGACGATATAAAGCAGCACCAGCTGGGGCATGAACCGGACGATCTCCAGCCAGAGGCGGGAGACCGCCTTCGCCCACCGGTTTTTAGAAAGCGTCAACAGGCTAAATAAAAAGCCGAACACGCAGGACAGGCCGATGGTGATCAGGGCCAGCCGCAAGGTCACCCACAGGCCGCCCAGCAGGCGCTGGAAATTGATGCCCTTAAACAGAATGTTGATCCCCAAACCCTGCATAGCGCAGCCTCCTTTCCACCACGGTCGCCAGGACGGATATGGGCAAAAGAATCAGCAGATAGGCCGCCACCAGCATGAACAGCACCTCCACCGTGCGTCCGCCGCTGGTGCGGAGGGTGTCCGCCACGTTCATCAGGTCCATCAGGGCCAGGACGGAAAACACGCTGGTTTCCTTGATCAGGAAAATCACGTTGGCGAAGATGGCGGGCACCGCCGTCGCCAGGGCCTGGGGGAAAATCACATAGCGGATGTTCTGCGCCGGCGTCAGGCCGATGCAGGCCCCCGCCTCCGCCTGGGACGGCTCCACCGCTTCCAGGCCGCTGCGGAAGGCTTCGGCCATGTACGCCCCGCCCAGGAAGGTAAGGCCGATGACGGCGCAGGCCTCGGCGCTGAAACGGATCCCCACCCGGGGCAGACCGGCGTAGAGGAAAAAGAGCTGCACCAATAGCGGGGTGTTCCGGGCGAGCTCAATATAACAGGCAGCCAACTGCCGCAAAACCGGCACACGGAAATACCGCGCCAGGCAGCACAAAAGCCCCAGCACCAGCGAGCACAAAACCCCGCACAGCCCGAACCCCAGGGTGACCCACGCCCCGCCCAGATAGTCTGGTATATGGGCAAGAATAAATGACCAGTCCACAAGTTCCTCCGAAAAAGCTGCGAATGGAGACCGCTCAAAGACGTTCCCCATAGACCAATTATATGCGGCCCGGGAAAAAAGAAAAGCGGCGCGCTGTTCTTTTTCTGCATTTGAAACAGAGAACAGCGGCCGCGCGTTTGTCTGCATATCGTCTTTTTCCCTGCTGGAAAAGCCAAAAACTATACACTGCCATAAAAAAGGATGTTGAAGAAAACTACAGCATCCCCTCATTTTGACAACTGGAACAATCATTAAAAACCACTATACAACAGAGATCACCAGAAACCCAGTGATCTCTGGGTGGTATGGAGGGGCCGCAGCCCCTCCATTTTAATCCGCAGCAGCGACATGTGCGGTGCGAGGATGAATTTTTGCGAAGCGTAGCCTGCGGAGCGAGAGCAAAAATTCTTTCATTGCGCCTTTGCCGCCCGGGAGCCCTGAAAGGGCGAGAGGCAAAGGCGAGGGGGTCCCCGATAGGGGGACGGGTCCCCCTATCGAGCTGTTTACGCTTCTTCGCCCATGGCGACCTTGACCGCTTTGATCGCGAATGTCATGGTGCGGCCCATGGCGATGCCGGGCATCAGGCAGGGATAGTTGTTGACGAAGAAACCGCCGGAGCAGTCGCCGCAGACGAAAAGGCCGTCGATGATCCCGCCCGCTTCGTTCATGGCCTGGGCCTTTTCGTTGACCAGGATGCCCTGCAGGGTGGTCAGGATGCAGGCGCCCATCCAGAAGCCGTAGAACGGGGGCTTACGGATTTCGGAGAGGCGGTAGGCCTGCTTGCCGAAATCGACGTCGTCCTGATTGTCATAGAGTTCGTTATACCTGGCGACGGTCTTGAGGAAGGTTTCCTTGGCTTCGCCGGCAAAGCCCATCTTGTCTGCCAGCTCTTCGATGGTATCGGCCTTGAAGGCGTTGCCCTTTTCGACCTGCTGATCAAACATCTTCAGCATGCGCTGGGGATCGGAACGGGTCTGGGCGGAGCAGCCCAGGGTATGGAAGCGCTGCACGTCATCCGGCATGCCGGCGTCGAAGATGGAAGCGTACACATGGCCGGGCAGATTGTAGGCGGCATAGGGCATCATGTCGTAGGTGCCGCTTTCATCGGTAAAGCGCTTGCCTTCCCGGCTGACCTTGAGGAAGGGCTGGGAGCCCAGGTTGAACTGGCCTTCGGTGGCAGGGAAAACCTTGTCCCCGGTAGAGGTGACTTTGTAGCCCGCGTCGATGCCGGGGGCGACAATGCCGCGGTCAAACAGCATGGGAGCAGCCTCGCCCTGCATGGCGGCGCCGATCCACTTGGCGGCCTTGATGCCGTCGCCGGTATCGGACGGCCAGGCCACGTTGGAGGTGGTGACGGCTGTTCCCAGGGGGTCCAGCTGTTCCATCATGTCCGGGTTGCAGGGATATCCGCCGGTGGCCAGCAGGACGCCGTTCTTGGCGTTGATGCGGATATACTTTCCTTCGCTCTGAGCAATGACGCCGGTCACCTTGCCCGCTTCGTCCTGCTCCAGCTTGACAAGCGCGGTGTTGAACAGGATCTTCTTGCCCGCTTCCTCGATCATCTTCTGGAACATGTCCAGGCGGTCCATGGCCTGGCCCCAGTAATGCTCGCAGACCGGGAAATAGAAGCCGGACTCTTCTGCGTGCGGCCAGACCGCTTCTTCACCGGCTGTCACAGCCACCTTAGCTTCCGGATCATATTTGGCATAGCATTCCTTGATGAACTTGTGCATCGCGGCGGATTCGTTGATCCAGGTGTTGAAGGCGCTCATATTGGTTTTGCCGGAAGCGTAGCGCTTGAGCTCCCGGCGCAGGGCGGCACGGTCTACCGGCTTTTCGCCCAGGGCCAGAGCGTCCTCAGAGTCGATGGCGCCGTACCAGCCGCGGCGGCGGGCATGAGTCGTGCCCTTTTCGATGACCATCACGTCATAGCCCTTGGATACGGCGTAGGCCGCGCCTGCAAGGCCGCCGTTGCCCGCGCCCACCACCAGGAAGTCGGTGCTCAGGGTTTCAGCGATGTCGCTCTCGGCTACTTCGGGCGCTTCGCCCAGCCAGTCGGCCGCTTTGGCTTCCTCGGCAGCGGACTCGGTCACTTCCACCGGGATCTCGCCGCGGGCCTGCTGCACGCACTTATAGGCGGCCTTTTCGACGGCGCTGCGGGTCAGGGTCGCGCCAGCCTTGGCGTCCAGGGTGATGGGCCCTTCGATCATGCTGTTCTGCAGGTCCTTGAGCAGAGCGGCCAGGCGCTCGCCCTCTTCCAGGCCGATGCCGGCGGTTTCGCCGGAGGTATCGACCACCACGTCGGTGATGGCGGTTTCGGAGAAGGTCATGGTCACTTTGACGCTGCTCATGGCGCCCTTTTCAATGGCGCTGTAGGTGCCGGGGGTATAGAGGCTCTTGGTCTCGGCCACGGCGCTCAGGCCGGTGATGCCCAGTGCACCGGCGGCGGCAACGGCGGCAGTGCCGGTCAGTGCGCCCTTCAGGAATTGACGGCGGGATACTTCTTTCATGGGGATTTCCTCCTTGAAAACAGCATTCGCTGTTTCTGTATTCACAACCATTATAAAGGCCGGAGCAACCCACAGGTCAACACCGTTTTTGGGTGGCCAAACAAGCCCTGTGTTTCCTATCGGGCAAATTTGTGGTATAATACCCCGTGTGATCCGCAGGACGGAAAAAGCCCCTTCCGCCGGGCCGCAGGAGGGGGCAGCGGAAGAAATACAGGGTTCATCAGACCGCCGCAGGACGGGGAAAGCAGTTTAATCCATGCCGGACAATCAGAAAACCAAACACTACCGCATCGGGACCTACGCCCAAAACATGGGTGTAACCCCCGACTTGCTCAAGCACTATGAAAAAATGGGCTTGCTTCACGCGCAGGCCTCTGAAAACGGGTACCGCTATTATCCTTTTTCCGAATCGGTTCCGCTGCTGGAATGCTTCGCCCTTCGGAATTACGAGATGCCCCTGCAGCAGATGCACGACCTGCTCTATGAGGGGACCCTTGAGGACCTGCACGAAGCCCTGGGCGAAAGGGCGCAGGCTCTCGAACGCCGGATGCTGCGGGATCAGACGGTCCTTCGCGAGTATCAGGCCTTCGACCGGTGGATGAAGAGCATGGAGGGCCGCACCATGTACATGCTGATGGAAGAGCGGCAAGACGTTTACTTCCTGCCCCACAGCAAAGGCCGAGATTTCCTGGAAGACAGCCGCATCCGGGATCTCCTGCCCCGCTGGATCGAATGGATGCCGGCGGTCAAGTCCTGCCGGAAGATCGTCTACCGGGAAAACGAAGACTGCCTGGCAGACTCCTATTGGGGGCTGTCCGTTCCGGTATCAGCAGCGGAGAAATGCGGAATCCCCGTCAATGACGTTGTGGAGCGCCTGCCCGGCGGCCGCCAGATGATCTGCCACTACCGTGTAAACATCGCATTGCAGAAAAGAAATACCGTCTGGTTCCGGGTAAAGGAAGAACTTAAAAAGGCTTCCCTCAAACCCTCCGGCCCGGTCCGGCAGATTGTGCTCGCATCCCTGTTTTCCCCGGACAGCCGGACCGCCTGCGGCTGGTTCGCCATCCCGTTGGATCTATAAATGAATGGCGGGGGAGCACTTCCCCCGCCATTCATTTATCCTGTCTTATTTCTTTTGTTTCACCAGGTCAGAAAGTCCTGCGTTGATGGTCAGCGTTTTCTGATGGGTATAGATCACGAAGCCGGTCGGCGTGCCCGCCGGCTTTTTGACGTACTTGCGCAGGCAGTAGTCCACTGGCACGGAGACGCCGTGGCCCTTGGAATAAAAGGCGGCGATCCGCGCGGCCTCCAGCAGAGTCTGCTCGGAAACTTCCTTTCCCTCCAGGCGGACGATCACGTGAGAGCCGGGCATGTTTTTCGCGTGGAGCCACAGGTCCGAGCCGTCGGCGTTCTTGGTCAGGCGCTCGTTCTGCACGCTGTTTTTGCCGCAGAAGATTTCCGTTCCGTCGCTGGCGGCAAAGCACAGGGGCCTGGACTCCGGGGGCTTTTTGGCCTTCCGCTGGCCCCGCTCCTTTTTGAGCAGGTCCGCCTCCTCCAGCACCCGGCGGACGTCGGAAAGGTCCTCCGGGGTTTCGGCGTTCTGCAGGCTCAGGAGGCTTTCCTCCAGCAGATCAATTTCCGCGAGGGTCTTTTCCTTCTGCTCGGCCGCCAGCTTCCGAGCGGCCATGGCCTTGCGGTAGCGCTTGAAATATTTCTGGGCGTTCTGGACGGGGGTCAGGGTCTCATCCAGGGGGATTTCGACGTTTCCCCCGGCTTCATCGTAGTAGTTTTCCAGGAGGACCTTTTTCGCCCCCTTGGGCACCCTGTACAGCTGGGCGCTCAGCAGCTCGCCCGAAAGGCGGAGCCGGTCGGCGTCCCGGGCCTCGTCCAGTGCCTCCTGCTGCAGGGTGAGCTTTTTCTCGCTCCGCTCCAGCAGGGTTTTGACCTGTTTTTTGAGGGAAGCCCCCTTCTGGGCCATCCGGTCTTCCCGGTCCCGGCCGGAATAAAACAGGTCCATCGCCCGGGACAGGGAGGATGCCGGGGTCTGCCTTTCCGGCGGACGGCTGAAATAAAGAAAGGGGAAATAATCCATCTTCTGGCCCGCTTCGTCCGTGCAGAGCACCGCCGGGCCCATGGCGGAAAGGCCGGTAAAAAAGCGCTCCGCCGCGGCGCAGAAGGCAGGCAGGTCCGTTTCCTCTACGGATGGGTCGGTAAAGCCGGTCAGGCGCAGGGTGATTTCCGCCGCGCTCACCGGGGACAGGCCGGACACCGCCCCCTGCAGGGCCTTTTGAAGCCGTCCCTGCTGTATGGAAAGGCGGGCGAAAAGCGCTTCCTTCGTTACTTCCTCCGGGGCCAGCTTGTCCTGCCTGGGCGGCAGCTCATAAGGCAGGCCCGGCAGCAGCTGGCGCACCCGGCTCATGTCCCCGCTCACGTGGCGGATGGCGTCGATGATCTGCCCGTTTTTGACCAGCGTCAGGTTGCTGTGGCGGCCCATGGCCTCCAGATACAGCTCCCTGGGCCCTTCTTCCCCCAGCTCGTCCCGGTTGTCGATCACGATGCGGATCAGCCGGTCCCCAAAGAGCTGTTCGACACTCACCACCCGGCCGCCGATCAGGTACTTGCGCAGAAGCATACAGAACATCGGGGCGTCCGGCGGGTTCTGGTAGACCTCGTCGGTCAGGTGAATGCGCGTCATGGAGGGGCTGGCCGAGATCAGCAGGCGGCGGTTTTTCCCCTCCGCGCGGATCAGCAGCACCACCATGTCCTTTTCCGGCTGGCTGACCCGGTCGATCCTGCCCCCCGTCAGCGCCTGCATTTCCCGGGCCAGAAAGCCCATCGTCAATCCGTCCAGCGGCATAAAACTACCTCAGTCGTTTTCATTGAGTTCCGATAAACTGATCTCATACACCCAGGCCAGATACGGGTCGCCCGTTTCGCCCAGGGAGCGGCTGACCACGTCGGCGTCCGCCTCGATGTCGAAGGTCCGCTCCTGATCCCCGCAGACCACCGTCAGCGGCCGGTCCAGGTCCATCAGGAAGGGGTTCACCAGCACGGACAGCTCCCCGTCCGGCTCCTCCTTTACGTCGATGGTCACGGTGTTCGTTTCCTTATCGTAGCCGGCCACCACCAGGCCTTTTTGCGCGTTTTCCGCCCTCAGCCAGTAGAAGGCCCGGTCCTTGCGCTGGGGGGCGCGGGTGGAAAGGTCCCACACAAAATGGCTCGGGGCGTAATCCCGGCTGAACTGGCTCACATAGTCCACGGCGTTGGTATCGGTGTCGATGCTGACCTCCATGCCCAGCTCCTCCGTGACCAGCTCCAGCAGGGCCCCGTTAAAGTCCTCGTCATAGGCGTAGGACATGGAGCTCACGCTGTCCGGCCCGCCGTTTTCCACGTACAGGTCCAGGAAGCGCTGGACCAGGTTTTCGGCCTCGGCCCTTTCGGCGAACTCCAAAGGATCGGCCAGCACGCAGGCGTCCCCGCTGCGGTAGTCCACAAAGTTGTGGCCGTTGGGCACGTGCACCAGCACCCGGTGGAGGTAGCCGAAGCCGTACTCGCTTTCATATCCGTTCAGGATGCCCTCAAACTCAGCCCCCCGGACCGAGCGCAGGGCGCTTTCCGAATAAAAGTCCCGAATGCCCACCTGGATCTCAAAGGGCAGGTTCGACGTGTTCTTTAAGCTCACCCCGTTGGGATGGCCGGAGGACATGTTCGCCGCGGCGAAGCGGTCCGCCATGCGCGGGGCGATGGCGTAGACCCCGTCCCCGCCGGCGGAAAAGCCCAGCAGATACACGCGGTTTGGGTCCGCCCCGCCCATCGTGATCATGTTCTCAATGAGGCGGTCGTACATGGCGTAGGATTCGTCCAGGAAATGGAGGTTCCACACGTCCTCCATACCGCGGCAGGCCACGTAGATCCCGCTTTCCACGGATTCGCTGTAGTAATTGCCCATGGCGATCCACTGCTGGTTGTTTTCTTCCTCCGGGGCGCCCCCGCCGCCGTGCAGGGTGATATAGAGGGGATACAGGCCGTTTTCCCCCGGTTCCCCGATGGTTTGGACGGTATAGCGCATCTCCCGGCCGTCCTGGCGGATGGTGTAAACCTCCATCTCCACGTCCTCTGTTTCCCCGGTTTCCATGTTCAGCGAGGGGACGACGGTCTTGACCGGAATCATTTCCTCGATGCGCTCCGGGTCCTTCATGGCCTCCTGCTGCCAGAGCCGAAAGCCCTCCTCCAGCAGGCTGACCGCTTCGGCGGTTTTTTCGCCCCGCTCTTCCGAAAGCGCCGGCAATGTACCAACGGTCAGCAAAGCGCATAAGGTCAGAATCAGTGTCCAGGCCAGATACTTTTTCATCTTTATGTTCCGCCTTTCTGCGAAAGGCACCGATGGGGTTATGAAACCCGGTTGCCGTTTCGCTTCGCAAGTTTGTTTGCTATACTA
>OCTW011585049.1_pt1 | contig 23528 bp, 18 predicted proteins | sample 1539671 | NCBI WGS metagenome assembly OCTW01 (sample SAMN02144230, study PRJEB22623) | gut metagenome | biome: sheep rumen | host: Ovis aries | place: New Zealand | reverse complement strand
AAAGACGGCCTGGTCCGGCAGGGGCGGGCATACGGCTATATGGCTCTGCCGCATGGCCCATGCTGCATAGACCAGCCACCGGCCGGGAAACAGGCCGGCGGATCAGCGGAGATATATGATCATGAAAAACATGACGAAAAAACAAAAAAACCTGCTGCTGCGGATCATTGCCGCGGCGGTCCTGATGGTGGTCCTGGCGGTGCTGCCGCTGAAGGATTTTCTGCCGCCGGAGGCTGTGGGCCAGGTCAGGTTCGCCCTCTTCCTGGTGCCCTATTTTACGGTGGGGTATGATATCCTGCGCAAGGCCCTGAAGGGAATCCGGAACCGTCAGGTCTTTGACGAGAATTTTCTCATGGCCGCGGCGACGGTCGGTGCCATGGCGCTGGGCGAGTACACCGAGGGCGTGGCGGTCATGCTCTTTTACCAGATCGGGGAGCTGTTCCAGAGCTATGCCGTCGGCAGGAGCCGCAGGAACATCAGCGACCTGATGGATATCCGGCCGGATTACGCCAACCTGGTCGTGGGCGGATGGACGCTCGGCGCAGGAGGGCGCGGGCCGGAGGCAGCGGAGAATGCGGGGGCAGGCTCTTCCGGGATCACAGGTGAGACCGGGGCTTCAGGCGGGACTGGAACATCCGCTGATGGCGGCGGGGCGGAGCAGATCGAGCAGGTGGATCCGGATGACGTCGAGATCGGCAGCATCATACTGATCCAGCCGGGCGAGCGCGTCCCGATCGACGGCATCGTCGTGGACGGCACTTCCTCGCTGGACACGGCGGCGCTCACGGGCGAATCCCTGCCCAGAGATGTCCGGAAGGGGCAGGAGATCCTGAGCGGATCCATCAACCTCTCCGGTGTCCTGCATGTGCGGACGACCAAGGAATTTGAGGAGTCGACAGCCTCCCGGATCCTGGACCTGGTCGAAAATGCCGGCACCCGCAAGGCGAAGTCCGAGCAGTTCATCACCAGATTTGCCCGCTGGTATACGCCGGCGGTCTGCTACGGAGCCCTGGCCCTGGCTGTTCTCGGGCCGCTTGTCAGCATGTTTGTCTTCCATAAGGCCGGCGGGTGGCCGCTCTGGTCCGACTGGGTCTACCGGGCCCTGACCTTCCTGGTCATCAGCTGTCCCTGCGCGATCGTGGTCAGCATCCCCCTCACCTTTTTCGGCGGGATCGGCGGCGCCGGCAGCAAGGGCATCCTGATCAAGGGTTCCAACTTTATGGAGACCCTGGCCAATGTCCGGACGGTCGTCTTTGACAAGACAGGAACCCTCACAAAGGGCAATTTCGTTGTCACAAAGGTCTGCCCCGCCCACACAGGAAGCACGGCGGAAGGAAAAAACGCCATGCCCGGTGCACAGGCTGATGCCGTCGCAAAGACTTTGGAAAGTTCCGGAATCTCCGGAGCAGGGGGCCAGCAGATGGGAACCGGAGCAGGAGAGGCAATGGAGGACGCCGCCGACCGCCTGCTCAAGTACGCGGCCCTGGCGGAGATGTACTCCCGCCATCCCATCAGCCGCAGCCTCAAGGAGGCCTACCGCAAGCCCCTCATGTCTGTGCGGATCGGCAAATCGAAGGAGATCAGCGGCCGCGGTGTCATCACGGAGCTGGACGGTTATCCCGTCGCGGTCGGCAATCTGGAGCTGATGCAGGACCAGGGGGTCGTGATCCCCGCGGAGGACGATCACTCCGCCGTGGAGACCGGCACGGTCGTCCATGTCAGCATGGGGCAGGACTACCTTGGCCATATCGTGATCTCCGATGAGATCAAGCCCCGGGCGGCAGAGGCGGTCCGCGCGCTCAAGAAGGCCGGCGTCACCCGCACGGTCATGCTGACCGGCGACGCCGAGGGCATCGCCGCCCATGTGGCCGCGGAGCTCGGCATCGACGAATATCACGCCCGTCTTCTCCCGGAGGACAAGGTCAGCAGGGTGGAAGCCCTGCTGGGAGACAGGGACAAAGAGGGCACTGCACCGGCCGGAAAGGGCAAGGGCACCCTGGCCTTTGTCGGGGACGGCATCAACGACGCGCCGGTTCTCTCCCGGGCGGATTTGGGCATCGCCATGGGCGCTCTGGGGTCTGACGCCGCGATCGAGGCGGCGGACATGGTCCTGATGGACGACGACCCGACAAAGATCGCGCAGGCCGTCTCCATCGCCCGCAAGTGTATCCGCATCGTCAATGAGAACATCTGGTTCGCCATCGGCGTGAAGTTCGCCTGCCTCCTCCTGGGGGCACTGGGCATCGCCAACATGTGGCTGGCCATCTTCGCCGATGTCGGCGTCATGGTCCTGTGTGTCCTCAACGCCATCCGGGCCCTGGTGTGAATCCAATACCATCAAAATGCATGCTTTTCTGCTTTACGGACATGCGTTTTGATGGTATTTTTTTCAGTGAACAGCATACCGGAGAACAAGGAATGGATACTGGAAATCAGTGAAATGACAGTATTGACAGCGGGCTGACCGGCAGGCAGTCAGCCTGAACATGGACGGAAACATATGCCGGAATATGCCGGACAGAACATGCAAGCATGGAGGAGAGAGACATTATGATGCTTCAGGATATCGGACCGCACACCCTGCGCAATCAGTATTCGGAGAGAACAGAGCCGAAGCCGGACAATCCGGTCTTCTGCTTCCGCGGGGCCAAGCTCCTGATCAAGAAGAATGCGGGGCATTCCTTTGAGAAAGAGGCGGGACTGGCCTTTGAGGGCGGCCGCGTCAGCATGCCGGAGAACGGCCTCGAATGGAAGGATGAGAAACAGTTTTACCTGGAGCGGGGACGCTTTCTGCGCCTGCCCGAAGTGGCGGAGCTTGAGGCTGCAGGTTCCCTCAACCTGACCTATCTCTTTACAGTCGACGAGCGGCCGACCTTCCTGCTCCGGGATGACCTGCCGGACGAGAAGATTCCGGAGGGCTTTGCCTTCATGGACATCCGGACCATGCGCCAGGCGGCCTACGGCCCCCAGCACCGGCTGTTTGCCGCGATCACGGCCTACCAGCTGTCCAACTGGTACCGCGACAACCGCTTCTGCGGGACCTGCGGGACGCCCACGGTCCACTCGGACACCGAGCGCGCCCTGCGCTGCCCTTCCTGCGGCAGGCTGATCTATCCCCGCATCATTCCGGCGGTCATCGTAGGCGTCCTGAACGGGGACAGGATCCTGCTGACCAAGTATGCGGGCAGGGATTTCGCCCACTACGCCCTGATCGCCGGCTTCACCGAGATCGGCGAGACCTTCGAGGAGACCGTGGCCCGCGAGGTCATGGAGGAGGCGGGCGTCCGCGTCAAGAACATCCGCTACTACAAGTCCCAGCCCTGGGGCATCGTGGATGACCTGCTGGCGGGCTTCTACTGCGATGTCGACGGAGATCCCACCATCCACATGGACAAAAATGAACTCAAGGAGGCCGCATGGCACACGCGGGACGAGATCGTCCTGCAGCCCACTGACCACAGCCTGACCAATGAGATGATGACCCGCTTCAAGCAGGGCCTGGAGTGCTGACAAAGGGACCGGAGAACCGTCCCCGTGGTACCTGTCCCCTGAAAAACCGGGAGAACCGTCCCGGGCGGTTTTCCCCCGTGGCCCCTTGCCGGCAAAAAAACAGCTCACAATGCAATCTGCATTGTGAGCTGTTGCTTTTTCTGTAATGGTGAAGTCTGTGATCCGGTAAAAGGACCGCCCGACGTCTTTACTGCACCGGTGTGAGCGGATCGCCCTGGGTCTGGTAGGAGACGCCGTCGATGGCGAAGGTGTCCAGGTGGTCCCGGATGATGAAGATCATGGTTTTACCGGTGTTGAGGTGGATCCTGGACTTATCCTTGTAGTAATAGGTGGTGTGCTTGTGCACGTCCTTGCGCCACCAGTGGGCGGGAACGCAGCGGCCCTCGGTGAGGACATAGGCGTTGCGGCCGCGGGCGACCGTGTCGAGATCGACATAGCCGTGGTTGCCGACGTAGTTGAAACGGGCCTCCTGGATGATGACGTTGTCAAAGGCCAGCTGTTCGCCGGTCACAGCGTCACACTGCGGCTCGCCGTAGAGGTATTTGTAGTACTTGTGGTCCTCCTCGTTGTAGACCAGGTAGGACTGGGTCACGGGGAAGGCGCCGCTCATGTCGATCGTGGTGGCGGGGATGGAATCCTCGTACTGGGTCAGCTTGTTGCGGTCGTCGGGCGCGTTGAAATAGAACTGACGGTCCTCGTAATACTCGGGACGGATCTGCAGGGAGTAACCTGCCAGCGCGCAGGCGTTGCGGATGTATTCCGCGCTGGTGTAGGCAGTGTGCTCCATGGCCTTGCCGTTGTTGACGCGGAAGAAGGCGCCGTAGTCGCCGCCGAGGACACCGCCGACACCGTTGAGGTTGTCGAGGTCGGGGCGGTCGGTCACGGGCTTGAGCCAGTCGATCGGGCCGCCGAAGTGGATCATGATCGGGTCATAGCGCATGGCCTCCAGGACGAAATAGGAGCGGGAACTGCGGATGTTGCCGATCATATCGAGGTTCTGCCAGTCCTGGATGATGCCCATCTGGCGGCTCATGTTGCCTTCCTCGATCATCTCATAGAAGATATCCACGTTGCTCAGGCCGTACTGGGGCTGTGCCTCATAGTTGATCGGATACATGACCGCGATGGGACGCTGCTTGGCCAGGTCCGCGCTGATCTCTTCATTGGTCAGCACGCTGCGGATGGTCGTGTCCACGGGCTTGGCGGGCTCGGTTGCGGTCGTGGGAGTTTCGGAATCAGCAGCCGCGGTTTCGACAGCCTCAGCTTCCTGACATTCGGAAATCTCTGGTGCGGCGGCCTCCGTCTCGTCCTTCTGTTCTGATTTCACGGTGGCCGGATCCGCTGTCACGGTTGAATATCCGCCGCATCCGGTCGCAGTGAAAGAGAGTACTGCTGCCACAGACAGAAGTACAGCTAAATGTTTTTTCATTCTGTAATCCTTTCAAAGGGTGTGCAAACGGGAAACAAACATAATCATTATACCCGAACAGCCGCATATTGTACAAGTCCTGTTTTTAACGGTCAGTTTACATACGCTTTACACGGCGCAGAGAAAGCCATGGAATCATATGCTGTTAGTTGTTATAATTGCTATGTTCAGCCGGTAAAAGCGGCTGTCTGTATGAAAAAGGAAGAGGAGGTTATCAGGAAATTATGAATGAACAGATGATGGATGTGTTTCTGGGCAGGCGCAGTGTGAGGAACTACAGCGGGGAGCAGGTCCCGATGGAAAAACTCAACCAGATCATTATGGCGGGGCTGTCCTCGGCGTCCGGCAGGGGCGCGCGCCCGTGGGAACTGATCGTCGTGCGCGACAAAGACAAGCTGATCCAGCTGTCCGGCTGCCGGCTCAAGGGAACCTCCCGCATGCTGGCCGGAGCGGACGCGGCCATCGTGGTGCTCGGGGATGAGACCAAATCGGATGTATGGGTCGAAGACTGCAGCATCGTGATGGCCAATATGCACCTCATGGCCTCGGCGCTCGGTGTCGGGAGCTGCTGGATCCAGGGCAGAAACAGGGATGCGATCGACGGAGAGACCACAGAGGAATTCCTGCGGCCCATTCTCCGCTTTCCTGACAACTACCGGCTGGAGGCGATCCTGGCGCTCGGAATGCCGGAAGAGGAGACCCCCGTGCGCAGCCCGGAGAGTCTCCCCTTTGAAAAAGTACATATCAATCAGTTCTGACCGGTCGTGACCGGAGAAGAGAAGTCATTCCCCTTCGATCACGATGACAGAATCTTCCTCGGAATCGGTCTCTTCTTCAGAAGTATGATTGTCCCGGTCGGTCTCTCCGGTTCCCGTTCCGGCACCGGCACTGCCGGGATCGGCCACGACGGCATGGTCCGGATCTGTGCTGTCAGCTTCCTGACTGTCTTCATCCTGACTGTCCTGACTGTCCAGACTGTTCTGACCGGCCGGTACGGGCCTGGCGATATCTGTGGTTGAACCTTCATCTGCAGGAAGCGGCAGAGGGGCGGCCTTGTCCATGGCCGCTCCGATCGCTTTTGATGCAGCCCGCCAGTTGTCAAGGGCCTTCTTGTTCTCCGATGCCTCCCGGGCGGACTCCAGGCTGCCCGCGTCCTCGAGGAGCAGGGTGATCTCGTCAAAATCGTCGAGGATCATGCTGACGTCATAGGAGATGGAGGACCAGTTGCTCACGAGGTCGGCCTGTTCTTCCGGTGTCAGTCTGCTGATCTCATCGGCGGCGGCAGCCTCCAGGATTTCGGGATCGGCAGCGGCGGCCTCCGCCTCGTTTGCCCAGCGCAGGAGCTCTGTGGCGGCAGAAGCGGCGCGCAGAGAGCTGCCTGCGGACTGGCCCCATCCTGTACACTCGACCAGAGCCTGGAAAAGGACGGATTCCTTCAGGGCTGTGTCGGGATCTTCGCGCTGATCGAGCCGGTTGTCTACCACGACATTTTCCGGAGCCTCCGTGTTCTCTCCGGCTGCGGAGCTGCCGCCGAGAGGGAAACCCGCAGGGCCGGAGCCCGGGGAACCCGGATCGGCCAGGGGATCGGCAAACTGCGCGCCGGTGGAGCCGGCGCCCGCATCCAGCAGCGGGAATCCGCCGGGGGATGTCCGGCCTGCCGATGCCGCGTCGGTGAGAAAATCATTTCCGGGGCCCGCATTGTCCGCGGATGCATCTGTCACGGGCACTGTGACGGCATCCTCCTCGGGAGGGGCATCGGTGACGGTGCCGGTTCCCGTGCACCCCGTGATCAGGATAGCTGCCAGGATCAGAGGCAGGGCCTTTGTGTTTTTGCGAAAGAGTTTCATAGCAGTTCCTCTTTTCTTTCTATCCGTTTACGATAATCTCCATGATACCACAAATTACAGAGCTGAGAGGATGAAATGAGGCGAATCAAAGGAAATTTCCATACCCATACGACTTTTTGCGACGGTAAAAATACTGCCCGGGAGATGGCGGAGCAGGCGGCGGCGTCCGGTTTCACCCACCTGGGTTTTTCCGGCCATATGGATTCCGAGATCCATATGGATCTGGCCGCTTATGACAGGGAGATCCGCCGGCTTCAGGAGGAGTACCGGCCCGGTGGCCCCGGCTGTGGGGAAAAAGGACCGGGGAGGGATTGGAAAAAAGAAGTCCGGGTCGGAAAAGACCGGACCGAAACAGAGCAGGCAGCGTGCCCCGGAGGGCTGGACATTCTGCGCGGCGTAGAGCTGGATGTTCTCTATGAGCCGCGGGATGGCGCGGAGAGAGAGCTCCTGCGCGGCATGGAGTATCTGATCGGGTCGACGCATTACATCGAGGCCCCTTCCGGAGGCACCCTCGGAAGTGTCGATGACACGCGGGAGCGGCTGGAGACCTTCTGCCGCGAGGAGTTCGGAGGTGATTATTACCGTCTGTCCAGGGCCTATTACGAGACGGAGGCCGGGATCGTCAACTATATCCGGGATCACTTCGCCGGGCCGTTTTTCATCGGGCACTTTGATCTGATCACGCGCTTCAATGACGAGATGCACGTTCTGGACGAGAGCAGCCCGCGGTATTACGGGCCTGCGCTGGAGGTCATGGAATATCTTGTCTCGAAGGACATCCCGTTTGAGATCAACTGCGGCGCGGTCAATCGCGGACGCAAGGCCGAACTGTATCCCAACCGCTTCCTGCTCAGGCATCTGCGGGAGATGGGAGGCCGGATCCTGATCAGCAGCGACGCCCATCAGCGGGAGCTTCTGGACGGCTGTTTTGAGGACGCCGTCAGCACTGCGGCGGAGTGCGGTTTTACGCACACGAATATTCTGGAGCACGACAGGTCCGGCGCCATTGTCTGGCGGCAGGTCCCGCTGGATGTCTTTGGCTGACGAAAGGCTGTCGCCGGACGGGATCCCGGCGCCGTGCGCAAGGGATCGCAGGGCAGGGAAGGACCGGACCTGTCCATTGGTCCGCCGTGCCGGATCCATGTCCAGTCATCTCATTCGGATGTGTAGACAGGATCGAACTCCCGGTCATCGTAGATCGGCTCGTCGGGCTGCAGGAGCGCGCCGGAGGACATGTCCTGCCAGCCTGTGATAAAGCCGTTGCCGTCCACCTGGGGGCCGGACTGCTTCTCGCCGTATTCGGCGGTCGGCAGAAAGCCCATGGATTCGCCGTCCCGGACATAGTAGGACATGTCGTCCCAGGCAAAGTGGAAGAGCAGGCGGTGGAAGCTGCCCGGATCCGTGTAGTAGTCGTGCAGGAACTGCACGCGCGTCTCCAGGAGCGTTCGGACAGCGGAGGTCTTCTCGCGGTAGACGAGGTTTTTGTGCCAGCGCAGGTAGTTGAGGCCGGTGTCCTTCTCCAGGCGGTCCACGGTCGGATCGTATTCTTTGTCCAGAAGATCCCGGATGACCGGCTCGAGCTCCTCCAGATAGAGCTCAGCCACGCGCGCCCTGAACTCCGGGTACTGGTCCATTTGGTGCAGCCAGTATTTCCTGCCGTCCCGCAGCCAGAGGGTCTGCGCGGAGGTCCGGTAGTAGTCGCCGGAATTCATGTTGCCGAGGCAGAGGTCAAAGTCCCAGACGGGGCCGCAGTAGAGGAGCGGATCCCCGTTTTTTTTATAGAAATAAAAGCTGTAGAACTCGTCGTCCGACTGCACGAAGAAGTCCTGGATCAGATACATGCGGGCCCACGAATCCATGTCAAAGTATTCCCAGACAGACCGGCCGGAACTATCATCTGAAGCCTCCTTGTCCGTCTGAAACAGCGCGGCCTCGGCCTCCCTGACATAGGACGTTATATACTGGTATTCTCCGACGGACGGATCCTGGGGGGACTTGAAGGACATGTGATGCGTCGCGGTCGGGAACCAGTAGGAATCATATTTGTAGCGGGCGTTGAATTCGATCAGATAGCCGCCCGAAACGTCGTCGGGCTCGTTGGGCCAGGCCAGGGCGACGGATTTATGGCCCTTCTCGTCCTGGTCGAAGACGACGCTCTCCAGCTGATCCGTATCGAGATTGGTGTTGGGATTGGCCTTCCGGTTTTTCTGATCCAGGTCGGTGATCTGAACGGTCCCTCCCTTTACATTGATCCGCTGGGTGAGCAGATACAGGCTCTGGTAGCGGCCGTTGAGATAGAGGTTGACGAACTGCTGGCGGGGGGTATATTGGAGACCGAGGCCCTCCGCGGCCTTGAAGGCATAGTACTGCCTGGTCTGGGTGGAATCCCAGAAATTGGCGATCAGGGCATATTTTGTGCAGCCATCCATTTCCAGAAGCGTGTTGTCCCGGTCCAGCTTGAGGTTGTAGGGACGTTTGCTCAGCGACCAGGTGCTGTTGCCGCGGCCCTTGATGGTGCAGGTCCCCGCCGCGTCCGGCGCCCCGTCCGTCAGGCAGATCCGGTACTCGGCACTCTCGGAGGTCTCATGATGTTTGTCCTTGTCGATGGCCTCCATGGACCCGCTCTCCGTGTTGATGTACATGGAGGGCACATTTTCGGAATACAGGAAGACCACTGTCCGGTGGTCTGTCTCCTGCCCGTCGCTGTCCAGCAGGGTAAAGGAGTAGGGCGCGCCCTCTGTGAAAAAAGGAAGCTCGTCGCCCGCGTGAAAAGTGCCCGGCAGGAGACCGCCTGAGGCGTCCGTCTCGTCTCCTTTCAGGGAGGTGACATATTTGGTCAGTTCCAGGTCTCCCAGCGCGGAGCGGTCCGCGGCTTCGATCCGCACACTTTCATCGCTGTTCAGACGCAGATGCAGCGGCTTCGCGGCCATCTCGGCGGGCACATAGGCAAAGGAGATCCCGCTGTCGTCATCCCTCGTCAGGAGAAAATAGATGTTTCCGGCATCAAAGCTGTCCGCATCATAGAAGCCCAGGCCCTGAAAACCGGCAGTCACGGCGTAAAAATCGAGGACTGCGTCCTGCGGCTGCAGCTGCCAGTTTCTGATCTGTTTGCGGGGGTGGCTCCCGACAGCCGCGAGCGCGACCAGCACGAGCGTCAGAACCACGATCGACAGCAGAGGCAGAAATGATTGTCTGAATTTTCTTCTCATTGTATACCTGCATGAGCAGTGTGCATGATGGACACTGCGCGTGAAAATCTCCGGACTGCCCGGGCAGGACCGGAGATGGATGTGCGGGGAAATATCTGAAATTTTATTATAACCGTAGGGGAGTGGTCCCCGCAAGTGGGGAAGGCCTTGCGCTATGCCCGTGCCCACCTGCATGCAAGCATGCGGTGTGCACGGTCGCACCGCAAGAGCTTTTAGTGCATAATTTGAGTTTTTTTATCCATATAAAACATGGCAAAAAAGAGGATATAATGGAGAACAGAGAGTAATTTCCTGCAGGAAGGGGGATATGATCATGTATGATAAGAAGACACTGGCGGCGGAGATCCGCGGGGGAGCGCTGAACAGCAGGATCGAGGAGGTCTATGGCTGTGCGGCGCCGCAGACAGAAGTTTATGCGGAGCGTCTGGCGAAGGTGACAGAAGGATTTATATCGACGTTCCCGGAGAACGGACAGGCGCAGGTCGGGCTTTACAGCGCGCCCGGGCGCACGGAGATCGGCGGCAACCACACGGATCATCAGTGCGGATGTGTGCTGGCGGCGAGCGTGAATCTGGATGCTGTCGCGGCGGCGGCGCCCAACGGGACGAATGTGATCCGCTTTTTCTCAGAGGGTTACGGGATGATCGAGGTCGATCTGACCGACACGGAGCCCGTCGAATCCGAGAAGGAGTCCACGGCTTCCCTGATCCGCGGTATGGCGGCGCAGGCGAAGGCGAGAGGATTTGCCGTCAGCGGCTTTGACGCCTACTGCACCAGCAGTGTCCTGGGCGGTTCCGGCCTTTCCTCCTCCGCAGCGTTCGAGACCCTGACCGGTGTCATTCTGAATGATTTTTACTGTGAGAATTCCTTTGACGCGGTAGAGATCGCGAAAATGGGCCAGAAGGCAGAGAATATCTGGTTCGGCAAGCCCAGCGGCCTGATGGATCAGTCCGCATCCTCTGTCGGCGGTGTCGTCGCAATTGACTTTGCGGATGTTGAGAAACCGGTTGTAGAGAAGATCGATCTCAATCTGGCAAAAGAGGGCTATGCCCTGTGCATCGTGGACTCCCGGTCCAGTCACGCCGACCTGACGGATGCCTATGCCGGAATCCCCGTGGAGATGAAGAGTGTTGCGGCCCTGTTCGGGCAGGAGCACCTGCGCGGGCTCACGGTGCAGCAGCTCATGGGCAGAACGGCAGAGATCCGCGAGAAGTGCGGTGACCGCGCCTTCCTGCGCGCCATGCATTTCGTGCTTGACAATGAGCGGGCACAGCAGGAGGCACAGGCCCTGCGCGACGGTGATTTCGACCGCTTCCTGGCCATCGTCAATGAGTCCGGCCACTCCAGCTACGAGTATCTCCAGAACACCTGCGTGGAAGGTGCCGTGAAGAACCAGGCGGTCAACGTCGCCCTGTCCCTGTGTGATGTTCTTCTCGGCGGCCGCGGCGCCCACCGCGTCCACGGCGGCGGCTTTGCCGGCACCGTCCAGGCCTTTGTCCCTCTCGATCTCCTCGAGACCTTCCGCAGCTCCATTGATGCCGCCATCGGCGAGGGCAGCTGCCATGTCCTCTCCATCCGCCCTGTAGGAGGCGCGATACTTTGAGGAGTATAGACCTTGGAAGAAGCAGTTGCTGACGAGAACCACAGCGGATGTTCCGCCCTGTAGGAGGCGCAATCCTCTGAGAGGCTCTGCCCCTGGAAGAAGCAGTTCCTGACGAACGCCTCAGCGGATGTGCCGCCACGACCGATGACAGAAAATAAAAAGATGCCTGCAGATTTCGCAACAGAAATCTGCAGGCATCTTTTGTTATTGACGCTCTATTGATTGATTTCAGGGGAAAGGCTGTCCCCGATCATAGAGAGAACCGGCGGGAACATGCATTGCGGGTTCATCTTCAATGATGAAAAAGAACCGCTGAGAACCGCCATGCCGATTCATCTACAATGATTTAGAAAGAACCGGTGAGAACCGGTCCCGGTGGTTCAGAGGATGGAAAGCATCAGGGCGGCAATCCTCTGGAACAGGCCTACCTTCCTGGAATCTGTGCGCTCCGAGAGGAAATCCTCGCAGTACTCGTAGCGCTCCGCGCGTGCCCATGCGGGGACGCGGTGTGAGTCTGTGTATTTGTCGTAGTAAACAACTCCCATGATTGACATCGTGCACCTCCTTCTGACCGGACCTGCTGCAGGCTTTCCGGGCTCTGCGCATCGGTGATCTATGTAATACCCTTGCTTTGTTTTCTAAGACCATGATACCATATAAAATATACAAAGCTATGGGCTGATATACAGAATATAAGAGGTACTTTATGTGCGGCGAGCACAAAATGCGCAGGGTTGCCGCCTCAATACCAAAAAGTGAGAAGGGATTGTTTCCGCACAGATACACTTTCGGACATCTGTGCACCTGCGCGCTCCGGCACAAACATTGATAGATGTATTACACACAGTTGCACAGCAAGTAATGCCGCCGTGGCGGGCGGCATTGGAACAGATGAGGAGACGTTATGGGCTTTACGATCGAGGATATGCTGGTGGTTTCGGCGGACAGGTACGACATGAAGCTGATCGCGGGAGAGCGCGGCTGGTCCAATTCCATCAGCTGGCTGCTCATGCTGGAGGACCTGACCATCATCCAGAATTTTACGGGCAAGGAGCTGGCCGTGACGACGGGGCTGGGCTTCCAGACGGAGGAGGCGATGCAGAGGCTGGCGGAGGAACTCACGGCCCACAATGCCTCGGGCCTGATCGTCAACACCGGATACTATGTAAAGACGATTCCGGATTCAGTCAGGAAATACTGTGATGAGAACGATCTCCCGCTGCTGACAGTGCCCTGGGAGGTCTATCTGGCGGATATGATCAAGGATATGAGTATCCGGATCTTTCTGCAGTCCTCCGCGGATGAACAGATCTCAGCGGCCCTGATCCGGGCGATTGAGAACCCCGGCGCCGGAGAAAATTATGTTCGCGAGCTTCTGCCCTATTTTGATCTGGACGGCACCTTCCAGCTGGCGCTTGTCTCGACGGGAGACCTGGACAGCATGGATACCGTCGAGCGCAAGCGGATCGCCTACCGGATGCAGCTCTATCTGACCAACCTCACGCACAACGGCCACTTTTTCTACTACGACGGATACTTTGTCATCGTCATGAATGCCATCCTTGAGGAGGATGCGGCACAGATCCTGGAGGAATTCTCCAACCGGCTTCAGAGAAAGATGCGGGACCGCACAGTCTGCATCGGTGTCAGTGATCCCGCCCGGGATATTTCCAGCCTTGCCGTCCTGTTCCGGCGCGCGAAGGCGGCGACAGCCATGGCCAGGACCACGGGCAGACCTCTTCAGTTTTTTGCGGAAATGGGACTCTACCGCCTTCTCTATATGGTGGACGATTCGGCCCTGCTGCGCTCTTTTGCCGGGGAGGCCCTGCGGCCGCTGGTCGATTATGACCGGGCCCATGATGCGGAATATGTGGAGACCCTGGAAATGTACCTTCGATACAGCGGCAGCATCAAGGCCATGTCGGAGGCCATGTTCATCCACCGCAACACTATTCTCTACCGCATGACGAATATCAAAAAGATCCTCGGCTGCAGTCTTGAGACCGCAGAGGAACGCCTGATCTATTCGGTCGCCTGCATGATCCGGAAAATGGACCTGCCGGAGGGAACAGACGGGAGAGGATTGCATTGAAAAAACAGGCCTTTGACGGAGCGTGACCGCTCTTACAGGATCCGGGACAGGAGAACAGAGGAGAGTACGGAAGAGACCTGAAAAAAACGGGAGAAAGACAGGAAAAACCGGGAATACCGGGAAGACCGGAAAGAGCGGAAAGACCGGGAAGATGAAAAAGACCGCCGGCAGGCAGCTGAAAACAGCCGCCCCGGCGGTCTTTTGTTCGCGGGGACTCAGGAGAACATGCTCCTGCTGGCACACAGTTCCCGCGTATCAAGCATCAAAAAAGTACGGGCTCGCAGCCTGAACACTTGCCGGCTCAGGCTGCCGCTCTGATGAGCGGCATGATCGTAAAGCGTGACACAGGTTCATTTTTTCTGCTCATCCATGATGATCTCCCGGCAGAGCCCGAGCCAGGAGCAGCCGGGACAGCATTCCTCCAGAAGCTGAAGAGTCATCTCTGTGTTCTGAAGATCCTCCATATTTAACATACAGCCGGTCTCCAGACCCATGCGCTCCGATACCAGACCATCAAAAACAGCCGGCTTGTCAGATTCGCATTTTCCCTCCAGACAGTGCGGACAGGCGGCACAGAGGTCGTCCGCGCCCTCCGCGATCCGGATTTGCGGAATCGGAGGAAGTTCGGATCCGGGTCTTTGCCGCAGTACATCGAGGATAGTTTCCATCCGCTGCTGAAAGGCTTCGCTGTAACCGTGCCCCCGGTAGTTCTGTATGCACATCAGATGGTGGGGGCGCAGGTGTATCAGGGCAGGGGCATCGGTCTTATTGTCTAAGGCCGGCGCAGCTGACAGTTTCGCTGATTTGATCATGATCGTGGCTGATGACCTCCGTGCGCTGGTATATGTTATACAGCCGGCTCATTGGTCTGCGCTGTCCTGCGGATCGCGTTCTCGACCGGCGGTGCGACCACCGCGACCGCGGCCATCTTGATAAAATTGCCCGGGATGAAGGGAATCACACAGGCAGCCAGCGAGGCCTCCAGCGTCATGCCTGTGACGATCATGAACCAGACCGTCCCCAGGACATACAGGGCGACGTTGCCGGCGATCATGCCCAGGATCATGAAGGTGATCCGGCGGGACATCTTTGCCGCGCTCCCCCATCTTTTATAGATGAGGCCGGTCAGCCATGCGAGCGGAATATATCCGACGAGATAGCCGCCCGTCATGCCGAAGATCTTGTCTGCGCCGCCGGTCCAGCCGGCAAAGACCGGGAGCCCGACCGCGCCCAGCAGCAGATACACCAGCTGACTGACCGCACCCAGGCGGCCGCCGAGCAGGACACCTGCCAGCATTACGGCAAAGGTCGCCAGCGAGATCGGTACCCCCGCAGCCAGCGGGATTGACAGGGGCGCCAGCACACATGTGATCGCGGCGCACACGGCACACAGGACGAGGTTTCGAGTCTTATTCATAGAAGCAGTTGTGTCCATTGTTTTTCTCCCCGGAGTTAAAGTCTGTCTGATCATCATACAAGCAGCATTTCAAGTGACATATCATAGGATAAGAGGGCAGAGCCGAAATGTCAACCTGAAATATTCCTGAAAGTTAACAATCAATCTTGACAATTGCGCTGCATGTGGATGCAGGCATCGGACGACGCCCTGCGCGGGGCTGTGCCGTTCAGCTGCAGGCAGCAGACAATTATACAGTGACAAAAAGAGCCGGAGATCGGGGGAGAGACCGGGGGCATTTGACAATGTCCATAAAACAGGACAAAAAACATAGCAAAACTTGTAAAAAAGTTGTGAAAAAAGTTGTTGAAACGCGGAGTGTTTTCTAGTATGATAGTAAAGGTCTTGAGAAAAGACACCAAAACTCTTATGGGGGCGTAGCTCAGTTGGGAGAGCGCTACACTGGCAGTGTAGAGGTCATGGGTTCAAGTCCCACCGTCTCCACTATTTACGAAAGAAATCCGGCAGATGTCGGATTTCCTTTTTTGTTGTAATAAAGGTCGATAAAAATAATCGGCCCTCTGGCCCGATTTAAAGGGGCTATTGCCTAGCTGAACTTTTCAGCTAATGCAACAACCCCCGGAGGTATGTGCCGCGAGGCAGTCCAAACGTCTTTTGAGCCTCACTCCCTGGCGCATGTGCTGCTCTGGTGAGGGACATGGCGGAAAGAGCGGCAACGCGATTTCTTGCAAACAAGCAGCGATTTGATGAAATGATCAAACCCGCAGATCATGACTGCAAAAACTGCAGCCATGGCCTGCGGGTATTTTTTACCATCGAAGGACACTATGGATGGCACCATACACTGCCCATAGGGAGGAGGCCGGCCCATTGTCGTTTTTGGGTTCCATAATTCCCACCATCCACTGCCCATAGGGATGAGGCTGGCTAAACGATCATGTAGCAAGCCCGATTATACACCATCCACTGCCCATAGGGATGAGGCAGGCGGGGAGATTGTCAACATCTGGTTAGTGTAGGCAACATGGTACATCTTGTCGTACAGCGGTTGAATGACAGACAAAAATAGGGTAAATTGTATAATGGCCGGCTCAAAAAGGATTCGTATTTTGCACATGTTGTACAATCCTGAAAAGACAGAATGTATTTTTCGGTGAGTTACAGCTGCAGGACACGGAAAATGGAGGAGTAAGTGGTGCCCGCGCACTTGCGTGCTCCGGCATGGCAGGTATGAGGGCGGCCGGCAGACAGAGGGAACAGGTGAGCTTGTGAGCAGGATCATGGCACGAAGCATGAAGGGGAACTGATGAACCAATTTGAGGAAAAGGAACTGAAGCAGGAGATGGAGCAGGTGGAGCTGTACCTGACGGAGTATCTGCGCGATCCCGGTTACGGGGGCGCTGTCAGCAGGGTCCTCCGCGATATGGAGCAGTCCAGAGGAAAGCGCCTGCGGCCCAGGCTCCTGCTGATGGCCAGCAGATACGGGAAGGATTTTGAGGCTGCCCGCAGCAAGCTCTGTCGCCTGGGCGCCCTGGTTGAGCTGGTGCATATGGCGTCCCTCATTCATGACGATATCGTCGATGACGCGCCGCTGCGCAGGGGTCTGCCGACAGCCCAGGCCAAGTATGGCAAGGACATGGCCGTCTATGCCGGCGACCTGCTCCTGAGCCGGATCGTCCAGAGCCTGTTCCGGGATGGCTTCGCCCGCGTCGGACAGATGGTCGGCGAGGCTGTGGAAGCCATGTGTGTCGGTGAGCTGGGTCAGATGGAATGTCGATGGAACGAGGGGGCGACGGTCGAGCAATATATGCGCAATATCTATGGCAAGACGGCTGCGCTCTGTCGACTGGCCTGTATGGCAGGCGCCGTGGAGAGCGGCTGCAGCGAGGAGATGCAGCTGCAGCTGGAGCAGCTCGGGATCAACTTCGGATACATGTTCCAGATCCGTGACGACCTGCTGGATTTCGTCTCGGATGCCTATGAGGAAGGAAAGCTCACGCAGGCGGATTTCCGCGAGGGCATCATGACCCTGCCTGTCCTCTATGCGATGGAAGACCGGCAGACGAAACCGGAGATCATCTGTCTTCTTCACGCCGCGGAGGAGGGGGATTTCGGCTTTGAACATGCCGCCCGTCTTAAGACGCTGGTCACCACCTCCGGCGGCCTTGCTCGCGCGGCGGCGGACATGCAGATGTACGCGGACCGCGCCCTGCAGGCCATCGGGAACCTGCCCGATCACGGGGTCAGTGATGTCTTCCGCGACCTGCTCCGGGCCAAGTGCAAGATCTCCGCGGCGGGGTGATGCGCAACAGATGCAGAACGGATATGAACAGATATGAGATAAAAAAGTACCGGACACGAAGCAGACCTGCTGTGCCCGGTACTTTTTAAAATATTACAAAAGTGGGATATTTTTACAAAAAGGGTATCCCGCATTCATATGATTGCCCGTGATGAAAGTGATATGGTCTGCCGGCATCGGAGAGAAAACCTGCACCGTGAATAGAAGATGCTCAGGTCATATCCCTGATCTCATCCGGGCTGTAACCCAGGGACTGCAGGACTTCTTCCGTGTGATATCCTTCCGGGTAGCCCGCGTGGTCGTAGCGCGGCGGGCATTCGGACAGGTGCATGGGGCAGCCCATCTGAGTGATGCGGACAGGGGCGGATGCGCCTGCAACCGCAGTGTCCGGATCAGACGAGGTGCCCTGACCGGCAGCTGATGATCCGGCAGGGGCAGCAGCGTCTGAACGGCTCATCGGGACCTCGACTTCAGGCCACATGCCCCGGCTGACCAGGTGCTCGTCCCGGCAGACCTCGTCGAGGTCCATGACGGGCTCGACGCAGGCGTCGAGGGCGGTGAAGACAGCTGTCCACTCGTCGCGGGTCTTCGTCTTGAAGACGGCGCGGAAGGTCTCCTTGACCATGGCGGCGTCAGTCCGGAGAACTTTGCCGTCCTTCCACTCGGGATGGCCCATCCCCTCGCAGAGGGCGGCGAAGAACTTGGGCTCCAGGGAGCCGACGCTCATGTATTTGCCGTCCGAGGTCTCGTAGAAGTCGTAGATGCCGCCGCCGTTGAGAAGGCCCGACTCGCGCATGGGCATGGGGCCGCCCGCGAAGTAGCTGGCGCCGTCCATGGAGTTGAAGGGGATGACGCTGTCCTGCATGGAGACGTCGATGAACTGGCCCTTCCCGGTCTTCTCCCGGTAGATGATGGCGGCCAGGATGCTGGAGACGGCGTTCATGGAGCCGCCGGCGACGTCGGCAATCTGGAAATTGTAGAGGCCCGGGCCGCCCGCCTTGCGGCCTGCCGCCCAGGCGATGCCCGCGCGGGACAGGTAGTTGATGTCGTGGCCCGCCTTCATGGCAAAGGGGCCGGTCTGGCCGTAGCCCGTGATCGCGCAGTAGATGAGGCGGGGATTGACCTCGCGCAGCTGCTCATAGCCGACGCCCAGCTTGGTCATGACGCCGGGCCGGAACTGTTCCACGACGATGTCATAGTCCATGACCAGCTTTTTGACGGCCTCGACCGCCGCGGGTTTTTTCAGGTTGAGGAACATGGTCTTTTTGTTCCGCCCCAGCCAGGCCTGGGCGCCGGTCACCTGCGCGCCCTCGATAACCGGCGGCCAGTTGACGACCAGGTCGTATTTGTCGCGCCCGCTCACCTTGAGCACTTCGGCGCCCATGTCCGCCAGGGTCATCGTGGCATAGGGGCCCGGCAGGAGCGTTGTGAAATCCAGGATCTTGTATCCGTCAAGTGCGCCTTTCATATCTGCCTCTCCTTTTTCTTTTCATGCTGGGTTAATACAACAGTCTGCACATGAAAACAGCAGGAAAAATGTGTCCACAGCGATCATGTGGATTTACTGCTCGACGAGTGTTTACAGACATGATACACCTTTTCCATTCCATATGTAACCTATGCTTTTACCTCTGCCGGCATTCTGCCTTTCTTGCACGCAGGGAAGCACCCTGCTAAAATGATAGAAGTATACTCCTGAAATCAATACATTTTCTTCGGAGACATGAAGATGTGCAGAGTAATTACGATGGAAATTAACGGCAGAACAATTAAGGTTGCCGAGATAAAGAAAAAGTATATAAAGAACATTGTGGATGCAGCACAAAAATGTGACTGCATCGATAGAATTGTCCTGTTTGGATCCAGTATACAGGAACGATGTACAGAGGGGTCGGACATTGATATCGCGGTTTTTGGAAACCAGGTTCCGTCCCGGGCGTTGGCTTCTACAAAATACGAGCGGTTTGCAAGGCAGCTATATGATTTTGATGACCATGCACAAGCCTACGACATCCTGTACTTTAAAACAGGCGGCAGAAACAATAGTCCGATCCTTCATGATATAAATGAAGGAGAAATTCTATATGACAGGAGGATATGCCAATCCTCTGACACTGGGCCAGATCGAAGCTGATTTGTTTGTGGCAGAAGCCCTCATCGAAAAGGTGAAGACACTGCCCGGCCGAAGGGGAAAGTTTTTCAGGGGACAGGCGGCGTACCATTTGCAGCAGGCCGCTGAAAAACTGATCAAAATACAGATTTACGCATCAGGGTTGAGCATCAATTATTCTAAAATGTACAAGCATTCGCTGGATGATCTGATCACATATGGTCAATCCCTGGGAGCCGTATTGATGATTCCTGAATATGTGAAGCGGAAAAAGTATATCATGACCAGGTGGGAGGCGGAAGGACGCTATGACATCCATTTCGTAGTGAGACTTGATACACTGGAGAGATGTCTGGCAGAATTAAAAAACTGGTATACAATTCTGAAGAAAAATGGTATAAAGTAAAAACGAGAAGCCGCTTGCCGACAAAACAGCAAACGGCTTCTTTTTGTGTGTCAAAAGAAGAATCGACTGAGAGAAACGTTCCGCGAGGATGCGCACGGAAGCGGCAGCACATGCTTTGTATGTGCGGAAGATGTTGCCCGGCGTACAGCCTTACAGGAACACCTCATTCTCCGCGGGTCTCGAATAGTGGTCTTCCAGCATCCGGATGTGGGAGAGCATGACCGGGTCGTCGAAGTATTTGGCACCCACCGGACAGAGCTTGACGCAGGCCTGGCATTTGATGCAGACGCCGGTGACCGTGCGGAAATCCTCCGGGCTGATGGAGCCCATGGGACAGGCCCGGGCGCAGATGCCGCAGTCCGTACAGGCGTCGGTGGTCTTGGGTTTTGCCTTGAGGAAGTTGGCGGGAGAGCCGTCCGCCTGGAGGGGCCGGTAGTAGCCGGGAATAGGATCCTCGCCCTTGACCGCGACGGGGGCGGGAACCTGTGCCATGCCGTCGTGCGGGCCCTCCTCCAGGGCGTCGATCTTCGCGGCTGCGTCCAGGGCGAACTGGCAGATCGCCTGGAAATCTCCTTCATTGGGGCAGCCGCCTGCCAGTTTCGCGGACATGACGTGTTCCGACACGAAGGCGGCTCCGGCGATCGTGTGGAAGCCGTGCTGCTCCAGCTCGTTGCGGACCTCGATCAGGCCGTTGTCAAAGCTGCGGTTGCCGAAGGTCACGACCGGGATGGCCAGGGCGCCGTTCCCCTCGAAGAGGGTCTGGACGGCGGGCAGGATCTTGTTGGGGATCCGGCCGGCGTAGACCGGGGTCCCGAAAACGACCAGCTCGCCCGCGGAGTACTCCCGCAGACCCCGGCGGAGATAGGGCAGGGTGATATCGTCCTCATGAAAGGGAATTCCCTCGCGGCTGGCAATGGTCTGCGCGATGGCATTGGTGATCTTTTTGGCGTTTCCCGTCGGACTGAAACAGACGGCGGTGACTTTTTCCAGTTTCATCTGTGAAAGCTCCTTTATGTTTTTTTTTACAATGGCACACGCCGGGGCGCAGGCATCAAGGGCGGCAATCAGCCACATGTCCGCTCCGGTGTGCATCGCATATGCTTTTAGATACATATAGTATAAATGCTTAGAAGATATGAATCAATGGCAGTAAAATAACCACGGAGGGATGAAACCTCTCCGTGGCTTTGTGCAGATGGTTATTTGGTATGCTCTGCTGAGAACACCTCCTGATCAGGCGCCGACCATGATGTCCCTCATCAGATAAGGGCTTTGAAATTGGTGATTTTGGCGACGGGATCCGGCAGAGGTAGCAGCGCCGCGGAGCGGAATACTTCGTTTTTCGCGATGTGAACCTGGCCCGGAGAACGTTTTGAAGATCCTCCGGGGATGGCGGACGGGCAGAAGCAACAAAATCTACAGTCTTGCAGAGCGCAGAAAAGGCAGCCGCCAGGCTGCCTTTTGATATAGTGATATTTATGTTATAGACGATCTTGTTGATTCGGGTGATATGGAAATGTATTTGCCAATGGGGCATGTCTGCTTCTGTATGACTGGTCCGGGTTGTGCCGCAATGACACTTATACTTCCGGACGTGTCTGCGGCTGTCCGGGCTGTCTGTTCCAGGGCCCGTGTATGTAGAACCAGATGGACATGCAGGTGGCAGTGGTCCAGCCGATGGGCCAGGCGCACCAGATGCCGGTCGCGCCGAGGGAGGTGCCCGCCAGGACGATGGCCAGGACGACACGGAGGATCAGGTCGGTGAAGGTTGCGATCATGAAGCTGACCATCATGCTGGTGCCGCGCAGGATGCCGTCCGCCACGAGCTTGGCAGAGATCACGAAATAGAAGGGTGCCACGATCCGCAGCAACATGATGCCGGCGTGCATGGCCTCCACGGAGGGGTCACTCATAAAGAAGAGAAGGAGAAGCCTTCCGCAGAAAATATAGAGGACCGCGAGCGGCAGGGAGAGGAGCCAGACCATCTTGAGGCCGGCCCGGAAGCCCTCCGGGATGCGGGACAGCTTTCCGGCACCCAGGTTCTGGGCAGCGTAGTTGGAGATGCCGTTGGCCAGGGTGGTGAAGGCGGAGATCACGAGGTTGTTGAGCTTGATGGCGGCGGAGTAACCGGCCATGACGCCGGGCCCGAAGCCGTTGATGACGCCCTGGATCACGATATTGCCGACGGAGATGAAGCTCTGCTGTAGGATGCTGGGGATGGCAACCTTGGCGATTTTGGCGCAGATGCTCCAGGAGAAGAGGGCTGACCGGCCGCTGGTCTCGATGGAGCGGAGACGGCGCATGACAAAGAAGAGGGCCAGGAAGCAGCTGATGCCCTGGCAGATGAAGGTTGCCCAGGCGACGCCGGCGACACCCATGTGGAAGCCCGCGACGAACCAGATATCCATGGCGATATTGGCCGTGGAGGAGGCTGCCAGGAAGAGGAAGGGTGTCCGGGAATCACCCATGGCGGAAAAGATGCCGGTCGAGATATTGTAATAGAAGACAAAGGGCAGGCCCCAGACATAGATGTCCAGGTAGAGCTTGGAGTCCGCGAAGACCTCCTGCGGGGTCCGGATCAGCTCCAGGAGGTTTCCGCAGAAGAGGGTCCCGATCAGCATCAGGACCAGGCACAGGACGCCGCTGGCGATCAGGGCCGTGGACACGGCGGTCTTGACCTCGTTCATCCGCTTGGCCCCGAAGAAGGTCGAGACGACGACGGAGCAGCCGATGTTGCAGCCGAAGGCAAAGGCAATGAAGATCAGGGTGATCTCATAGCTGTTGCCCACGGCGGCCAGGGCGTTCTCGCCGACGAATTTGCCGGCGACCAGGCTGTCGGCGATGTTGTAGAGCTGCTGGAAGATGATGCTGCCGAACAGGGGCAGGCAGAAGCGCCAGAGCACCGAGGAGGGTTTCCCGACCGTGAGATCCTGATTCATGCGAAGAGACTTCCTTTGCGTTTGATGGGGACACGCCGGCTATTATACCCCCCGCGGCGGGCCGTGTAAATGCCCGGCGGTTTCTTTCTCCGGCCTGGCGCTCTGCCTTCCGGCTGGCGAAAGAATGACGGACGGAACCAGCTTTTGCATCAAAAACCACAAAAAGTGCAAAAAGAACCCTCAAATTGCGGGGAAAAATGAGTTTGATGCATGGCATATGTCTTGACATTGCATTTTAAGTCTCTATAATAGGGGATACAGACAAAATTGACAGAGGAAGGAGGCGCGGACGCGTGAAGAAGGGAAAGGTCTATGACTTTGACAAGCCCATCCGCATCCGCAGCGTCAGGTCCAACGGCGCGGACATCATCTTCTACATGATTCTGCTCTCTGTGCCCGCCGCGGCGGTTCTCTTTCTCTTGTGCATGAAGGGCGGCAAATTCGGCCTCTACCTGGAGCTGTGGCGCGTCGCCCTGAGCATACCGCTCATCGTGCTGGCGACCTTTCCCGCCCAGATGCTGCGCGAGCTGCGCACCTACGTCCCGCAGCTGGCCAGGAAGCCCGTTTGGACCCTGGCCGAGATGGTGAAGCTGACCGGGAAGAGCGAGAAGGAGACCGCGCAGATCATGACCCGGGTGCTGGAGAGCGCCTTCATCGTGGATCC
>OCTW011588772.1_pt1 | contig 23538 bp, 21 predicted proteins | sample 1539671 | NCBI WGS metagenome assembly OCTW01 (sample SAMN02144230, study PRJEB22623) | gut metagenome | biome: sheep rumen | host: Ovis aries | place: New Zealand | reverse complement strand
ACCGTGCGCTTCACGTATGCATCGGAGAACGGGGGGCAGAAGGACCAGATGAGTTGGTTTCAGGAGTTTGCGGTGGAGAGAGGTTCCGTGTCCATCGATTCGGCCAGCAGGACGCTGACCATTGTCCCTCAGAGGAACCAAGCGGAGTTTTCCTATGTGGTGCGCTGCACGCTTCCGGAAGGCTATGGTTCGCCGGGCGGATGCCTGATGGACGTTTTCCGGCCGGACATCGACCAGGACATGCTGTTCTCGCGGACGGAGAACATTTTCGCCGTCCCGGTGGACGATGAGGAAATGCCCGTTACGGTCGAGTGGGCTTCCACGCCGCCTTATCCGGTGTTCTGTATGTACAATCCCGGAAAAGGCACCGACAGGTTCCAGGGTGTCGCCGGCGACATCGCCTGGTCCGTCATGGCCGGGGATCCGCTGCTGACGGTGGATACCGTTATGGTGGGTGGTGGAAAGCACTATCTGGTAACGGCGTTGAGAAAGGATGTCGATCTGAACAAGAAACAGCTCAAGGAGTACTTCCACGCTTTCTACGGCACCATCTCCGATTTCTGGGGAGACGCGTATTCCGGACCTTATTCCATGCTCTTTTTCCCGTTCAGGAACAATACCTGGGAAGCGACCGGAAACGGTTTCACGAACGGCTTCTTCTCCCGGTACGATGCCACGGCGGATACCATCCTGACCATCAACCGCCGGGACCTGTTTACGCATGAGATCGGGCACAAGTGGCTGAACAACGGCCCTGTATGGTTCCCGGAAGGGTTCAACGAGATGCAGACCGCCTATCAGCTGGTCGCTTCGGGGCTGGACGATCCGTCCTATTTCGCCACCTACTTCAACCACGCCCTCTCCGGGCTTTTCCACAATCCTTACCGCAATGTCCCTGACGAAGAGGCGGAAGAGAAGTTCTGGGAGGACGGAGATTATATCTGGCTTCTTTATTGGCGCGGCTTCAGCTATGCCTTTCACCTTTGCGGCGTTTACGAGAAAGAGACCGGCCGCCCGAATGCCTGGAAGCCCATCATGCAGGCCGTGAAGCCTTTCATCGACGATTTTACGGCGGAGAAGTTCCTGACGGCCATGGCCTCCCTGATGGACAAGGAGCGCCTGGAGAAGGATTATGAAAAGTATATCCTGCAGGGTGCCGATTTCGACTTCCTTCCGGAAGACATGCCGTCCGGTTGCCGGATCGTCCGTAATGCCGAGGGCGTTCCCCGGCTGGAAATAACGGACGAAGCCGCTTTCGCGAAGCATTTCCAATAAAAGCCGATGAAGAAGATCCCGAATACCTATGTGATCATCGCGGCGCTCATCGTGCTGTGCGCTGCCCTGACGTGGTTCGTGCCCGGCGGAACCTATGTCACGGGGGAGGATGGGACGCTGTCCTACGAGCGGGTGGAGGCGGCGCCGCAGACCTGGCAGGTGTTTTCAGCCGTCTATCACGGGTTCGTCAAGCAGGCGGGGATCATCATCTTCATCCTCGTCGTGGGCGGGGCCTTCTGGCTGCTCAATGCGACGGGAGCCGTCACGGCAGGCATCAGCCGCTTCATCGCCCGGGTTGGCCGGCGGGACAAGTGGGTGCTCGTCGCCATCACCGTCCTGTTCTCCCTCGCCGGAGCGGTTTTCGGCATGAGCGAGGAGACGATTCCTTTCGTGGGGATCGTGGTTCCGCTGGTGGTGTCCATGGGGTATGATGCCCTGATGGGCATGCTCATCGTGTATGTGGCGTCCAACATCGGCTTTTCCGCCGCCTTCCTGAATCCGTTCACCGTCGGAATCGCACAGGACATGGCCGGCTTGCCCCTGTTCTCCGGGATGGGATACCGCGTGTTCTGCTGGGCCGTCCTCACGGCGCTTACTGCGCTTTTCGTGGTTATTTATGCCCATAAGACCCGGAAAACCCCCGCGGAAGCCGTCCGGCTGGAGGATACACCGCTCACGACCCGCCAAGGCTGGATTCTCGTCGTCCTGCTCCTAACCGTCATTGCCCTGATCGTCGGGGTGACCGTCTGGGAATGGTATCTGCCGGAGATCACGGCCCTTTTCCTGGGAATGGGGATCGTGTGCGGAATCATCGCCGGTTTCGGGGCCAACCGGATCGCCGAAGAATTTCTTGCCGGGGCCAAGGACATCCTTTCCGCCGCCCTCGTCGTGGGTTTTGCCTCCGGGATCATTGTCATCCTCCAGGACGGCCATGTCGTGGACAGTATCCTCCATGGGATGCAGGAAGGACTGGACGGGACCGGCCCCGTCGCTTCCCTGTCGGCCATGTACGGCATCCAGGCCCTCATCAACTTCCTGATTCCCAGCGCTACGGCGAAGGCCGCCATCACGATTCCCATCATGGCTCCCTTTGCCGACATGGTGGGCGTCTCCCGCCAGGCGATGGTGCTGGCCTTCCAGTTCGGCGACGGATTCACGAACATGGTCACCCCTACCTCCGGCGTTCTCATCGCCGCCCTGGCGATGGCCCGCATCCCCTATGCGAAATGGGTAAAATGGATTTGGAAAGGTGTGGTCGCCCTCCTCGTCATCGGATGGGTCCTGCTTGTCGGAACGGTTTTCGTCCCTTCATTCTGATTTCCGGAAAAAATAGTATATTTGCTTGCCAGACAACACGTAACACACAGCGATATGAAAACTCTCAAGCACCTTGTCGCGGCAGTCGCCGCCCTGTCCATCCTTACGTCCTGCTCCGTCCTCAAGGGACTTACCTCCAGCGCCGCCTCTGCCGGCAGTAACACCGGATCGGCCATCGCCGCCATCTACAACATCTTCAAATCGACCGGAGGAATCGACCTGAACAACATCACCACCCTGATCAATCTGGGCAAGATCCTGTCCGGGGCCCAATCCCTGACCGGCGCTACGGAGGCTTTCACCAGCGATTTCACCTCCGGCCTGATCAGCGGATCTTCGAATCTGGTCAATTCTGCCAATGTCGCCAGCGTGCTGAGCGGTCTCAAGTCACTGGCCAACATCAATACGTCGGCCATCACCAAGGCGACGTCGGCCTATTCCGCCAACGGTACGGCGCCCGCCCTGACCAATTCCACGGAAGGGGTTTCCGCAACGGTTTCCGCGCTGACAAAGCTCATGAAGGCTTTGTAAGGATTACAAGAGCCCAAGGTCTTTTGCCTTAGACACCAAAGCTGCTGCCGTGGGGACATCGAACTTCACCAGCAGCTTTTTCCGGTACCATTTGATGGTTTCCGGGCTCAGGAAAAGAGCCTCGGCCATCTGCGGGTTGGTCTTACCCTCGGCGATGAGGGCGAGGATCTGCCGTTCGCGGTCCGTGAGAACAGGCGCTTTGTTGGAAGGGGTGCGGAGTTCCTCCAGCGTCTCGTCCATCACCAGCGCCGTTTCCGCCTGCTCCTTTTCCATGTGTCGCAGCCGGCGAAGGATCAGAAGGACCGCTGCCACGAGGGCGGCAAGCACCACCAGGACGACCAGCCACCCCATCAGATTCCGCTTCTGGGCCTGCAGGACCTGGCTCATGAAATCCAGGTTCTCCATCCGGAAGCGGAATTCCTGGTCATCGTGCAGGGAATAATACTGGTCCGCTTCCTGCAGACAATGCAGGGCCTTCCAAGTCTTCCCTGTTTCCAGGTACAGGCCGCCTAGGCCCTTCAGGGCATTGGCCACCAGCAGGGAATCCCCCGCAGTCCGGGCGTATTCAAGGGATTTCTCGTAGGCCGGGAGCGCCTGGGCATAATCCTTTTCCTCCAGCCATGTCTCTCCGATGTTGTAATAGAGGACGGAATTGCTTTCGTTCCACCCATGTTTGTCAAAGATTTCGCCCGCTTTCCCATAGTAGTCCATCGCCGTCGGGATGTCCCCCATTACATTGTACAGGTTGCCGATGGCCCCATATAGCGAGGACCGGCTGTCGTCGATGTCGATTTCCGCGTATCCCTCCGGATGGCTCGGGGAGGTGGCGCCGGCAGCCATCTTTTCCACGCAGGCGAGGGACTCCTGGAACCACACCATCGCGCTGTCGAACTGTTCCCGGGCATAGAAATACTGACCGATGTGCCGGGCGGCATCACCCGTGGCTTCGGTCCATCCCTTCCGCCGGCTGATCGCGATCGCCTTCCGGGCGTAGAACACCGCTTTCTCTCCGTTGATCACCTCATACCCCAGCATCAGGTCCCGGTAATCCCGGTTCAGGGCGATGAGTTCCTCCTCCGTGGCCTTGTCGATGGCATCGGGAGTCCAGCGGGCGACGACCCGCTCCAGCGAGTCCACGTTGTGACCGCGGTGGTCGGTGTAGGCGCCGACGCAGAGGGCCGCCAGGGCCCAGAGGAGGAGGGAGAGGGTAAGTTGTCTCATGAACACAAAGATAGGTAAAATGGCGCTCGTTTGTGCCGAATACCCCTTCCGGACGGTCATTTCCACCCTTTTGGGTGGTGCTTTTACCCCCGATAATCGTGACATTTGTGGTGATTAGATCAGACTGGACCATGAAAAAGTACATCCTTACCCTGGCGGCTCTCGCACTCGTGTGCGGAACCGCTTCAGCCCAAGGCCTCCTCGGACGCCTCGGCGAGCGCGCCAAGCAGGCCGTGGAGAACAACATCGGCAACAAGATCGAAGAGGGCGTGAACAACGTCCTGAATGGCAAGAAAAAGGACAAGAAAGACAAAAAGGCTGGCGAAGAGGAGAACACTCCCGCTGTGGGCGAAGGGAATCCGCAAGCGGCCACATCAACCGATTTCAAGCGCGGCGAAGTCATTCTGTTCGAGGATGATTTCACGGCTGAAGTGGTGGGCGAGTTCCCTTCCAAGTGGGATCTGCTGGACGGTGGCGCCGAGGTCAAGACCCTGGGCGGAATCAAGGCCGTTGAGATTACCAACAACGGTGTCATCACGCCTCTGATCAAGGAACAGGGAGCCTACTTGCCCGAAGAATTCACCATCGAGTATGATTTCTATTATTGGGACGATAAGGATGACGTCGGCTTGAATGACCTGAAACTCTGTCTGGCCGATAACACGGACCGTTCCGAATGGAGCGGTTATTATGGCGAAGGCTGCGCTTTTTGCTTGGTCCATGGCGTGTGCGCTACGTGGGACCATCATGCCAATTATAATAATGACACGGGCTCCAAGGATACCCGGGAAGTGAGCTTTGAATACAAATTCAAGCAGGGCTGGCACCATGTGGCGCTTTCGTTCAACAAGCGCGCGCTGAAGGTTTACTTTGACGGGAACCGGGTGATCAATCTGCCGAAGGTCAAGCAGCCGACATGGATGTCTTTCCAGGTTCCTTTCGATCATTCGAACCTGACGTTTATCCGCAATGTCGTGATCGCCAAGGGCGCTGTTGAACTGTATGACCGTAACGAACAGTCCATGACCGCCGTCGAGAAGGCCATCGCCGAGACCGGCAAGTTCGTCACAAACAACATCCTGTTCGAGACCGGCAAGGCCACGCTGAAGCCCGAGTCGATGGAGGAGATTGAGAAGGTCGCCGACTATATGAAGAAGAACCCGAACGCCCGCTTTGAGGTGCAGGGCCATACGGACAACCAGGGCTCCGACAAGATTAACGACCCGCTCAGCCAGCAGCGCGCCGAGGCCGTCGTCAAGGCCCTCGAGGAGAAGGGCGTGGACCCGTTCAACCTCCGCGCCGTGGGCAAGGGCGCGCACGAGCCCGTGGCCGACAACAAGACCGAGGAAGGACGCGCCAAGAACCGCCGCGTGGAGTTCATCAAGAAATAGCCCGTCGAATGTAAGTGCTTATAATATAGCGAATTGCATAAAAGTACCCAGTCAATTTTGACAGGGTACTTTTGTGTAAGTTGCAGTTATTCAGTTGATTGTATTCGACGCGGTTCAGGGGCGTACAAGCAGCGCCGAGGCCCAGACTTCGCAACCTTCGCCCCGGCCCACGAAGCCGAGGTGCTCGGTCGTGGTGGCCTTGACGGAGACGGCATCGACGGGGATGCCCATGACCTCCGCCAGCACCGATCGCATGGAAAGGATGTGTGGAGCCAGCTTGGGGCGTTGCAGGGCGATGGTGATATCGGCGTTGCCGACGCGCCAGCCCTGAGAGTCGATGAGGGCTACGACCTTCTCCAGCAGGATCTTGCTGTCGATGCCCTTCCACTCGGGGGAGGTGTCGGGAAACAGATGGCCGATGTCTCCCAGGGCGAGGGCGCCCAGAAGGGCGTCGCACAGGGCATGGATGGCGACATCGCCGTCCGAATGCGCTACAAAGCCATATTCCGAGGGGATGCGCACGCCGCCCAGCCACATGGGAAGCCCTTCCGCGAGGGCATGTACGTCATATCCGTTTCCGATTCTGATATCCATGGTCGCAAATATAATGAAAAATGATTAATTTTGTAAGTTAAGAAAGAAGGCACTATGGCAGGATTCAATTTCGGTTTCTTCGGAAGCCAGGAACACCGGGTGTTCAACTACAAGCCCCGCTACTATGATCCCGAAGAGGAAGAGCGCAAGCGCCTGTTCGGTGACGTGGACGGCTCCAATGAAAAGGCCGCCAAGGAAGGGAAGTACGTTCCCGGCAGCAGCATCCGCGGCGCCTGGCGCGACGGCAATTACAAGCGCACACGCTCCACTCAGACGCGTACGCAGGTGATTATCAGTATTGTAGCCCTTCTCCTTGTGGCGGTGGTCCTGATCTACATCACGAAGTTTTATTCCCTGCTCGGCTAGATGGAACTCAGGATCCTACCCAGGAACATCGCGGACATGATCGCCGCGGGAGAGGTCGTCCAACGGCCCGCTTCCGTGGTGAAGGAACTCATGGAGAATGCCGTGGACGCCGGTGCGTCGCAGGTTTCCGTCACGGTGACGGATGCCGGCCGCACGCTCATCCAGGTCATCGACAACGGCTGCGGCATGTCCCCGGACGATGCCGTCCTGTGTTTCGAACGCCATGCCACCTCCAAGATCGCCACGGCCGAGGACCTGCAGGAAATCCTCACCTTCGGTTTCCGCGGAGAGGCCCTCGCCTCCATTGCCGCCGTGTCCGATGTGGTCCTCAGGACCCGCCGGGACGAGGACGAGGTGGGCGTGGAAGTGGAGTTTTCCGCTTCCGAGCATCTGTCCACCCGCGAAGTTGCCGCCCCGAAAGGTTCCAATTTCGCCGTCCGGAACCTCTTTTTCAACATTCCTGCCCGCCGGAAGTTCCTGAAATCCGATACCGTGGAATTCCGCCACATCGTGGAGGAGTTCCAGCGCGTCGCGCTCACCCGTCCCGACATCGCCTTCACCCTCATCCACAACGGCCGGGACATCCATGTCCTGAAGCCTGCCAAGTCCTTGAAGTTCCGGGTGATGGATCTTCTCGGAAGCGCCGTGGTCGGGGAGGTGATGGATATCGAGGCGAACACGACCATCGTTCGGATCCACGGGTTCGTGGGCCGTCCCGAATCGGCGAAGAAGACCCTGGGGAACCAGTTCCTCTTCGTGAACGGCCGCTATTTCCGGAGCCCCTACCTGCACAAGGCCGTGATGAAGGCCTACGAGGCGCTGATCCCGGAGGGAACGACCCCGTCCTATTTCATCTTCCTGGAGGTGGACCCTTCCACCATCGACGTGAACATCCACCCCACCAAGACCGAGATCAAGTTCGAGGAGGACAGCGTCATCTTCCAGACGCTGTATGCCTGTGTCCGGGAGGCTACGGCCCGCGGCGGTTCGGGCGGGGCCATCGACTTTGACAATCCCGAGGCCCGGGAGATGCCGGTGCTGGGCCCCCGTTTCGACGAATACCGTCCCGTGAGCATTCCCACGGCCGGTGTGGATCCCACTTACAACCCCTTTACGGCTGGAGACAAGTACCTGGATGACCGGGATTTCGCCCCGGTGCAGGGAAACGGCGGAGGAAGCGCCCCGGCGCACCCTTCCTATACCGTGGACCGGCACGAGGATTATGGCAAGCTTTTCGAGGACCGCACGATGCCTTCGGCACAGGTCCTCACCGTGCAGGGGAAATACATCTTCTCCCAGTCGGCCTCCGGCGTGATGGTGGTCCATGTCGCCCGCGCCCGTGAGCGGATTCTCTACGACCGTTTCCTCAAAGTCCTGGGCAAGGAGGCTCATGTGAGCCAGAGCACCCTCTTCCCCGTCCAGGTCAATGTCGGGGTGGGCGGACGTCTCCTCTTTGACGAGCACCAGGATCTCCTCCGGCGCCTGGGCTTCGACATCGACGCTTTCGGAACCGACACGGTGGTCGTGAACGGTGTCCCCGAAGGCTACAGTACCGAAGCAGGCAAGGTCCATACGATGGTGGGGGACCTGATCCTCATCCTCTCCGAGGACCATGGGGCCCTTCCCGAGATGATGGAACAGTCCCTCGCCCAGAAGTTCGCCCTGCTGGGCGCTTCCGGCGGGGAAAAGCTATCGTCACCCACCGAGGCCCAGCGCCTGGTGGACGCCCTCCTCGCCTGCGAAAATCCCGAATTCACCGCCGCCGGCCGCCGGATCATCAGCATCCTGCCGCTGGACGAAATAGACCGAAGATTCTGAATGGCACTTCCCACTTTCCTTGAGCGTATTCCCACGGTAACCCGGAACATCCTCATCATCAACGTGATCGTCTTCCTGGCCACGCTGATCAACCAGGATTTCATGTACGGGACCTTCGCGATGTTCTATCCGGCTTCCCCGCTCTTCCGGTGGTGGCAGCCCCTTACCCATATGTTCATGCATGGGGGCTTCATGCACATCCTGTTCAACATGTACACCCTGGTCATGTTCGGCATGGTGGTGGAGCGGGCGCTCGGGACGAAGAAGTTCCTGATCCTGTATTTCGTGGCCGGTTTCGGTGCCGTCGCCCTGCATACGGGCGTGGAATGGATCCAGGCGCAGTCCATGTCTCCGAACAGCGCGGCGTACATCGACCTGCTCCGGACGCCGGTCGTGGGCGCTTCGGGCGCCATCTACGGCGTCCTCGTCGCCTTTGCGATGCTGTATCCGGAAGCCCGGATGACCCTGATCTTCCCGCCGGTCACCCTGGATGCGAAGTGGATGGTCGCCATCTTCATCGGTATCGAACTCCTGACCGGCATCACCGGGACGCAGATGGGCATCGCCCATTTCGCACACCTGGGCGGTGCGCTGTTCGCTTTCCTGCTGGTCCTGTACTGGCGTAAAACCGGAGCGATATGGCGGAGGTAGAAAGGAAACGGCCCGGCTGGTTCTCGCGCCTGACCTTCGGAACGGCGGCCCTCGTCATCGCGGGCCTGCTCCTGCTGAGTTACCTGTCCGTGTTCGTGAATCCGGCCAAAGCCTGGTTCTTCACCATCTTCGGCCTGATGTTCATCCCGCTGGTGGTCCTGACGACCCTGTTTTTCATCTGGGCCCTCTTCCGGCGCTCGCGGATGACCGGATTCCTGCTCCTGATGCTCCTGCCGGCCATCTTCCTGATTGGAAAGTATTACCAGAGGAAGGCCCCGGAACTGACGCGGGAACCGACGCTCAAGGTCGTCTCCTACAACGTGGGGCTCTTTGCCCATGGCAACATGGGCGACAAGCGCCTGGTCCTGGCCGATTCCATCGCCGCCTACCTCCGGAAGACGGAGGCCGACATCATCTGCCTCCAGGAGTTCTACTTGCCCAACGCCCTGAACATGGACGCCTGGTTCCGGGATCATTTCCCGGGCTATCATGCCGATTACTACGTACTTACCGGAGAGAAGGGCCACGCCGGCAACGTGACGCTCACCCGTCGGCCCGTCCTGTACAAGGGGAAAATCGATTTCGAGAAATCCACGAACATGGCGCTCCATACGGATGTCCAGCTGGATTCCACCGTCCTCCGGTTCTACAACTGTCATTTCGAAAGTTACAACATTTCGCTCTCGGGTCTCGTGCGTTCGCTGAAGAAGGTGGACGACGAGGCGGTGGAGGACACCGGCCGCAAGATGCGCCGCTCCATCGTCCAGCGCCCCCGGCAGGTCGATGCCGTGATGCAGGACGTGGATGCCTGTCCGGTCCGCTCGGTGGTGCTCGGGGATTTCAACGACAATCCGCTGTCCTACACGCTGTACCGGCTGTCCCGCGGCCGCAGTGACGCTTTCGTCAAGGCGGGGAAGGGCTTCGGCGCCACGTTCCGGACGCTGTGGCCGCTGCTCCGTATCGACTATATCCTGTATCCGAGGGACCTGGAGGCCGTCCGCTGCGAGGTTCCGAAGGTCAGGTATTCCGACCATTATCCCGTCATAACCACTTTCTATGAAAAGAGATGAAGTCCTTGCCGAGGCCCTGAAGACCCTCCGCGCCGGCGGCACGATCCTGTATCCGACCGACACGGTCTGGGGCCTGGGCTGCGATGCCACGAACCCTGCCGCGGTAGCGCGCATTTATGAAATCAAGCAGCGCAGCGAGGCCAAGTCGCTGGTGCTGCTGGCCAATGACCTGGACATGGTCGCGAAGTACGTGCGGGAGATTCCGCCGATGGCCGTGGAACTGGTGGAAGTTAATGACAGCCCGATGACGATCATCTATCCCGAGGCTCAGGCAGGCGTCGCGGGCGAGCCCGGCGACCGCTGGCACCTCGCCTGGAACGCGGTGGCCGAAGATGGCTCCGTGGGCATCCGCATTCCCCTGTTCGACTTGTGCAAGGACTTGATTTTCAAGCTGGGACGTCCCCTCGTGAGCACCTCGGCCAATATCTCCGGCGAACCTACGCCCAAGCGGTTCAGTGACATTCCGCAGGAGATCAAGGATGCCGTGGACTTCGTCGTCCCGCCTTCCTTCGATGCCGGCTCCACCGGCAAGGCCTCGCAGATCATCAAGGTCGCGATGGACGGCCAGGTCCAGATTATCCGGATGTAGGTGGAACTTTTTTACGCATACGACTCCGACGGCCGCCATTGCCGGCTGGACAGTGACGAATCCGGGCACTGCGTCCGGGTGCTGCGCCACCGGGTGGGGGATGAAATCCACGTCATCGACGGATGCGGGACGATGTTCCGCTGCCGGCTGACGGATGACAATCCGAAATCGGCCGAGGCGGAGGTCCTGGAGGCCTTCCCCGGTTGGGGCGGCCATCCGTACCGGCTCACCGTGGCCTGCTGCCCCACGAAGAACAACGACCGTTTCGAGTGGTTCGTGGAAAAGGCCACCGAGGTGGGCGTGGACCGCATTGTCCCCGTCATCGGCGAACGTTCCGAGCGGAAAGTCTATAAGACGGACCGGGCTTACCGGATCGCCCTTTCCGCCACCAAACAGTCCCTCAAGGCCCGCATCCCCGATATTGTCGAACCCCTGTCCGTCAAGGAATTCATCTGTCGTTCCGAACCTGCGGAGCAGGTGAAGGAATCTCTCAAACTCATCGCCTACTGCTTCGAAGGCGACACCCGCCGCATCTCCATCCAGGAGGCCCTTGCCGCAAGCACCGCGACGGACATTACCATCCTCATCGGCCCGGAAGGGGATTTCTCGCCGGAAGAGGCGCGCCTTGCCATCGAGCACGGCTACATCCCCGTGCACCTCGGCGCTTCCCGCCTCCGTACCGAAACGGCCGCGGTCGTCGCCGCCACGGCGGTGTACCTGGCGCGTGGATAGTCAAATGTATATCGGGCTCATATCGGATTCGCACGGGGTGTTCAGTCCCGAGTTCAGGGAGTTCCTGCAGCCGGTGGACGAGATCTGGCATGCCGGGGACTTCGGCGGAGGACTGGCCACGGCCGATGCGTTCGCGGCGTTCAAGCCCCTCAAAGGCGTCATCGGCAACTGCGACGACCGGCGCCTCATCCACGAATATCCGATGCACCTGTTTTGGGAATGTGAGGGCCTGAAAATCCTGATGACGCATATCGGCGGGTCCCCCGGACACTATGATCCCGAGGCGCGGACCCTGATCCGGCAGTATCGGCCGGATATCTTCGTGTGCGGGCATTCCCATATTCTGAAGGTGATGAATGACAGTACTTTTAACATGCTGTATATCAATCCGGGAGCCTGCGGAAAACAGGGCTGGCATGCGGTCCGGACGGCACTCCGCTTTCATATTGATAGCGGAAAACTTCACGACATGGAAGTGTTTGAACTAAAACACTGACAGGTTGTTTCCTAGCGCGGACATTCCATGATTATAAAATTTTTGAAAAGTTTCTTTGAAATGTCCGGAAAGTGCTGTACATTTGCCGCCCGAAAAGTGTTTTTAAGTTAGTATATCTTATTTACTATGAAAAAGGTATTTATGTCCGTCGCCATCGTCGCGATGATGGTTGCTGCCAGCGCTTGCGGCAACAACAATTCCAAGAAGGCCGCTGAGGCCGAGGCTGCTGTCGAGGAGGCCGTCGAGGCCACCACCGAGGCTGTCGATTCCACTGTCGCTGCTGCTGCCGACACCGTCGCTGCCGCTGCCCAGGAGGTCGTCGAGGAAGTCAAGGGCGAGTAATTCTCCCCTTCATATCCTCCGAAAGGATTGGATATTGTCCCGATTGGAACAATATCTTTTTTTTGTATCTTCGCATAAGTAAAGGAAACGACATGGCGACGAAAGCGAAGACAGTCTGGTTCTGCTCGAACTGCGGCAACGAATACTCCAAGTGGATGGGCAAGTGCCCCGCCTGCGGGGAGTGGAATACGATGGTGGAAAAGGAAGTGGTCACCGGGAAGCGGCCGTTGTCTGCGACCGTGTCCGTTCCGGGTGCTGGACGGAAGCCCATGCCCCTGAAGGACGTGTCCACGACGGCGGAGGACCGGGTATCCCTGGGCAATCCCGAGGTGGACCGGCTCCTGGGCGGCGGCATCGTCAAGGGATCGCTTGTCCTGATGGGGGGCGAACCCGGTATCGGCAAATCCACCCTGTCCCTGCAGATCCCGCTTTCCTGCCCGAACCTCAAGGTCCTGTATGTCACGGGTGAAGAAAGCGTCAAACAGGTGAAAATGCGGGCGGACCGTCTGGGAGGAGATGCTTCCAACTGTTTGATTTACAGCGAAACGCTGATGGACAACATCCTCGCAGAGGCGGAATCTGTGGCTCCGGACCTGGTCATCGTGGACTCGGTCCAGACGATGTACAGCCAGAACGTGGAATCCACCGCCGGCTCCGTCTCGCAGGTGAAGGAAGTCGCCGCGTCGCTGCTGCGCTTCGCCAAAGGAAGCGGCATTCCCGTCATCCTCATCGGCCATATTACGAAGGAAGGAACCATCGCCGGCCCGAAGGTCCTGGAGCACATTGTCGATGTGGTCCTCCAGTTCGAGGGCGAAAACCGGGGTGCCTACCGGGTCCTTCGGAGCATCAAGAACCGTTTCGGCTCCACCTCCGAACTGGCGGTTTTCGAAATGACCGGCGCCGGCCTCCGACCGGTGGCCAATCCGTCGGAACTCCTGATCCCGCAGCATGAGGACGGACTCAGCGGAACGGCCGTGAGCGCCATGCTGGACGGCAACCGGCCCTTCATGTTCGAGGTGCAGGCGCTGGTGTCGTCGGCCGTGTACGGGACCGCCCAGCGCAGCGCGACTGGGTTCGATGTCCGCCGCCTGAACATGCTTCTGGCGGTGTTGGAACGCCGGGCCGGCTTCAAACTCTCCCAGAAGGATGTGTTCCTGAACATGGCGGGCGGACTGCGCATTACGGACCCGGCCTGCGACCTCGCCGTCGTGGTGGCCGTCCTGTCCTCCAACTTCGACTACGCCATCCCGAATGATGTGTGCTTTGCCGGCGAAGTGGGCCTCAGCGGCGAGATCCGGCCCGTCTCCCAAGCCGAGCGCCGGGCTGTGGAGGCCGCCCGCCTCGGTTTCCGCCGCATCTTCGTTTCCTCCTACACCCGTTTTGACCGTAAACCCGAGGGTATCGACATCGTCAAGGTGGCCGACATTCCCGCCCTCGTAAAATCCCTGTTCCGATGAGCATGACGATGAGACAGATCAACCGGTACCTTTTCCCGATCCTGATCGTAGCGGCGGTGTTCCTGGCCGTCAACCGCCCGAAAGCGTTCACCCCCGAGGAGCGGACCATCATCCGGGAGTCCGATTCGGTGATGTATGTGACGGTACTGCCGGATGACAGCCTGGTCCTCCGGACTCCGAGTGCGGACCTGACTCCCGCCGAATTGAAGTCGAAAGACCTTCGGACGCTGATGGCCAAGATGCTTTCCACCGTGAAATCCCCCAAGCAGGACGGCGTGGGAATCGCCGCCCCGCAGGTGGGTATCGACAAACGTGTCATCTGGGTGCAGCGTTTCGACAAGGAGGGGAGTCCCTTCGAGTGCTACCTGAATCCGCACCTGGACAGCCTGTTCGGGGCGATGGGCAAAGGCCCGGAAGGCTGCCTGTCCATCCCGCCCATGCGGGGGCTCGTCCCTCGGTACACCTCCGTCATTGTCTCTTACGTCGATGCAGAAACGCTTCAGCCTAAGCGCGATACCGTAACCGGCTATACCGCCGTCATCTTCCAGCACGAATGCGACCATCTGGACGGAAAGCTGTATATCGACCGGGCCGACACCGTTTTCGTATCCCCCGCCTGGGCAGCGGAGCGGCGTGCCTTCGACTATACCCGCCCCGCGTGGTGGCCCAATTCCATAGACTGATATGAATAAGCCCCTCCTCCTGGCAGCGATCACCGAAATCCTTAAATCCTTATAGTTATGGCTGGCAACATCTTGAAAGTGGGCTATGCAGCCTACCCTTCGGTCAAACTGCAGAAGGTTGTGACCAACCCCGAAACCGGCGAAAAGAAACTGGCTTTCGTCAAGGAACTGATCTTCGGCGACCGGATCGTACCGACCATCCTGAAAAGGACCGGCGACTACAGCCGGGTCCAGATCGGTGACGAGGAGTATATCCGGGTCAGCAGCCGTCGGTGCAGCGGCGTCATCCTGGAATCCCAGTTGTTGCCCGACCCCGTTCTGGAGGTCAATTTCATCGACGTGGGGCAGGGGGACGGATGCCATATCGTCACGCCCGACGACCGGCATTTCCTGATCGATGCGGGGGAATCCGCCAACATGTTCCGCTTCCTCAGATGGCGGTTCAACCTGAAAGACGCCTCGGTGCCGCCGCCGCCGATGACGGTCGTGATCTCCCATTCGGATACGGACCATTATCTGGGATTCGACGATGTCTTTCCGCCCCATGAGGGCTTGAAACAGCAGTTGTCCTTTGAGAAGGTCTATCATAACGGAATGGTGGAGGCCTCCGGGACCGAACCGTCCTCGTTGGGAACGATCCTGGATCTGAAGGGAAAGGGATATGACTTCAATAAGTATGTCACGGACCTGTGTGATACGGATGAGGACTACAAGGCGCGTGTGGAAAGCCTGAGGGGGTGCAAGAAAGGAGGGATCGGCAAGTATGTCTCGGCCCTTGAACTTGTGTCCGTTCCGAAGGTTGCCTTGCGGAGAGGCTCCGCGCCCATCTATGACGACTGCGGTTTGAAGATCGAAGTCATGGGCCCTGTTGCGGAACAGATCGACGGAAAGGACGCCCTGCCGTATTTTGGCTCGCCCGCCGAAACCAAGAACGGTCATTCGGTCATCCTCAAACTGACCATGGGTCATCTGAAGATCCTGCTGGGAGGGGACCTGAATACCAAGTCGGAGTACTATCTGATCAAGAAGTATTCGGGGATCGACATCAAGAAAATCAAGGCCGAGCTGAAGAAGAAGACTCTGTCCCCCGCGAAGCGGGCGGAGTATGAAGCCCAGATGGCGGAAGCCATCGAAAAAGCCCGGGAATTCCTGCAGGTGGACATCGCAAAATCCTGTCACCATGGAAGTTCCGACTTCTCGACCGAATTCCTGCAGGTCCTCAATCCGATTGCGACGGTCATCTCCAGCGGGGACGACGAGCCTTACGCACATCCCCGTCCCGATACCTTGGGGACGATCGGCAAGTACAGCCGCGGGGAACGCTCCCTGATCTTTTCCACCGAGCTGGCCCGGTCGGGCAAGGAGTTCGTCGATCTGTCAAAACAGAAGGAGACCGACGCGACGCTGGAGCGGGTGGTGACGGTCTATGGCATGATCAACGTCCGGACGGACGGAGAGAAGGTCATCATCGCCCAGAAACTCGAAAGAGTCGTCAGCTCGACGAACTGGGACATCCACCGGCTGGAATGGGACGAAGAGGCGGGCGAATTCCGCTATGTGATGTAACGCCCCTGCCAAGTGTCGCGTTCGCGCAGGCGGGCTTCCAGCAGGGCGGATAGCGCTGTGGCTTTGACACCCCAGCCGGGGACGGCAAGATAGCGGGGCGGGACGCTGGCGGCAAGGCGGCCTACGGCGATATCCGGCCGCAGCCGCTCGATCAGACCGGCCAGCAGGTCGATGTATTCCGGAAGCGACCACCGGACGAAATCCCCGGGCCTTTCGGCGAATTCCGCAGCCATGGGCGTCCCTTTCAGAATCTGCAGCTGGTGGAATTTGACCGTGTCCAGGGGGAGGGCGTTGATGTGTGCGACATCCTCCAGCAGCGTTTCCCGCGTTTCCCCGGGCAGTCCCAGGATCCAATGCCCGCCCACCGGGATTCCCCGTGCGGCCGTTTCCCGCAGGGCCCGTTCCGTGCAGGCGAAATCATGCCCGCGGTGCACCCGCCGAAGGGTTTCATCCCGGCAGGACTCGATCCCGTACTCCATCCGTACACAGCCCAGCGAGGCGATGTAGTCCAGTTTCTCTGCATTCACGCAATCCGGTCGCGTGCCGATGACGAGGCCCTCGACCGCCGGGTGCGCCAGCGCTTCCCCGTACACGGCCTTCAGTCGATCAAGGGAAGCAAAGGTATTGGAAAATGACTGGAAATAAGCCAGATAAGGTCCCTGTGTCCGGCCTCTGGCCGCATGGAAGGCAATCCCCTCGTCAATCTGCTGCGTGATGCTTTTGGACGGTACGCTGTACGAAGGATGGAACGCAGCGTTGTCACAGAACGTACACCGGCCGTGCGGACACGTGAAACCCGCGTCCACGACCAGCTTCTGCCCTGGCTCCCTGGCCGCGCGATATCGTCTTCCTTCAAGGTCCATGGGACAAAGTTAATAAGGGAACGGGGTTATTCCAAACCTCAGGACATCACCCGGGATCATTTGCAGTTGCGACACCTTCTACCATTGGGGAGCGTTGCTGGGATAGTGGTTTCCTTTCTGGAAAATGACTATATTTGGGGAAATAAGCCCCGGAAATGAATATCAGAACCTCCCTTCTCTCACTTGCGGCCATTCTCATCACCTCAACCAGCACTCTCGCCCAGGAGCAACCGAGCCGCCATGCGGTACCTGGACAGCGGTATCTTAAGGAATATTGGGGGCAACCGGAGCTGTACCTCCAGCATCAGGCTTACTTCATGTTGGATCTCGCGGACAAAGCCTTCAACGAGAATCCTCCTTCTTTGGACATAAACAGGGAGCGGGAGATGGCCATGCTGATGCTGGATGCCGTCACCCATGAACCGGCCCCGATCGACAACCCCGCCGTGGTGGACTACCTCTCCCGGAGGATGAACCGTGTCCTGGAGGATCTGGATAAGCCCCTCAAAGGACGGAAGTCATTGAGGATATATAAGTTATACAACTGCGGGATTCTGTTTCGCACCCGGGACCTGACCGTCGCGATTGATCTGAACGGCCGTGACGGGAAACTCATCCCGGACGAGATCATGAGGAAGATCGTCGGCCACGTCGATGTCCTGTTCTACACCCACAACCATTCCGACCATTTCGACAACCGCGTCCGCGACTTCTGCCACGAGGCAGGAGTGCCGATCTACGCCACTGACGAGATATTCCGGAACGACATCCAGGTCAACCATGTCCGCAAGGATGATCTCTACGCCTTCGATATCGAGCTCCCCAAAGGGAACATCACCGTCCATGTCCTGCCCGGTCACCAGGACGCGGTCCAGAACAACATCTGGATCGTCACCCTCCCCAACGGCAAGGTCGTCGGAGCCACCGGAGACCAGTGGAGGAGCGCGGGCGAAGACCTCGAGTGGATGAAGGATATCCATTCAAGGCTCCCCCGGATCGATGTCCTCTCGATAGACTGCTGGATCCACGATTTCGACGAGCATGTCGCCGACTTCAATCCCCGCCTGGTCGTCTCCCAGCACGAGAATGAGATCGGAGGCCACGGCATCGACCACCGGGAGGCCTATTGGATGACGATGTTCAAGAACAGGGCCGTCCATCAGAGCCCAGTCCCCCGGCTCCTCATGACTTGGGGCGAATGGTATGATTATAAATAAGATAGTTTTTTAATGAAAAGATTGTTCCTCCTCATTCTGTCCTTTTGCGCCACCTTTGCCATAAGCCTGGCCGCCAAGGATTCCTCTACCCAAAAGGCATCGAAGGATTGGTTGATTGACGGGAGCCGGTTTGTCTCCAAGGTTGAACAGTCCGCCGACGGGAAGGACGTGATCCTGACCAACGGCCTTGTCAGCAGGGTTTTCCGGATTACGCCCAACCTCGCTACCACAAACATCATCAATGAGATGACCGGAGAGACGATGCTTCGTACAGCATGCTCGGAAGGAACCCTGACAATCAACGGAAGGGACTATCCTCTCGGCGGACTCCAGGGAATCGAAGAGAGAGGCTACATGCTCCCCGAATGGATCGACCAGATGAAATCCCCGGACAATTCCTTCCAAGTGACCGGCTGGACAGTAACGGAACTCAAACCCAGGATGGAGTGGAACCGCAAGCGCTGGGCCCTGGTCAAGGAATGGGATCCCAAAGGCAAGGAACTGATATTCACCCTTGAAGGCCCAGAGGAAGTCAAAGGAGTCAAGGCCGAGCTGCACTTTGAGATCTATGACGGTGCCCCGATCATAGGGAAGTGGCTGATAATCAAGAATGAGACGGGGGCCGCAATCGAACTGGACAAGTTCTCTCTCGAAGAGCTCGCCTTCGTGGAGTACGAGTCGGACGTGGACCATACCCCGGCCTCTTCAAGAAACGCGATCCACATCGAGAGCGACTGGGCACAAGTCTCCTGCGGGACCACCTTCTGGGGAACCGATCCGAAATATACCTCACAGGTGAATTACGGTCTGCAGACAGAGTGTTTCCTGACCGTGAAGCTACCCAACAACGGCCCGGATCAGGAGATCCGGCCGGGCGGGACTTTCACCAGTTTCCGCAACTGGATGATGCCTTTCGACAGCCAGGACAAGGAACGGAAGGGATTGTTTGTGAGACACTTCAAGCGTTTGCTTGCTCCTTGGACAACAGAGAATCCGATATTCATGCACCTCACCTCGACCAAGCCCGAGGATATCAGGACCGCGATAGACCAGTGCGCCGAAACGGGCTACGAGATGATCATCCTGAGTTTCGGCTCCGGACTCGACATGGAGGACGAATCGCCCGAGAATATAGCCAGGTTCAGGGAATTTGTCGAACTGTCCCATTCGAAAGGAATCGAGATCGGAGGATATTCCCTTCTCGCCAGCCGCTGGATCAGCGACGATGTGGACATCATCAACCCCACGACCGGCAAGCGCGGGGGCATGACTTTCGGCAGCTCGCCCTGCCTCTCCAGCGAGTGGGGCCATGAATACTTCCGCAAGATCCGGTCCTTCTTCGAGAAGACCGGGATGGATGTGTTCGAGCACGACGGCTCCTATTCGGGAGACCCCTGCGCCTCGACCACCCATGCCTTCCACAAGGGTCTGGAGGACTCGCAGTGGACCCAGCGGGGCATGCTTGAGGATACTTACAAGTGGATGAGAGCCACTGGAATATACATGAATGTCCCCGACATGGGGACGATGCTGATCGGTTCAAGCAAGTGCGGTGTCGGTTACCGTGAAGTCAACTGGTCGCTCCCCAGAGACAGGCAGATCATCCTGGGGCGGCAGAACATCTTTGACGGCACCTGGAAGAGAAACCCCGGAGACGGATGGACTTTCACTCCCCTCGTGCAGTACCATGGAGGCGGGGCGGCCGCCACGCTGGAGCCGCTTGACGAGCATCTTGACGCCTACAAGGCCCACATGATCCAGAATTACGGCTCCGGAGTCCAGTCCTGCTACAGGGGCTTCCGCCTTTACGACACCGACAGGACCAAGGAAGCGGTCAAAGAGATCATCGCCTGGTACAAGGAGCATAGGGAGATTCTCAACAGTGACATCATACATCTTCGCCGCCCCGATGGACGGGACTGGGACGGGATCATGCATGTCAACCCCAGCCTCGAGGAGAAAGGCTTCGTCATGCTGTACAACCCTACCGGAGAGGAAATTACCCGCACGATCTCCCTGCCGCTCTACTACACCGGACTGACCAGGATGGCGAGAATCTCAGAGCGTGGCGGCAAGGCCCGCAGCGTCCGTCTCGACAGAGAATACAATGCCGAGGTGAAAGTTACCATCCCCGCCCGCGGTTACACCTGGCTAGTTATCAAATAATCCCAAGACCGAAGAGAAACCGCCAAAACTGGCTGGAAGGTCGGATACATTCTCACATGCGGGCGATTGCCGAGGTCCCCTGATATAGATGATACAACCATGAGAAAGTCTGTTTTCACTCCTGTCTTTTGCTTGTTGATGTTGCTTCTGGTGGCAGCAATGCCTGGCTGTACGAAGAAGACGGCTGAATCGAACGTCCCCGAGCTGATCTCATTCGATGTAGAGTCCGGCCCTTTTTCTGCCACGATGGAAGCGAAGTTCACCCACCCGGAGCGCGTTTTGAATCCGGTTTTCCGCCTCTGGGAGACCGGAGGGAAGAGCGCAGCCGTCACTTGCCCGGCGACGGTTTCCGGGAATGTCTTCAGAGGGCAGTTCGGGGATCTTCGCCCCAATGTCCGCTACCACTGTGGCATTTCCTGGTCCACCTCTGCACTCCCCAACTGGGAATCGCCGACCTTCGATTTCGATGCGAAACCCTATCCCATGCCGGTTGTCCGGCTGTTGTCCATTGAAGCGGGCGCCTATGATGCCGTCGTTCGATTCCGCTTCGACCAGGAGGAGTATCTGCGGAATTATTACTGCTACTGTTGGATAGAGGGAACGCAAGGCGCCTACAACAAAGCCAGGACGGAATTCGAAAAGGAGGGCGATGAATATGTGTGCAGGATTACGGAACTTATTCCGGAATCATTTTATGAATTCCATGTCGATTATTCCAATCTGGGAGCGATTGGAGAAAGGTTCACGACGCGGTTCCTGACTCTTCCGCCTCCATACACAGTCAACGTGGAACAAGTGGTGAAGCCCTCCTACACCTCGGCCGTCCTTTCCGCGACATTTGATGCGGACATCACATACACACCCTGTGGGATCATGTTCAATCGGAACAGCTCCATGGAAATCTGGGAGGACTATCCGCTCACGCCCAACGACGACCGGATCGAGGTGGAAGTCACCGACCTGATGTGGTATCAGGTGTATGGTTTCTATGTTTATTACACGGTGGAAGGGGAGATTCACAAGACTGATTTGACATCCTTTTACCCGCTGATCGTGCCTGCGCCACAGCTCTCCTCCCTACAATATGAGATCCAGGGACGCTCCGTTGTCCTTCAGGCCGAGATTTCCCCTGTCGAAAACCTGTCGGGCTCTGGATTCATCCTCTTGGACGAGCACGCAATCCTTCCCGACGGTCATGAGACCTGGAGAGCGCTGCAAGTGGAGGTACCCCCTCAGGGCGGAAAACTGTACTACGTCTGGGAATCTCTCGTTCCGGGGATGGAGTATGGATTCCAGGCCTACGGTCGGAACGTTTCCGGACTCAAGTACTCGGACATCATTTACTTCACGCTTCCGCCGGAGTAGGACGCGTATTCCGTTTTTTCATTGTTCATCTGCTTTCGGGAAAGGCACGTAATATCCAGGATAAATCGCCACGTCTGTTTTGTAATTCTTACCGTCTTTAGGGGATTTCATATGCAGTTGGTAACAATTTGATACCAACTCAAAATCTTCTGTAATCAGCCGGCCTTTCAATACTTTCCAGTATTTTCTGGCACCGTCATAGTCTGGCTGCTCAGTTAAAACACCACACACATCCACAATAGAGAAAAACCATTCCTGTTTCTCTTCATCCCATGCTGTCCGTACCTTCTAGTTCTCTAATCCAAAAGCAAGGCTGATGCAAATCATTGCAAGGTAGGATTGGGACATTATCTGCAATCTTCAAGAATTTGTTTTCTTGCCATATTGAGCAGAGACATCCTCAAGAAGCAGGAAACGGTCGAAGTCGCTCTGATAAAGCCGGTCTTGGATGATACGGTATTTTTCCCATTCAGTTTCTGCGTGTATTCTAGCCATTTCAGCACTTACCTTTCCGGAGTCTGCAAGAACCTCACGGTCCATAAGGGTCAGAAAGCCGTTGAGCCGGGTTTCCCAGTCTTCCATTGTCATGGGAATGTGTCTGCGGGCCATGCTCTCAGCCAAGTCCAGATAGGCCGATACCATCCGGCTCAACTGTCCCAATTCGTCCTCATTCAGGTAATTCTTGGCGATGGTTGTGTCTGATTTCCGGACCTTGCCGCCTGGAGCATCCGCCCATGTCGTGAGGCCCATGTGCTCTTTGTCGGCATCCGCCCTTTCCATGATGAGTTCCGCAGCGGTGTGTCCGTGAATGGCATAGTGGAGCTTATTCTGGACAGTTGCGTAAAAGCGAATCGTGGCAGGTGCTTGGGGATCATAATCAAGCGAGGTGGCGTAAATGTCTGTTATTTTCTGGTAAAACTTGCGCTCGCTCATACGGATTTCCCGGATTCTCTCCAACTGCGCGTCGAAATACTTGTCCGTCAAGAAACCGCCTTCCTTAAGCCGGACGTCGTCCATCACCCAGCCTTTGATGGTATAGTCCTTGACAATGGCATTGGCCCACTTGCGGAACTGGACGGCGCGTTCATTGTTGACTTTGAAGCCCACGGCAATAATCATCTGAAGATTATAGTGCAACGTATCTCGATGGACCAAGCGATTACCTTCCTGTTGAACTATCCGAAAATTTCGGATAGTTGAGTCCTTAATCAACTCGCCGTCGCGATAGATCTTTTCTATATGATCATTTACTGTGCGGGTATCTACTCCGTACAACTCGGCCATCAGCCGTTGTGTGAGCCAGATATTCTCGTCTTCATACCTTAGTTCGACACTTAGCGGCTGATCTCCGACAGAGGCAATATAAGTAAGATACTCTGCTGCACTGGAACGAAGGGTTATTTCCTTTTTCTTTGACATTAGCCTCAACGTTTTCTACAAAGATAATCCAATTGCTCTGTGAATCCAAATCGTTGCAAGACACAGCTGTCGGACAATGGCTCAGAATAATAGGGTTATTACAGAAGAGCACACGGGTTTGTCATTCTGAGGAACGAAGCAACGAAGAATCTGAAAAAAATTGTTATCTTTGCACCGAATTAAAACAGAATAACAATGACTCTTCGTGACATCAAGAAAGGTCATAAAGAATTGTAATGACTGATGTCGGGATATATCGAAACAGGCCGCGGTGAAGCGGCCTGTTTCATTGTTCATCAGGTTTCGGGAAAGGCAGTTCTTCGGGTTATTAGACATTTCGGGTGATGAAATCGTTGTAATGGTCTGGAATTCATATCTTTGCAGCGTTCATTACTGATATGCTTAAAAA
>OCTW011573779.1_pt1 | contig 23557 bp, 21 predicted proteins | sample 1539671 | NCBI WGS metagenome assembly OCTW01 (sample SAMN02144230, study PRJEB22623) | gut metagenome | biome: sheep rumen | host: Ovis aries | place: New Zealand | reverse complement strand
ACCGCACTGGACTTGCTCTTCATAAGACTCCGTCTCAAGCTTCTCCTGCTTCAACGCCTCTACCATCTCATAGTAGTCCAACATATTTTCGCGGCAGAAGTCTGCCACCCTCACTTTCTTGTGACTCTTCTGCAGGTCACGCGCTCGGCTTTGCCGCTTGTTCCGAAGGTCTCAAGAAATTGCTTCACATAATCTTTAATTTCCATATTGCGCTTAACTTTAATGAATAAAATATTGCGCAAAATTAGAAAAATATTTTATCTCAACCAAATTAGACTTGGCCCAAGGTTCGGACGCTTACTGAAAGAGGTTGTCTGCGAAATACATGCCTTCGTGGACAGATTCGCTGTGTCTTTATGTGCCATTAATAGTAAATTCTGTATCATTTTTGACCAGTTTTGAGGTCTGGGCATCGACCTTATATTATAATCTAGCGAGGTAATACGTCAGATTTTTCAAACACGAAAGGTCACCTGCTTTCTGATAACCATGTAAAAACCGACATCTTTCATAATAATTACTCTGCTGCGGAAGTACAACAACCTGCTTCATATCCCGCGTTCATGCTTCACTTGGATACGAAGCCTAAGTTGTTATTACTCTTGATCTCAATACTGTCACCATCAGGACTCTGCAACTGCAGCACTTTCACCTCCCAGGTCATCTGCTTCGGGGTTTCCTCCTCCAAAGAGAGGTAAATGAAAGACTGTTGCTCAACTGGCTTACTAGCCGAATAGGTTTTCTTGAACTCGATGAGCCAGTTGTAATTAACTGCTTCATCCTTGCAATACTTACGCAGGTTCCTTCCATTACGGTTCTGGTTGTAGTCCTGCATCACTTTCTCAAAATACTCTCTTGTCTCCATAATCAACTAAAATTTGAATTTGGCGACCGCTCGGCTTTGCCGCTTATTCGAGCAACGCGAGTCTTAAGAAAGGTAAATATTATATTTTAAATGACCTTACGCTAAAATGATGGCTTACATTTCAAAGGCCGATTCGTCCACTTTAACGGGACAGTAGTGACAATATAATTTGATCTATATAGTCAATGCCATACATTATTATCACTTTGCCATCCACTTATCATACCACATCTGGAATTGTAGGATTTTCCATATGGAATATGCATTCAGTGTAGGGTCTTTTTTAAACTGTCCCTTGCAAAAATCTATATAATCTACGTTAAATACTGCTGACTTTATTATTTCATTAGATGATAAATAGTGGCTCACATAATCACTCAGTCCATTTCCGAGCCAATCTGCAAGCGGTAGTGAAAAACCATTTTTTGGCATATCCATAATATCGCGAGGAATATACTTATAAACGATATCTTTAAGAATCTTTTTCTTTACGTTTCCATCAAACTTGTATTGGCTAGGAATACGAGCAGCAAATTCAATAATTCTTTGATCAAGGAATGGGTCTCTTCCTTCAATGGATACCGACATAGTGGCCCTATCGACCTTAACCAGAATGTCATCACACATATACTGTATGTAGTCAATATACATTAATTTCGATAAGAAATCCATTTCGTGCATCTCCTCAGACAATACAGGAGGGTCTGGGGTGTTCTCAAATAAGAACATATTTCCTTGATACCCAGAAGAATCTGTTTTATATGAATTTTTCAAAAAAGACATTTGTAAATCATCTTTTCCATTGTGTAATATCTCACTTAGGAAATCTAAACGCCATGTTGTATGTTGATTACCAGAATAGCGCGACATAAAAGATAATAATCCAGATAAAGGGTTATACATACCTTTGGGTATTTTCTGAATCTGATTAAATCTCTTTATAAGCTTCTCATAGCTATTATAGCCCGCAAAAATTTCATCTCCCCCATCTGCTGAAAGTACAACTTTCACATCCTTACTTGCAAGTTTACTTACCAAAGTGGTTGGAATAGCAGAGCTGTCTGCAAACGGCTCATCATAATAATATGGTAATTGATCTATGAGTTCAAGTCCTTCTTGTATGGTACAATAATATTCAGTATGGTCTGTTCCTAAATGATTCGCGATTATTTTGGCACGTGGTGCTTCATTAACGCCAGATTCGAAACCAATGGTGAATGTCTTTATTCTATTTGAGGTTGTTGACTGAAGCAATGCTGCTACGCATGAAGAGTCGAATCCCGCACTAAGAAATACTCCTACTGGCACATCGGAAACCATTCTGTACTTAAATGACGATTTTAAGATATCCTCGACTTGTTGTTTCGCTTCTTCATAACCAATATCTAATTTGGGAGCAATATAATAATCACGAAGGTTCCAATATTGATATATTTTCAATTGGTTTGATTTAAGATCAAAACTCAAATAATGACCTTGCTGCAGTTTATATGTGTTTTCAAAAACAGAATAAGGTGCAGGTATGTACCCAAGTTTCATATATAGTGATACCGCATCTTTGCTAATCTCTTTTTTAAAATAAGGATACGCATGGAAAGTTTTCAATTCGGAACCAAAGAGGAAGCTGCCGCCATCGTGATAAAAATACAAAGGTTTAATTCCTGCTCTATCCCTGCACAGAATTACTTTTTGAGAATCCTGATTGTAAATAGCGAATGCAAACATACCAATAAAACGTCTAACAGATTCTTCTCCCCATTCCGTATACGCATGCAACACTACCTCTGTATCACAATTAGAGGAAAAGGTATGGCCCAGCTTTATTAACTCATCCCTTATCTCTTTATAATTATATATTTCGCCATTGAATACAATCGTATTATTATGAAAAGACATGGGCTGATGTCCCTGCTCTGACAAATCCAAAATGGACAGCCTCACATGACCGAACGCAATCTCATATTTTCCAGCACCATATGTATATGTACCCATATCATTTGGACCTCTATGAGATTGGGCCTTTGACATTTTCTCAATAATAGGGAGATTTATAGGCTCCTTATAATTTATATAACCGCATATTCCGCACATATTCTGATAATAATTGAAAAGTATCTTCTTTAATTATTTCTTCCGAAGATTGTCTCCATCTAATACATATTCTCTTCCGCATTCACATTTCAGGTCATCACCCAATCGCCTTCCGCACTCACAAACCCAACCAATCTGCTTGGCAGGAACACCAACCATAAGAGCGTAGTCTTTTACATCTTTAGCCACTACTGCCCCAGATCCTATCAATGCACTCTTACCTACTGTATGACCACACACAATAGTACAATTAGCACCGAGTGATGCACCTTCTTTGATTAGTGTCTTTGCATAAATTCCATGCACGGGGAAATGAGCACGTGGAGTAGTAACATTGGTAAATACGCATGAAGGCCCACAGAAGACATTATCTTCAATCTCCACCCCCTCATAGACCGAAACATTGTTCTGAATACGAACGCCGTTACCTATATGCACATTGTTTCCAATGTTCACGTTCTGCCCCAAAGAACAGTTTCTACCTATCCTTGCTCCTTTCTGTACATGAGAGAAATGCCATATCTTAGTACCTTCACCTATTTCCACGTCATCGTCCACATAGCTGGACTCATGAACCATATACTTCTTTTCTTCCATATCAATCTTTATTCTTTAAAAAATAATATAATATTTCAATTGGATGAACAGCTTTCACACCGGTTCCATCTAAAATCTGTTGTCTACAAGATGTACCAGGCGCGGCAACAATAGCTGGCACACCATTAGTCTCTTTCACGGTCTTTCTAACCGCTGGGAACAATATCATTTCGCCAATCTCTAAAGAAGTCTTATAATGTTCCTTTTCATAGCCAAACGATCCAGCCATACCACAACAGCCACTAGGAATTACGTTAACCTTTGCTCCTGCAAGTAGCGTATCCAATACTTTGGCTGTCTTATCAACTCCAACCAATGCTTTCTGGTGGCAATGTCCGTGTAACCAGATTTCCATCTTAGTATCTTCGAATTCATCAGCAGAAATATTACCCTCTGCAATTTCCTTCATCAGGAACTCGTCATAAAGTAAGCAGTTTTTAGCCAAAGTCAAAGCATCTTGTCGCATTTCTGCTGGTATTAAGTCTGGATATTCATCACGGAAAGAGAGAATGCATGAAGGCTCTATGCCTATCAATGGATGGCAATCACTTACCTTATCTTTCAGCAACTGTACATTCTTTATAGCAAACTTCTTAGCATATTTCAGACAACCTTTCGATATGGCTGCTCTTCCGCTTTCTACATGATTAGGAATCTCCACCTTATAACCTAATCGCATCAGCAATTTTGCAAAAGTCAAACCAAGTTCTGCCTCCTGTAGATTGGTAAATTCATCTGCAAAAAGATACACTTTTTTCTTTGGTCTTGCTATGCGATAATGTTCCTGTTCTTTCTTGACCAATTTACGCATAGAATATCTGCTTAACGTCGGTATCTGCCTCTCTGAAGAGAAACTAATAACCTTTTTAATAATTACTGAAGTCAAACTCCATGTAGCAAAGAAATTGTATAATGGTCTTACCATTAAGCCCAGTTGCTCAATCTGAGCCATTCTTGCTACCATGAATGACCGCAGAGGAATACCATGTCTATCATAATAATGCTGAAGAACCTCAGCCCTTAGCCGTGTCATATCTACATTTGAAGGGCATTCACTCTTACAGCCCTTACAAGCTAAACAGGAATCAAGTTCTTTTTTGACTAAAGACCAATCTCCACCTCTTGTTAAGATTTCCCGAATCACATTCGCCCTTGCACGTGTAGTCTTCAATTCGTCCCCAGACACTTTATAGGCCGGACAAAGGGTTCCACCTATCAGATTACTCTTCCTACAGTCGCCTGCACCATTACACTGTTCAATACTGCACATCAATGCATTCATCTGGCTCTTTGCACCGGTCGCACCTGGAGCAGTACACTCATCAAAAGCAGCCTTCCAATTAAAGTATGTATGATCTGAACCTAATAATTTCTCTATCTCGTACTGTTGATCAATGTCAAAGCGTAACATGGAGTCCATCGGAAGCGTATTCACAATCTTATGCAGATTGAACATTCCGTCTGGATCCCAGCACTTTTTCACCTGCCGCATCAACTCGTAGCATTCGTCGCCATAGAGCATCTTGATAAATTCCCCACGAAGTCTTCCGTCTCCATGTTCCCCACTGATACTACCACGATGTTTCTTTACCAGCATCGCTGTTTCTGTAGCCAAATCACGGAATAACTTTTGTCCCTCTTTGGTTTTCAGATTCAAGATAGGACGAAGATGCAGTTCACCCGTACTGATATGACCATAATAGACCACATTAGCACCCAGACGATGTGTCATCTCCTGAAAGTCTTTCATGTAAGCGGGCATAAACTTGGGTGCAACAGCCGTATCTTCAATTACTCCCATTGGTTTGGCATCACCCTTCATGCCACCTAATATACCAAGACCAGCCTTTCGCAAGGCCCATACCTTTGCCACATCAGCTCCATACACTCTTGTATTCAGATAAACCAGTCCACTATCAAGCAAATCCTTCTCCAGTTCATTTGCCTGAGCATCTAACTCTTCCCGAGTATCTGCTCGAAGTTCAGTTATCAGCAGTGCGGCTGGATCTCCTTCTACAAAGAATCGGTTCTTCTGCTGTTCTGCATTACCCTTGCTTAGTTCGAGGATATCCCCATCCATCAATTCAATGGCTGTTGGATGATGTCTCAATGCCACAAGGTTGGCCTCAAAACTCTTATCCAGTGTATCGCAATGTCCGCACACCACCATAATCTCCTTCGGTGGCAGCACATCCAGCGACACCTTTATCTCAGTGATAAAGGCTAATGTACCTTCTGATCCTGCAAGCAATTTACATAAAGCAAGGCCTTTGTCCTTGTTAATGAGTTCAATAGCCTCATCAATCGCATACCCACAACTCCTGCGCTGAAGCCCCTTATCAGGATAGTTTTTCTGTATCAGTGAACATATCTTTTCATCTGATGCCCATGTTTTTAACTGTAATAATATCCTATTCAGTAGAGTATTATTCCGATCTATATTTTCAGTATCAAATAAAGAACCATCTGAAAGCACACCTTTGCATGCAATCACATGATGCCGAGTACTGCCATAAACTAATGAATGAGTTCCGCAGGAATTATTACCAAACATGCCACCTATACAGCATCTATTACTGGTAGATGTTTCCGGACTAAAGAATAATCCGTATTCCTTCAGACCCAAATTCAGTTCATCACGGACAACACCTGGCTGTACTCTTGCCCATCTTTCTTCCTTATTTACATCCAGTATCTGATTCCATTTCTTGATGTCCACAATAATACCGCTTCCCACCACCTGTCCGGCAATGGATGTTCCTCCTGCACGAGGAATTAAATGCGTACGCCTTTCACGAGCCATTCGCATCAACTCTTGAATATCCTCAACCGTTTCAGGATATGCTACTCCATAAGGTACCTCCCGATACACAGATGCATCGGTTGCATAAGCAATCTTATGTAGGCTATCAGTATAGAGCTTCATCATATCTCGTTGATATCCAATATGGATTCGATATCTTTAATATTTTCAGACTCCTGGTAATAACGCTCTTTGTTAGCGTTAGTAATAAAACGCTTGATGGTATCATGAATAGATTCTTCTTCCTCTTGATACCAGATAGGATGTGTCAGAATATGCAGTCTGTCAAACTGGCCAGATTTAATGATATCAAGTGCAGGTTCACGCCATCTTCTGCGACTATCTGACAGGTATTTAAAGTCGTTGAAGAAAGTCTTCCCGTATGAATTAACCATTGGCGTTAAGTCATAATTACCATCCAGCGTCTTTTGGGATGGTCTGTGCATAGACACCGTTGTAATTGGAGTTCCAATAATATCAGAAAGAATAATGGTTTCCTTTTTGATAGTTTCAACTACATCATCTATTAAATCATACGCCATTTCATCGAAATGCAATCCGATTTCATGTCCTAATGACTGTATCTTTTTTAATTCAGCTAATCCTTTCTTAGACGCAGGATTGTAAAAATCAGTCCGAAGGAGTGTAAAATAAGTAGCCTTTACACCCTGCTCATGTTCTAGCTCAGCAATTGTAATTGCCTTTTCAATGCTATTATCAATATCGTGCCTGAGTATTACGCAACGAGAGAATCTAGCATAGTCATGATAATCTGCAAACTTATAGCCAGATTCTCTCAATGTATTAATAAGGTCTATGTATCCTTTGAATGTAAATGGAATCATATTAGCCTACTTTAATCACGACAGCACCGTATGATAAACCTACGCCAAATCCTGCAAGGACAATATTTCCTTTCATTTTTCCCTCCCTTTCTGCCTCACATAAGGCTATGGGGATGGTTGAGGAGACTGTATTACCCACATTCTCCATGAATATGTAGAATTTTTCCTTGTCGATGCCCATCAGTTTCCTGATATAATTAATCATATACTTATTTGCCTGATGGAAAACATAAAGATTTACGTCATCTTGAGTCAAACTATTCTTTTGAAGAGTTTCAGCTATCAATGGGGGTACCACATCAGAGGTAAAGTCAAAGATAGCCTTACCATTCATATAGAGATTATCGCTTGAATAAATGCCCCCTTCTTCATCCTCCTGATAGTCATTTGCTGGTTTAAAATGTCGAGCACAGCCTGTTTTGACAATCAATTCTTCAGCGCCACTGCCATCAGTTCCAAGACTAAACTCACCAATTTCAGCAAAGCCATTATCAGAAATAAGTGTTGCTGTTGCACCGTCTCCAAAGATGGTACGATTACCTTTATCTGAAGGATGAATATACTTAGTATAAGTTTCTGCTGTCAACAAGAGAATATTTTTAGCTATACCACCAAGAATCAATCCTTTAGCGACTGCTAATCCATATTCATACCCAGAACATCCCAGATTAAAATCAAAAGCTCCACATTTTGTACTCAAGCCAAGTTTATCTTGAATGATGCAGGACGTACTGGGGAGATGGTAATCAGGACTTTGCGTACAAAGCAGCACAAAGTCAACAGAAGATCTGTCTATTTCATTATTAACAAATAGTTTCTCCGCTGCCTTAACTGCCATATCTCCAGCAGTTTCGTCTTCTGCCGTAACATGCCTCTTTGAGATACCGACTTTTTTTGAAATCTTTTCAACAGTCCATTCAGGAAACTGTTCAACCAATTGTTCATTGGTCAAAACTGTTTCGGGCAGATAATATGCTATTCCTTTTATAAATGCTTTCATAATCAACTTAATTTGCCCCCCCCGAAATCTTCACATTGCTTCCAGTCATCCACGTTGATGCGTCAGATAACATATAAATAGCAAGATTCGCAATATCGTCTGGTTGACCATATCGTTTAAGGGGATATTTTATTTCATCTTCTTTTAATTTCTCCTCACTTAATCCGTCTTCTTGTATCAAATCTGTCCAAACCATTGCAGGACTGATGCAATTAACCCTGATTAATCTTGGAGCTAATTCAAGGCTTAAACAATTCGCATAAGAAATAATAGCACCTTTAGACGCGCTATAAACAGAATTTCCTAAACTTGGTGACCAAGAGGCTATTGAAGCAATGAAAACAATTGAAGCACCTTTATTGATTTTCTTATTTTCCAACAGTGCTTGTTGTAGCATAACAGGCCCTTTAAAATTGGCATCCATTACATAATCGACATCTTGTTCTGAGAGTTGTTTGGCAAGTATTCGTTGACCAACTCCTGCACAATGCACAACCCCATCTAATTTAGGCAGTTGACTAACCATTTGCATTACCGAATTACGATTGGTCAGGTCTGCGGATATTGCCTGATGCTCTCCATTTGCCAATAGTTCTAAGGTACTACCTAATTTTATTTTATTACGGCCATTTATAATAACAGTGGCCCCCATTTTCGAACACGAGATAGCAATACCACGCCCGATACCTGATGAAGCACCTGTAATTAATAATGTCTTTCCTACTAGTGAAAATGGATTATCCATTAATATTACTTTGTTTGTATTATTTCGAATAAATCCTCTACAGTATCACACTTCTTCATATCATCAAATGTGATACGCTTTCCGAATTTCTTGTCAGTCATATTAAGCACTGCCAATGCTATAAGAGAATCCCACTCTTCTAATTCGTGGAAGGATGTACTAGCAGTAATTTCACTGGCATCAGTATCATCAAACTGATCTGCAAACTCTTCTATAAAATCTTTTAATTCCATACAATATCTATTTAAATTATGATTGTTCTACCTTCATGGCGGGATTCCCAAAAACAGTTCTCCCGTCTTTAACATTTTTCAAAACCACAGAACCCATACCTACCGTGCAATTTTTACCAATCCTTGTTTGCTGATGAATAGAACTGTTAGGAGCTATCCATGATTGCTCTCCTACTTCTACACCGCCACTTAATATTGCACCTGCAGTAATAAGTGTATTCGCATGTATTTTACAATTGTGGGCAATATGTACAAGATTATCAATCTTAACATTATCCTCAATAATTGTGGCATCTATAGTTGCCCTGTCAATCGTTGTATTTGCTCCAATATATACATGATTGCCTATAACCACTTCGCCCGAATGCGGAAAATGGACAGGAACACCCTTCTCGTCATTTTCGAATCCAAAACCAGGCCCTCCTATAACAACTCCAGGTTTGATATAACAATCATGACCGATAGTTACCTTACCATATATTGAACAGTTTGGGAGTATTGTCGTATTATCACCAATATTAACTTTCGATCCAATATGACAATGAGCTCCGACAGAGACATTCGCTCCTAGTACTGCTCCCTCCTCAATATTTGCCGTAGGATGAATTACTACTGGGATATCCTTTTCTGCAAAAAAAGATCCAACAACCCTCAAAAAATCAAGTCGAGGATTTTGCGAAATAATATGAGGGATTGTGATGTCCTCATATCCGGCACAAACAATAGCCAGTACATTCTTAGCACTATTCAGGATCTCTGCGTATTCTTTAGTGTACTTTTTTGCAAAAACAATAGTACCCTCAACAAGATTTGAAAGGGATGAATAACCCTTTATTTCAATATCATTCCCAATAAATGATCTGTTCAAGTATGATGCAATATCTGAACTTTTCATATCTTACTATTCAAATGCTTTTATAAAATCTTTTGCTAAAGTTTCCCATTTTAAGTGATTCAAGGCATAATCCCTGCCTCTCTTCCCCATTTCTGCTCTTTCTTCTGGGGTATAATTAGCAAGCATGTCTATGGTTTTTGCTAACTGTTCAGCATTTTCAGCCTCGACTCTCACACCGCAACCAACTCTCTCAACTAAACAGCCTGGCTCATCAATCGAATAAACAACAGGTTTTGATGACAGCATGCAGTCAGTCAGTTTGTTTGGCGATGTACCATACTTATGAAGAACAGAATGTAAGCCGCCAATAGATACAATGTCAAAATGCGACACTAAGGCTGGAATTAATGGCTTTGGAACAGGAGGGAGGATAGACACATTTTTCAGCTCTTTTACAGAAATAATACTCTCATATTTGGCTTTTTCAGGACCTTTCCCTACCAAAACGAAATGAATATTATAAGAATCTTTCAGGAATACGGCTGCATTTACTAATGTATCTACTGATCCTGATGCCGCAAATCCCCCAGCAAATCCGACAATTGTTTTCCCACTCAAACTATCAAAGGCTGTCTGATGATCTTCTGGCAAAGGCAGTTCAAACTTTTCATCTGACCATTCATCTGGATTATAGCCATTAGGGATGCATATAAATTTATCAGGGGCTAAACCATGCTCACGACAATGTTCTTCTGCATTCCAGAGCAAAGACACGACCTTATCAACATGCTTATATGCAAAATCCTCTGCTCTTTGCATAACCATAATAAATGGATGCCACTTACTATAGCCTCCTATCAACATTGGGGACAATGGCCAGAGATCATGTATTTCATAGGTATATTTTGCACCATTCATCTTAGCAATCTTATAGGCTGGATAATTATCCAACGGATAGGTTGATGACGCAATAACAAGATCTGGTTTTACATCTTCCACCAATCTCTTACTGTATTTATATAGTTTCCACATAAATACCAGCATATTCTTGATACGCGCAATAGATCCGCCATAGGCTGGTGTTTTTAACCATATATAATTTATCCCTTCAATATCCTCAAAGGCATAATCCTCTATTACATTAGGATTCTTCAAACGAAGATGTGAAAACGAAGCCCCAACAATAGTTACTTGATGACCTTGTTTCACCCACTCGCGTGCAAGGTAGTATGGTCTGTATTCCATACCATACTCCTTGCTACCTGCATAGTGGTTTATCAGCAAAATGTTCATTTAAAGAACTCTATTACCTTATTAATAATAACATCTTGAATATCGTGTGTCATCTCCGTATGAACAGGCAATGACAGCACAGAATAGGCGATATCCTTTGAAATAGCCAAATCCTCAGCAGCGCGAGTTATAGGCTTAAATGCCTCCTGCTCTTGCAATGGCAGAGGATAATAGATCATACTTGGAATACCTGCATCTGCTAGGAACTGCTTCAGCTCATCACGTTTGTAATTCTTAATCTTCAGCGTGTACTGATGATAGACGTGCGTACTCTTTTCGAGTTCCTTCGGCGTGATGAAACACTTCTGCTCTGGGTCAAATGCCTTCAAGTTCTCAGTGTAATAAGCTGCCGCAGCATAGCGAGCCTGACCATATTCATCAAGGTGCTTCAACTTCACATTCAAGATTGCCGCTTGGATAGAATCTAAGCGAGAGTTGCAGCCTATGACCGAATGATGATATTTTACCTTCTGGCCGTGGTTGGCAATCATGCGCAATTTCTCTGCCAATTCATCATCCTTGCAGAAGATGGCACCACCGTCACCATAACAGCCCAGATTCTTCGAAGGGAAGAATGAGGTGCAACCAATGGTTCCCATAGTACCGGTCTTGGCCTTATGGCCATCGCTGAAGGTGTATTCTGCACCAATTGCCTGGGCATTATCCTCTATCACATACAGGTTGTGTTCCTTGGCAAAGTTGAGGATAGGCTCCATATCACAGCTCTGTCCAAAAAGGTGAACAGGGATGATAGCCTTAGTCTTAGGGCTGAGAGCCTTCTTGATATTATCAACAGTTACGTTGAAAGTATCATAGTCCACATCAACCATAACAGGTGTCAGACCAAGCAGACCTATCACCTCAGCTGACGCAACATATGTAAAAGCAGGAACAATCACCTCATCGCCAGGTTTCAGTTCCAGTGCCATCAATGCAATCTGAAGGGCATCCGTACCATTGGCACAAGTGATGACATTACATCCCCCCATGTAGTCGCTCAGATTTTGAGCAAACTCCTTGACAATAGGCCCATTGATAAAGGCCGTATTGTCAATGACGTTCTGGATGCCGGCATCTACCTCATCTTTTATCTTGAGGTATTGACCTTTAAGGTCAACCATTTGAATCTTCATAATTGTCAATTATCAATTGTCAATTAGTATTTAACATCATCCCAACCAAAGGGGTGCTTAGCCAGTGGCATCTTAGCCAGCGGATGGTAATCACCGACCAAACCAACGGGTTTAGCATTACGAATATCGTGAACAATATTAATGCAAGGCATAGCTTCACTTATACGGAATCCCTCTCCTGAAAGAATATGTTGATAACTCTTAGTATGCAACTCAGTAAAACCCTGGCTAAACTCAAACTCATCTCCATCAATATTCAGAGTACGGTAGGTCTTCTTTTCTCCCTGTACAGCATTCGGAGGCAAACACTCAGAGTTAATGCTGAGGAAGTAGCGAACACGGGCCTGCTTCAAACCAAGATAACCAGCCACACGGTCAAAACTCATGACGTGGACAATATTTTCCTGCACAGGACCAAAGATCCACTGAAGCATATCGTAGAAGTGCACACCAATGTTGGTAGCTACACCACCACTCTTATGGTTGTTGCCTTTCCAAGAAGTATAATACCATTTACCACGAGAAGTGATATAGGTCAAGTCGATATCATAGACCTTATCCTTAGGTCCTTCCTCAACTTTTTTCTTCAGAGCAGCTATACTGTCATGCAAACGGAGCTGGAGAATGTTATAGGCTTTGCGACCTGTCTCTTCTTCCTCTCGAATCAAAGCTTCCAAGTTCCATGGATTCAACACTACAGGTTTCTCACAGATAACATCTGCACCCATGCGCAAGCCGTAGCGGATGAATGCGTCGTGGGTGTAATTAGGAGTGCAGATAGACAACCAGTCAATGTTGTCATTAGTACCCTTAACCTTTGCGCAGAACCTGTCAAACTGCTCCTGTTCTGTAAAGAATGAACACTCGGGGAAGGAGCTGTCTAGTCTTCCCACACTATCGAACTTGTCATATGCGGCCACCAGGTTATTACCCGTATCTGCGATGGCCTTGATGTGACGCGGAGCAATGTAGCCTGCGGCACCGATTAATGCGAAATTTGCCATTTTATTAATCTTTTTACTTTTTTACCTTCTTACTTTCTCTATAGTCTTCCGTCAACAATGTTTCTATCCAACGTGCACTTCACATCGAAGATAACGTGCTTTTCTTTCAGCAGTGAAGGGACATCCAGACCTTCAAACTTCTTATGAGCAACTGCAGCAATAGCAGCATCAAACTTCTGAGTAGGCAGTTCATTCACTACCTTAATGCCATACTCATGCTCAACAATAGCAGGATTTGCCCAAGGATCGTACACGGTAATATTGAGGTTGTATTCCTTCAAAGCCTTGTAGATGTCAATGACCTTGGTATTGCGAACATCCGGGCAGTTCTCCTTGAAGGTAAAGCCAAGGATAATGATGTTGGAGTTCAACACCTGGATACCCTTCTTCAGCATCAGCTTGATGGTCTCAGTAGCTACATACTCGCCCATACCGTCATTCATGCGACGACCGGCAAGGATAATCTCGGGATTATAACCATGGCGTTGAGCGCACTGTGCCAGATAGTAAGGGTCAACACCAATGCAGTGACCACCTACCAGACCGGGACGGAAAGGAAGGAAGTTCCACTTGGTACCAGCAGCCTCCAGAACATCAAGGGTATCTATACCCATCTTGTTGAAGATCTTGGAGAGTTCATTAACGAAAGCGATGTTAATGTCTCGCTGACTGTTCTCAATCACCTTGGCAGCCTCAGCCACCTTGATGGTGGGAGCAAGGTGGGTACCAGCAGTGATTACAGAAGAGTAAACCTCATTGATGTACTTGCCAATCTCAGGGGTAGAACCAGAGGTAACTTTCTTGATATGCTCCACAGTGTGCTGTTTGTCGCCCGGGTTAATACGCTCAGGGCTATAGCCACCATAGAAGTCCACATTCATCTTCAGGCCAGAAACCTTCTCAACTACGGGAATGCACTCGTCTTCAGTAACACCAGGGTAAACGGTGGATTCATAAACCACTACATCACCCTTAGAGATAACCTTACCAACAGTAGTAGAAGCTCCCACCAACGGAGTTAAGTCCGGATTGTTATCATCATCCACGGGTGTAGGAACAGCAACCACATAGAAGTTGCAATCCTTTATCTTCTCAATGTCGCTGGTGCAGATAAACCCATGGTTCTTGATGGCATCCTGAAGAATGTCATCTGCTACTTCAAGAGTAGCATCATGACCAGCCATCAAAGCGTCACAACGCTTTTGGTTCATGTCAAAACCCACAGTGGGGTACTTTGTTGAAAACAGGCGGGCGAGAGGAAGTCCTACGTAACCCAGACCGATAACACAAATTTTAGTCTCTTTCATTGTTATACTTATTTAAAATACTATTATAAAATCTCTTGTAATTAACATCTGAATTATAGTTTTCATAATAATAAGTGTTCATTGTCTTAAACAATTGCTCCCTATTGTCAATAATTCTACTCGATGCTTCATTAAAATCATTTGACGTGGGATTTGCGGGCAGCAAGGCACCAGTCTTACCATTTACAATTTCTGAGTTGCCGCCAACATTAGTCGCTATGATAGGGATTCCAAAGGATAGGGCCTCCATAATTGAGACTGGAATTCCTTCTGATTCGCTTAAATTAACGAAAATATCATAGTGATTATTTTTATATGTTTCTATCACATCAGAATGTTTAAGACTACCTACCAAATTAATTTTTAAATTAGCAGGGTGAGTTGTTATCTGTTTTTTTAATTCTTGCATTTGGCAGCCATCTCCCAAGTGGGTCCAGATAACACTTTTATTTTTATTCTTTATACAAAAACTCTTTATACACTCATAAATCAATAAAACCCTTTTAACTGGAATAACATTCGAGCATGAAATGTAAGATATAGATGAACCATTATTATCAATATTAGAGGAATACTTACTGTAATCAGGAACGCCTAAACGAGAGAGGTCTATTTTATAAGAATATAATGGGTATTTTCCCCTCAAGAAAGCAGTCCCTTCTTGAGACACCACATAAACGTTTGATATCGTCTCTAAGATTTCTTTTCTTAAGATGGGGTAATATCTGACATTGTCTTCATAAACATCAAAGCGATGAGCTCTAGAAATAAATCTCACAGATAATTTGTTTTCTCTTATAAACAAATTTACACCTAATGCCAAGTGTGAAAACCAATAGGTATAAAAAGTATCATTATCCCCTATATTGACTAATCGAAGAATTCTTTTTATGGAATATGCGCCATATAGTTGTTTAAGTCCTTGGAATAAAACGGAAATACTCATCTTTTTAAAGGAATCAACTAAAAGTCCTCCTAATTGTGTTGAAAAGAGGATCCTTAAAAACATCGAAAGATGAAAATGCCTATTATATTCAGCAAGACTGTTGTTAAGAATTGCATTCTTTGGCAAGGGCCTTTGATAATGACCATCATACATAAAAGGTAAAATCGTAATTTTGAGAGGCATTTTTTCGAAAACGGCCATTTCATTCTCTAAAAAACTTTCTCCAAACTCCCCATAGGGATAATTACTCGTCAATAAAAAAATCATACGTAATAATTATTTGAATAGAGCAATATATTTTTTTAACAATAGATCTTCACTATAATCTTTTATGCATACTTCTCGATTATATTTTTTCATCCTTTCCAGATCATGAGGAGGTAACGACAAAAGTCTTTTTATTGCATCTGCAATATCTTGAGGTTTCATTGGGTCAAAAAGGAAGCCATTAACACCGTCTTTAACAATAAATGGATTATCATAAACATTACTACATACAACTGGTAGGGAACAGCTCATAGCCTCACAAATAACATTAGGGAAGCCCTCGTAAAATGTTGGCATTATCAATGCGTCTGCTTTATTATATTCCGCTACCATGTCTTCTGTTTGATCCTGTAAAAAAACGCTGTCCTCCAACCCTAATTCTTTTATCAAATTAGCACACTCCTCAACATAGACCTTTTCGTAATGTGCTCCAACCCATTTAAAGTTTACTGAGACCCCTTGTTTCTTTAATATACTTATAGCCTCAATGGCACCAAGAACATTCTTTGAAGGAATACAACGTCCTACTCCAATTAAACAAACCTTGTCTATTTTCTTTTCTTCATAATGGGGGTGATACCTTTGAGAATCTACAGAATTAACTATGGTTTTTAACTTCTTTCCCAAAAATGGGCATTTCCCTTGAATATTTTTAGTTTCTGAATATGAATTAACAACAACAACATCTGCCAATCTATAGATGTTATAGACCATCTTCTCTCTTAATCCCCAATTAATTGTATGCGATCTTTCGGAAATAATTAAATTAGTCTTTATGAACAATCGGGATATACACATCCTTATATTGGGTGATGGTAAAAAGGATATTATGTTATCGGGATTATAATCTTTAATTGACTTATATAAATACCATAGCCCAGCTATATGTCCATATATTCTTTTATTGAGTTGATAATCTATATCATTGTCATGAAGATATTCTTCTCGAAACTGATTCTCAACATAGGTTATTACCTTTACCACATGTCCCGCCTGTTTTAACAGAACGGCAAGCCTCGTCAGCTGTCTCTCAGCGCCTCCAGAACCTAGATTCTCTGTGAACAATAATACCCTTGACATACCTTTTCAATTGTTTCCTCACAGATTAGCCTTATACCACTCTATTGCCTCATTCAAACCACGAACGAAATCATACTGCGGGTCATAACCCAACATACGTTTCGCCTTACTGATGTCTGCATTACTATGCTTGATATCACCAGGGCGGTCAGGTCCAAAGTGGGGTTCAATGTTCTTTCCCAAAGCTTTGGTAAGGTCATAGTAAATATCAATCAGATATTCACGACCACCATAAGCCACATTGAAGGCTTCGCCACTTGCCTCATCTGGGGCTAAACAGGCTTTGAGGTTGGCTTCAATCACGTTCTCAATGTAGGTGAAGTCACGACTTTGCTTACCATCACCATTGATAGTGGGCTGCTCGTCGTTAATCAGCATCTTGATGAACTTAGGGATAACAGCTGCATACGCACCATTCGGATCTTGGCGACGGCCGAACACGTTAAAGTAGCGAAGACCAATGGTTTTCAGTCCGTAGTGCTTGGTGTATTGTTTTGCCCACTCTTCATCAGCACGCTTAGTCAATGCATAAGGGCTGAGGAGATTCCCTTCAACGCCTTCCTGCTTGGGCAGGTGTGCTTCATCACCATACACAGAGCTGGAAGAAGCATACACAAAGGTCTTAACACCCTTCTGGCGAGCTGCTTCCATCATGTTCAGCGTACCCTGGATGTTGTTGGCGCAATAGAACAAAGGCATTTCAATGCTACGAGGCACACTACCCCATGCAGCTTCGTTCATCACGTAGTCAACACCTTCACAAGCCTTCATACAAGTATCAAGATCTTTAATGTCACCCTTGATAAACTCATAGTTAGGATTGTCCTTGAACAAATCCACATTGGCTTGTTTACCTGTACTCAGGTCATCGAGGCAACGCACTCGATAACCCATTTTTAATATTGCTTCACACAAGTTGGAGCCTATGAATCCTGCACCTCCGGTTACCAGGAAAAATGAATCACTTGGGAACTTTAAATTAATATATTCCATTATTTTATATTTTTCTCTAGAATGATTCGAAAATCTATTCTTTTGGGGGGAGTTGTATCCAAGATCCTAACGTCTTATTCCATTCTTCAGGTTCAAATGGACAGAATCCTCCCCATGTATAGAAAGTAAACTCTCCAAAGTATAACTTACCATCGGAATAATACCAATCCACCCTAACATAAGGAATACCTACAGATAGTTTTTCACAATAGCCAATAAGTTTGTCCATAAACTCCGGCTTAGGAAAATCCAGTCCAGATGGTTTGTAATTCACATACCAATCCAACTTTTTCCAGTCCTTTGTATAGTGATCATTTGTTCTGTCATCGTAACCCGCATGCGCAATGCCACGACAGATTGTAACAAATTTAACTTCCCCATTAAAACAAGAAATCTTATATTCTATGGAATCTCTATGCCCTAGTGTTGGTATAAAAGGCTCTGCCAATATCTTACGTTCAATATTTTTATATGGCCACTCACGTGCATCATAAAAATAATTCTTCTTTAATGCCTTTTCCAATTTCTTCTTTGCTTTTTCTTTATCAAAGCTTTTCTTGTCTTTCACAATAACAACAGAGCCGCTGTCATGGTTACACTTTAATACGAATTGGTCTGGCAAAGCATTAAAATCAATTTCATCAAAATGATTCCAGGATCCAAGAAGAGGAATGACATGATCATATCCAATTGCTTTCCCCACATAATCTTTTACCTTAATCTTATCAGCCATTGTTGTGTAGAGCGGCCTTCTATGATATAATTTTAACCATTGACACTTCTCATTGTACAAAGTAGGAGTTTTTAGGTTTATTCTTTTCTTCATTAAGAAGAAATACCTTAGGCGAAGATACATCTTATCAGAAAAATAATGAGAAAGATAATCTTCCAACACTACGTTACACGCAAACAACGGATCTTTAAATCCTTTTTTAATTCTATTAACAACTGACATAGTAATATAATTTAAAATATTCAATTAATCATTTTTTTAGCGGTTGTCTCCTTACTTTTCTTTTTAAAGTATTTTACATTAAAGATGTATACTATAAAAAACACATAAAAACAATGTCGGAAAGGCGTCATCATATCTGCCCTGCCAATTAATACTGCATACACCATTGTTGTTATATAAAATATCCAATACCCAAGCTGGTGTCTTCCCGTATAAATATGAGATTCAATCTTTCTATACAGGAAGCCTAGTAGAAACATAAAAAGGAACACTCCTATAATACCAGAACTAAGATATAAATCTGCAATACATGTTGTCCCCATTCCATGATCAGAGCCCATATAAGTGGTTGCGATACGCGATGAAACCAAATCATCTTGACTGATACCAAACAATGATGTGAAAACAAAGCCAAGCCCTGGCACCAATCCTAAAACTTCGTAAACAAAAGTTAGAAACTGATGGCCGTTCTCTTGAACGTGCATTATTATGGCATGCTGGGCCCTTACCACTCTGGCAAACTCATCAGTAGCTGCAAACCAAAATGCCATATTCATGCTTTCTGCATGTGAAATAGCGAAAGTAATCTTTTCAGAGGTGCTCGCATTAAAATCGATGTCTCTTACTAATCCAAAAACAAACAAACCAATAACAAGGGGCACGCCATACATCAATGTTTTTTTAAGACTGAATTCAATACCCTTAGAGAGGATGAAAGCCAATAGCAAGGCGCCTAATGTATAAATTACTAAATCTCTGTCTCCTGACATAACAATCAAAAAACAATATAAGAAAAGAGTTAGTATAAAAATACGATTGAATCTTTTAAGGTAATCTTTAAATGAGAGTTTAATTCCCTGGATCCATATCTTAAATGATTCTATAGCAACACTCGCAATAACAAAATAAATGTAAAAGTTCTGTGCGAATAAAGTTACTGATTGGATCCTAGACCCATAATCGGCATTTCCGTAACCACCCTGAAAATAACCTGCAGGCATCGAAATAAAATAAACAACAAATAATACTATAGAGGTCTTCTGGATTCCAATGCTGCGAGGTTCCTTTGTATCCGAAGAATCATTGAAAGATTGCTTAATATAATAACGCGAATTATGCAAATACCCAAACAAATATGATACAAATCCAACACTTGAGATAATAACAGAACGATTGACGACATTTGTATTTAAATAGTATCCTAAAGATAAATCCGGCACCATATTGTTTACGTACATAAAATAGTACTGAAAACAAGTCGGAACAAAACCGACCAAGAATACTGTGGAGAGTGTAAGATACTGATTCTTTAAAGAAACCACACTCTCTTTTTTAATCACAAACAACACAAATGCTATTAGATCGAGGAATAGCACCTTCTCAATTAAAGTGTTATTAATTTCCAACAATCCAACAGTATAGTATAAATAGAATAGGTATACTATTATTATTGCAAGAATAATCCGAATTATAAGATTATCATTTCTCATGTATTCTTAAAATCGCATTAATTCAACTTCAAATAATTCCTCATGTAATAAGCAGAGTAAATAACAAAAAACATCCTCTTGTTCAGAAGTTCATAAAGTAGTTTCTGTTTATTTGTCATTTTTATGTGTTTTGAATAACGCTTCAATTCTTTATATAAAGGGTGTGCTACTATTGTAGAGAGAATACTTTTATATTGGGAGTATGTAGTAACTAAAGGCAAAGAAGGAAGAACCGATTGGCACAAATCTGCCAAGAAACCATTACAATGACTGGTATGTAAGCTCTCTCCCACACCATATTCTATTAACTTATTATGTACGTGTTCATGTACTGCTAGTGTATCATAAGCATGTTTTGTCTTGTAATTTCTTCCACGCCCTGTAGTACTCAGCCTATAATTCACAAGAGTTCTATCCAAATACAAATATGTCTTAGCATTAAGCATTAAACTGATAGACTGCAGAAGATCTTCACCCTTTTTATCTTTAAACGCGGAGTAGTCCGTATCAATGTCTATTATAGATTTTCTCACGCACTTTGTCCACATTGAATTCATCCGGCTCGACCTCAAGAACTCGAATAAAAGTTCTTCTCTATTTGAAATGTCGAAATAGGTTCCATCTTTAAAGATGCCTTTATTTGATCCTATAAAAAAGCCCTCATCATCAACACAATTATATCTATATAAAACAATATCTACGTCTTTTCTTTCTATTTCCGCATTAAGTATTGCCAGCAGATTATCTTCCCAGAAATCGTCAGAATCCAAAAACAAAACATACTCGCCTTTTGCCTTTTTTAATGCATATCTTCTAGTTAGAAGTAATCCTTCGTTTTCTTTTTCATAATAAGATATGCGACTATCTTTCCTTGCATATTCCTGGCAAATTACTGCACTCCCGTCTGTCGAACCATCGTTAGTTAGAATAAGTTCGAAGTCCTCAAAGTCCTGACTTAAGACGCTTTCGATACATTGTCTTAAGTACTTTTCGACATTGTATACGGGAACTAATATACTATACTTCATTCAGTACGATTATTTATGATTGTAGACTAGCTATAATGAAAAGAGCACTCATTTATTAGATGGCAAATCAATCCATTCGCCCATTCTGACATCCCATTCCTTCGATACAAATGGCCTTAATCCAGCATGGTCATAAAATGTGAATTCGCCAAAATACACTTTCCCATTAATATCAAAGAAGTCTACACGCACAAAAGGAATTCCTTCTGAGAGTTTTGTCGCTAAAAACTTCATCTCTTCAAATTCAGCAGGCTTCTTATACTCTGGCATCGAACGAGGATATCCGTGGTCTATATTCAGAACATTGAATTCCATGTCATAAAAATTCTCATATACCTGTCCTGCCTTTCCTTTATTCGTAATATACATCACTCTTGGTTCTCCGTTAAAGCACCACCATTTGTAGTCCTGCAGTTCACCCTCACGTCCATCATTCAAATACGTGTCTATTATTATTCTAGGCTTTATATCTTTATATATCCATTCACGTCCATTTTCGTAATAATTAGTGTTTAAAGTTCTCTTTATCTCTTCCTTCTTGCTATCCCAATCATATTGGCTTTTATCTTTACAAACCCATACGCCACAACTATCATGTGTACATTTTATGACAAATTGATTAGGTAGTGTTTCATAATCAATTTCCTCTACACTTTTATACACCCCAATATTAGGAACTATATAGTTTTCTCCTATTTTGCTTGCGACCAAAGCTTTTACTGAATACTTATCAGCCATTTCATTATAAACTGGGTTCCGATCATTAAGTTTTAACCAGTTTAATTTGTCGTTGAATGTCTGGGGGTTATCCCATTCAATATGTCTTCCGGAATTGCAACAATTGAGCAAGTCCAAATAGTCCTTATCGTTAAGTTCTATCCCCAAAACATGCAAAAGATAACGTTTTGCCCAATACCTTCCGTTTTTGCCTAGTAACTTCCTTAACTTATTTAATCTTGATTCTTCCATTGAATATTCATTAATTTGCTTATTTATATTTATCTGGTAGCTTTAACCATTCACCCATCTTATAGTCCCATCCATCAGGATTATAGACCATAAATCCAGCATGAGTATAGAACGTAAGTTCTCCGAATTTGATATTTCCATCAATATAGTACCAATCAACTCTTATTGCAGGTAGCCCTTCTGCCAATTTCTCACTAAGCCTTACCATTTCATCCATAAACCCAGGTTTATCTATCTTTTTCCCCGTGCTTTTGTAAGCTACATAAAATGGCATTTGATTCCATGATTTGTCAAAATGATCGTTTTGTCTTTCTCTCACTTTTGAATGTGGTATTCCAGTACATACCGTAATCATCTTTACTTCCCCGTTGCAACAAGTAATCTTATATTCAACAGAGTCTGGTTTACCCAAAGAATCCACATACGGTTCCGCTATAATGCGAGGTTTTACATTTTTATAGGGCCATTCTCTACTTGCCCAATAATAATTCTGACGAAGACATTTATTCAGCTTTTCAGACACTGCATTCTTGTCAAAAGTATATTTGTCCTTACATATTGCAGAACCGCCCGAGTCATGCGTGCACTTCAATACAAACTGATTAGGAAGTTTATCAAAATCAATATCTTCAAATCTTTCCCAAACACCTAGTGCCGGTATCAGAAATGCCCCCCCCAGTTTATTTTCAACGTACTTTTTTACTTCATACTTATCAACCAGCCTAGAGTATTCAGGCCTGCGATCGTAGACTTTAAGCCAATTCAATTTCTCAGTAAATCGTTTGGGATCTTTAAGATTCAACTTCTTACCCAAGCGCAACCAATATAAAAGTTTCAAATAAGGTTTTATTGGCCACAATCTACATGTATGAGCAAGTAGAGAATAGAGCGGATAATTCATAACAGGTAATTCTTCCTGGTTCTTTGATCTAAAAAATTTCATACCTATAATAATTCTTGATTAAATAATTATGACAACTTACAAATCCGTCAATTTTTGTTTTTCAAATTTACTAAGACGGTTCTAATACTTCTATGATATTTAAGTGCAACTACCAACATTATAGCCATAATAATA
>OCTW011591025.1_pt1 | contig 23559 bp, 19 predicted proteins | sample 1539671 | NCBI WGS metagenome assembly OCTW01 (sample SAMN02144230, study PRJEB22623) | gut metagenome | biome: sheep rumen | host: Ovis aries | place: New Zealand | reverse complement strand
TACATGAAAAAACATACCTTCCTTAAAAGTTATGTTCTTGGTATTTCAGGTGGCCAAGATTCTAGCTTGGCTGGTCGTTTGGCACAAATCGCTGTAGAAGAATTACGTGCTGAAACTGGTGATGACAGCTACAAATTTATTGCTGTTCGCTTGCCATATGGTGTTCAAGCTGACGAAGAAGATGCCCAACGTGCCTTAAAATTCATCAAACCAGATGTTAGTATTGCTGTCAATATTAAAGAAGCTGTTGATGGACAAGTTCACGAACTTGAAAAAGCTGGTATTGAGGTTTCTGACTTTAATAAAGGTAATATTAAAGCACGTCAACGTATGATTACACAATACGCAGTAGCAGGTGCCAATAGCGGTGCTGTTATCGGTACTGACCACGCTGCAGAAAACATTACTGGATTCTTTACAAAATTTGGGGATGGTGGTGCTGATGTGATTCCACTTTACCGTTTGAACAAACGTCAAGGGAAACAATTGTTAGCTGAACTGGGTGCAGATCCAGCTATCTACGAAAAAATTCCAACAGCTGATTTGGAAGAAAATCGTCCTGGTATCGCTGATGAAGTAGCACTAGGAGTTACTTACAATGATATTGATGATTACCTTGAAGGTAAAACAGTTTCACCAGAAGCACAAGCCAAAATCGAAAACTGGTGGAATAAAACAGAACACAAACGTCACCTACCAATTACAGTATTTGACGATTTCTGGAAATAATATTTCATTTTAAAGAGACCCTTGGGGTCTTTTTTTCTTATGCATTTAACATTAAAAGGTAGAATCTCTTGTAGGTGGAGTATTTGATGTTTGAATTCCCGACATAAGTTGTTATAAAAGTTTACACATTTTTTTGAAAGTTTCAAAAAGTTCTACAATTTCTCTTGAAAAATGCCTAATAAGCGCTATAATGGTTATTAGTTAAGTCGGGTTAAGTCAGAAAATATAACACAATTGCTTAATCCAAAGTATTAGGAGGAAATATGTCAGAATTATCATCAACATTTACTGATAAACTATTTGCTGACTTTCAAGCAGATAGCAAATTGCGTGCTGTTGAAAATGCTGTAACTCACAATGGTTTGTTAAAATCACTTGAAACTCGCCAAAGCGAAATGAAAAATGATCATGCTTTTTCAATTGATTTAACAAAAGATAAAGTTGCTAACCAAAAAGCATCTGGTCGTTGCTGGATGTTTGCCGCTCTTAACACATTCCGTCATAAAATGATCTCAGATCTTAACTTGGAAAACTTTGAACTTTCTCAAGCACACACATTCTTCTGGGACAAATATGAAAAATCAAACTGGTTCTTAGAACAAGTTATCGCAACTGCAGACCAAGAACTTGGTAGCCGTAAAGTAAAATTCTTGCTTGATGTTCCTCAACAAGATGGTGGTCAATGGGATATGGTCGTTGCTCTTTTTGAAAAATATGGTGTTGTGCCAAAAGCAGCTTATCCAGAATCAATTTCATCAAGCAATAGCCGTGAATTGAACCAATACCTTAACAAATTGTTGCGTCAAGATTCTCAAATCTTGCGTGAAGCGATTGCAGCAGGTGCTGATGACAAAGCTATTCAAGCTAAAAAAGAAGACCTTCTTCAAGAAATTTTCAATTTCTTGGCAATCAATCTTGGTTTGCCACCACGTACATTTGACTTTGCTTACCGTGATAAAGATAATAACTATCATTCAGATAAAAATATCACACCACAAGAATTCTTCAAAAAATACGTTGGTTTAGACCTTTCAGAATATGTTTCAGTTATCAATGCACCAACAGCTGATAAACCTTATGGTAAATCATATACTGTTGAAATGCTCGGTAATGTTGTTGGTAGCCGTGACGTTCGTTACATTAACCTTGATATGGAACGCTTTAAAGAATTGGCCATCGCTCAAATGCAAGCCGGTGAAACAGTTTGGTTTGGTTCTGATGTTGGTCAAATTTCAGACCGCCAAAAAGGTATCATGGCAACAAATGTTTACGACTTTGAAACAGCTATGGATATCAACTTCACACAAGATAAAGCAGGTCGTCTTGATTACAGCGAAAGCTTGATGACACACGCTATGGTCCTTACAGGTGTTGATTTGGATGAAAATGGAAAATCTCTTAAATGGAAAGTTGAAAACTCATGGGGAGATAAAGTTGGTAACAAAGGTTACTTTGTTGCTTCAGATGCTTGGATGGATGAATTCACATATCAAATCGTGGTACGTAAAGAATTCTTAACAGCAGAAGAACGTGCAGCTTATGAAGCAGAACCAATTGTTCTTGCACCTTGGGATCCAATGGGAGCTCTTGCTAGCAAATAATGAGATTATCTAAATACCAGAAGCATCAGTACTTCTGGTATTTTTTTATCATAAAAAAGCCTCCTCTTGATATCAAGAGGAGGCTTTTAAATTTTTAGTTGCTAGTTTCAGTATCGCTACCATTATTATCTGATGCATTTTCAGATGATTGGTTAAATTCTGTAGAAGAACTTTCTTCGCTAGATGATTGACTAGATGAAGATTCTTCTGAAGAGCTTGAGCCATAGATGTTACTATATACAGAGCTTGATGAAGCTGAGTAAGTGTAGTTACTTGAGCCACTTAGATAAGCATAGCCACCACTTGTGTAAACACCTTTAGGAATATCAAAGTCTTCGCTACCACTACCATATTTTTCATTTAGATAACTTTGCATAGCTTTGTAAACATCAGCTGCAACGTTGAGGCCATTACCGTAAATAGGTGTCATACGGTTTTTGTATCCTGTCCAAACAGCCATTGAATATTGTGGTGTATAACCAACAAACATTTCATCTGGCGCCATTGTTCCAACGACACTGTTGTAAATACCTGTTGATTCTTCGATTTCAGCAAGTTCGTCATCTGAGTAGTTAGATGTTCCTGTTTTACCTGCTTGGTAAATACCAGGAAGAGCAGCTCTAGTACCAGTACCATAAGTCAAGACAGTTTTCATCATTGAAGTCATCAAGTAAGCTGTTGATTCTTTCATAGCACGGCTACCAGAGGCGTCAAATGATTTGCTTGTACCATCGTTGAATTCAATTTTATTAACGTATTGAGGTTCGTAGTAGATTCCACCGTTAGCAAATGCGGCGTAAGCAGCAGCCATTTTTTCACTACTTGCTCCATATTTTTGGTTAGAATCACTTGTTGAACTTGAGATAGCATTTGAGTAGTAGAGTTGTGGATAGTAAATACCAAGACCTTCTAAGAATGACTTAGATTTATTTAAACCAACTGCTTCAAGGGCTTTAACCGCAGGAACGTTACGAGATTGTTGAATAGCGGTCTGGATTGTCATGCTACCGTAGTATTGACGGTCCCAGTTATAAACTTGAGTTGATGTACCAGGCCAGTAGTATTTATTATCGCTAGTAACAGCAGCGGTACTTGTGTAGATACCATTTTCAATCGCTGGAGCATAGTCAGTGATTGGTTTCATTGTAGAACCCCAGTCACGGTCAGTTAGGACGGCTTGGTTAGTTCCAAGTGAAACAGTTGTGTCTTGGTTACGTGATCCAAGTTGGGCAATAACTTTACCAGTGTTGACGTCAACAACTGTTGAGGCAACTTGGAGGTCAGTATCAGGGTAGTATACGTATGAGTCAGTATTGTAAATATCCCATAGATATTTTTGAGCTTCAGTATCAACGTTTGTGTAAACTTTTAGCCCAGCTGAGTAGATATCTTGGCCAGTTTTATTGCTGACTTCTTGGATAACTTCTTTAATGTAGTTATCAAAATATGGTTCGTAGCTTGTTGATTCTGTCAGTGTTTGTAGACCATCTGTAACAGGAGTAGCAAGTGCTGCCTTATACTCAGATTTAGTGATGTTACCATCTTCGTACATTTCAGCTAGAACAGTATTACGACGGTTTTGGGCAGCGTCAGGATTTGTATATGGGTCGTATTGACTAGGAGCTTGAGGAATACCAGCAAGCAAAGCCAATTGAGCAATAGACAAATCTTTCAAATCTTTACCGTAGTAAGATTTAGCAGCTGTTAGCATACCATAGTTACCATTTCCCATGTACACTTTGTTAATGTAGAAAGTTAGAATTTCTTCTTTAGTGTACTTACGTTCCATTTGAAGGGCAAGCCAAGCTTCTTGAGCTTTACGTTTCAAGGTTTGGTCAGATTCTTTTGTTGAGAAGTAAGCTAACTTGATTAATTGTTGGTCAAGTGTTGAACCACCTTGAGTGCTAGAGCTTGTGAAGTTATTTAAAGCTGCACCAAGAATACGATAAACATCAATACCACGGTGTTTGAAGAAGCGTTTATCTTCGATAGATGTAACAGCATTAACCAAGTTTAAAGGAATGCTATTAGCTGATACGCTTTCGCGTTTTTCAGAACCCAAGTCAGCAATCAATGAGCCATTAGCATCATAGATAAGACTTGAATTAGTAGATGAGAGTTTGCTAGCTGTTAGTTTTGGTGTGCTGCTGACATAAAATGCAAAGATTGAGCCACCAATTAAGAAACCAGCAACAACTAAAGCCATCATTGTGATTAGACCGTATTTTAACACCTTAAGAGCAGTATCTTTAGATGCAGGATTACTTGTTCGTCTTTGTTTTGTTGTTTTCTTTTTAATTGTGATCACCGCCTAAAATTTTTTGATCGATAATATCCAAATAAGGAACTTGAGGGAGTGAACTTGTTGTCACCATATACCCATTTTTTCTGATATAATCAAGTGGCATGGATTTGGTGCCGAGGTTGATTTGGTAAAAGTCTACTAGAGCGCTAGCAGGTAAAAAATAAGTTTCCTTAAGTGTTGAAAAGTGAAGTAGTACAAAGCAGATGCCATCTTGCTTTAAGACATGTTCCATATGCTCAATTTGGTGAGCGTGAAAGTTTTTCAAAGGCATAGATGTCTTTTGTCGCGTTTCTTTCGCTTCAAAGTCAATGTAGCGTCCTTTATAGACACCAGAATAATCGGTCGTTGATGCTTGGCGAAAGTATGCTTCTACAATTTTGGCACGGCTTCTTTTTGGATAATCAACTTTTACAATTTGAATTGGGGTTGGTTTTTTGTGAACAACAGCAATATCACGAGATAAGTAGTAATTATTGGTTTCATTGATTGCTGCTTCAAAACTCATCCCACGATTAGCAAAATTAATCGTTGATTTTGTTGTCTTTCTAGAAGCTGGGACTGCTTGTTTTCGAATAAGATGATGAGGGTAATTAACCATAAAACTCCTAACATTCATGCTTAAGTCAATATAAGCACTACTATTATAACATATTTTTAGAAAGGAAGCAGGATATGACTTCAATTCTCGTCACGGGTTATAAGAGTTTTGAACTTGGTATTTTTCAAGAAAAGGACGAGCGAATCAAGGTGATTAAAAAAGCAATTAGGCATGATTTCATTCGCTATTTTGATGAAGGTGTTGACTGGTTAATTTTTATGGGAAACCTTGGATTTGAATATTGGGCATTACAGGTTGCAAAAGAGCTGCAAGAGGAGTATGATTTTAATATTGCAACGATTTTTACCTTTGCAAATCATGGCCATAACTGGAATGAGACTAATCAGATTAAATTAAGTGAGTTTAAACAGGTGGACTTTGTTAAATACTCTTATCAGGAATATGAAAATCCAAGCCAGTTTCGAAATTATAACCAATTCTTAGTAGATAATACGGATGGTGCTTATTTGTTTTATGATCCTGAAAATGAAACAAATTTGAAATATTTAGCACAGGTCATGCAAGAAAAAGATGACTATCCAATCCAGTTTTTGACCTTTGATCGTCTTAATGAATTTCTTGAAGATTGGTAATCAATTTTTAATGATCTTTTAAAAGTAAATGCTTGATTTTTCATTAAATTTTCTGTAACATATATCTTGATATGACGTTTTCATATTCTAAGGTTAACTAGAATAGTTTTGTTTGGAGAGAGATAGAATGGCAAGTATTATTTATAGTCCTAAGGACATTTTTGAACAAGAATTCAAAACCAGCATGCGTGGTTACGATAAAAAAGAAGTAGACGAGTTCCTTGATGATGTTATTAAAGATTACGAGAGCTATATTTCTCAAGTTCAAGAACTACGTGCTGAAAATGAAAAATTAAAAGAAGAATTGGCTGCTAAACCAAAAGCAGCTCCAGCGACTTCTTATGTTGCTCCGCAAGCAGAACACGCACGTGTTGCTCAAACAGCAACAAACTTCGATATTTTGAAACGTATCAGTCGTTTGGAAAAAGAAGTGTTTGGTAAACAAATCACTGAATAATAGCTTTTCTATTCATTATTAACGAAGTTGTTAGATGAATTTGTATATTACTTATCTTTATTTATGGAGGTAAGAAAGATAAATTGCAATTTTTGGATAATCGCGTGGTATTCTAATACCATGAGGAAAGTCCATGCTAGCACTGGCTGTGATGCCAGTAGTGTTTGTGCTAGGTTAATTAATAAGCCTAGGGACATCTTTTGATGTTACGGCGAGTGAAAAGGCTAAGTCTTTGATATGCCCAAATAGCTCTGAAAAGTGCCACAGTGACGTAGTTCCTGAGGAAACTTAGGAAGTGGAACGCGGTAAACCCCTCAAGCTAGCAACCCAAACTTTGGTAGGGGCACGGGATAGTAGGAATCCGAACGATCTATCCTGACTGGAAACAGTAGACAGATGATTATCGAAGGAGATAAGACCTAGTTATCTCTGGAACAAAACATGGCTTATAGAAAATTGCATATAGGTATCTAGCTAGCTTAGGCTAGCTTTTATTTTTGCTGTATTTTAATACTAAGATAATTCTTGGTTTGGTATTTGAAAATTAATCGATTTTTACTAGCTATATGCTAGTAAAACGTGTTAAACTTATAGATAAGTATTTTGATGAAATAGGAATGTGTGAATGAAAAAAACATTTAATTTAGTAGCAACTGCAGCTGCAGGACTTGAGGCTGTTGTTGGGCGTGAAATCCGTGATTTAGGGATTGATTGCCAAGTTGAAAATGGTAAAGTACGTTTTCAAGGAGATGTAAGAACGATTATTACGACAAATCTTTGGTTACGTGCAGCAGACCGTGTCAAAATTATTGTTGGTGAATTTCCAGCGCGTACCTTTGAGGAATTATTCCAAGGAGTTTATAAATTAGATTGGGAAAATTATTTGCCATTAGGTGCCAAATTTCCAATTTCAAAAGCTAAATGTGTGAGATCTAAATTGCACAATGAGCCAAGTGTTCAGGCAATTAGTAAAAAAGCTGTTGTCAAAAAACTTCAAAAAGTTTACCATCGTCCAGATGGTGTTCCATTGCAAGAAAATGGTGCTGAGTTCAGAATTGAAGTTTCAATTTTGAAAGATAAAGCAACGGTCATGATTGATACAACAGGAGCTAGTCTCTTTAAACGCGGTTACCGTGTGGAAAAAGGTGGCGCTCCGATTAAAGAAAATATGGCAGCTGCCATTATTGAATTGTCAAACTGGTATCCAGATAAACCATTTATCGATCCAACATGTGGTTCAGGAACGTTCTGTATTGAAGCAGCTATGATTGGGATGAACATTGCTCCTGGTTTTAATCGAGACTTTGCTTTTGAAGAATGGAATTGGGTTGACGCTGATTTGGTTCAACAAGTTCGCGACGAAGCTGAAGAAAAAGCTAATTATGATATTGAACTTGACATTTCAGGATTTGATATTGATGGTCGCATGATTGAAATTGCCAAGAAAAATGCTGAAGAAGCAGGACTTGGAGATATCATCAAATTGAAACAAATGCGTCTTCAAGATTTAAAAACTGATAAAATCAATGGTGTTATCATTTCTAACCCACCCTATGGTGAACGATTGCTTGATGACAAAGCTGTTGACATCTTGTATAATGAAATGGGACAGACTTTTGCACCATTGAAAACATGGAGTAAATTTATTCTGACCAGCGATGAACAGTTCGAACGAAAATACGGGTCACAAGCTGATAAAAAACGTAAATTATACAATGGTACGCTTAGAGTTGATTTGTACCAATTTTACGGTGAACGTGTTAAACGCTCTGCTATCACGCAAGCAAAAGAAAAGTAAGGAAAAGTGCGCTTAACAAGCTTAGTTAGGCAGTTGAAATTTTAATTAGAGAGGTGACCAAAACGTGTCAGAAAAAAAAGACATGCCGTCTTCTGAAGAACAAGATGGGCTTAATTTGCAAGATGTTAAAAATCTAACCATTGAAGAAGCTGTTCGAAAAGATTCTGAAATGAAAGCTGGAATTACTGAGTCTGATGGCGTTTTAGATAAGTATATTAAACAGCACCGAGACGAAGTAACATCACAAAAATTTGAAACAAAGCTATCTGATTTTGATGATTTAGATACAAAAGCTTTGGATAACTTTATTAAAAAACAACGCGAAGAACTTGTTAATAGTGGTATTGTTGGCAAAGAAGTTTTTGAGGAAGCTACTGAAGCTAATCAAGTGCCTGAAGCAGAAGAAGTGGTTGAACCAGCTGTTGAAGCTACCGAAACTGAGCCTGAACAAGTAGAGCCAGTAAGTTCTGAGTCAAAAGAAGCAACTTCAGAAGAAGCACCAAAGGTTGAAGAAACCGTTGAAGTTAATGAAGAAGAAAAAGAGGAGCCGGTAGTAGCTCAAATTGAAGATTCAGAAAAAACAGCTGAACCAACTATTGCTCTTACAACTGATGAAAGTAAAACAAGTTCTAAGAAAAAACGTGTTATTATTGGGAGTTTAGCTGCTCTTGTAGTTGCTATTTTTGGCGCTGGTTATGGTTTACACTATGTTAAAGGGTCAAATACTACAGTTGCTAGCTCATCAACATCATCAAGTCAGAAAAAAACATCATCAAGTTCAAGTGCAGCAGCGAAAGCAAAACAAGCCAAAAAAGCCAAAAAAGCTTTTGATGAAGCTTATACGGCAATGTTCACTGATGATACTAAGACTAAATTAAAAAACAGTGAATTTGATAAAATTTCTGTTCTAAAAGAAAAATTAGATGCCCTAAAAGGAACTGATTTTTATGATGATGCCAAAAAACAATATGATACAGTAGCAGCTCACATTACAGCTATCAAAGCTATCAATGCTTTATTTGAAAAAGATGTTATTGTTGATGGTAAAAAGGTTGCTGGAACAGTTAAAGCCGACGCCAAGTTTGATAGCTTGTCTAGTGATGTTTTGAATACTGGTGATGCTAAATTGGATAATTTATTGCAATCAGTAATTACTGATGGTAAAAATCAATTAGCTTCTAAGACTCAATCAAGTAGTCAAGCACAAGCAGCTGCAAACACTGCTAGCCAGACAGAAAGTAGTGAAGAAACAGCGGATGCCAAACCACAAGCTCCAGCTTCTGATAATTCAAATCTTCAACGCGATAAGAGTCGTGTTCCTTATAATGAATCGGCAATTGCTGATTCAGGAAATCCAGCTTGGACATTTGCTGATGGTGTGCTTGAAAAAATTGTTTCAACATCACAAGCGCGTGGCTATTTCTCAGGAAATGATTATATTCTTGAAAAAGTTAATATTATCAATGGTAATGGCTATTACAATATGTTTAGAAAAGATGGAACATATCTATTTTCAATTAACTGTAAAACAGGTTACTTTGTAGGTAATGGTTCTGGTCACTCTGACGCATTGGATTATTAATGAAAAGTTTGAAAAAGCTCTCCTCTTGGAGGGCTTCTTTTGGTTTTAGAAGTGAAATAATGAAAAATCTTGAAAAAGTTTCAAAAAATTGACAATAAAAAATGGAAGCGTTATAATTAGCGTAACTTAAAGATTAAGGGGTGATATTATGGTAAAAGTAGCCATTGTTACTGGTGCAGGTCAAGGGATTGGCTTTGCTATTGCAAAACGTCTTCACGAAGATGGTTTTAAGATTGGAATCTTGGATTACAATCAAGAAACAGCAGAAAAAGCTGTTCAAGAACTTTCTCCTCAAGATGCTTATGCTGTTGTAGCTGATGTTTCTAAGCGTGAAGAGGTTGCTAAGGCATTTGCGCAGGTTGTTGAACATTTTGGAGATTTATCGGTAGTTGTGAATAACGCAGGGGTTGCCCCAACAACGCCTTTAGATACAATCACAGAAGACGTTTTTGAACGCACTTTTGCCATTAATGTCGGAGGTGTTATCTGGGGAGCTCAGGCAGCCTTGGCTGAATTCAAAAAATTAGGTCATGGTGGTAAGATTATTAATGCTTCATCTCAAGCTGGTGTGGTAGGTAACCCTAATTTGACTGTTTACGGTGGTAGTAAATTTGCCATTCGTGGTATTACCCAAACCTTAGCACGTGATTTAGCAGATTATGGTATTACAGTAAATGCTTATGCACCTGGTATTGTTAAGACACCGATGATGTTTGATATTGCTCATGAAGTCGGTAAAAATGCTGGTAAAGATGATGAATGGGGTATGCAAACATTCGCAAAAGACATTACCCTTAAACGTTTATCTGAACCAGAAGATGTAGCTAAAGCTGTCAGCTTCTTAGCAGGACCTGATTCTGATTATATTACTGGACAGACCATTATCGTTGATGGTGGTATGCAATTCCATTAAAATTATCATAAAAGCAGAAAAGTCAGGGAAGAAAATTCTCTGACTTTTTTGATTTTTTAGATGACGTGACGTTCAAATGGATCGTCTGAGATACCATCTTTAAGGATGAGTTTTGCCCATTCTTTAGCAGTAAATAAGCTGTGGTCTTTGTAGTTACCGCATGATTCAATTGTTGTACCTGGTACATCATCCCATGATGTTACAGTAGCAACTTCTTCTAAACTTGATTTGATGACTTTTGCAATTTCAGTTGTGTTGTGTTTACCCCACATAATCAAGTGGAAACCAGTACGGCAACCAAATGGTGAGCAGTCAATCATTCCGTCGATACGTTCACGGATAAGTTTAGCAAGTAAATGTTCGATAGTGTGTAAACCAGCAGTTGGAATAGCATTTTCATTTGGTTGAACCAAACGGATATCAAAGTTTGTGATGACATCTCCAAGAGGTCCAGCTTCTTCAGAAATAAGACGAACATAAGGTGCTTTAACGATTGTATGATCTAGTTCAAAACTTTCTACAGTTACTTCTTTTTTTGACATAATAGACTCCTTTTTTATTCCTCTAATAATCATATCATAAATTTTAGTAAAACGCTTTACAATTTTAAATTGTGAAAAAACTCGATTTATGGTAAACTTGAAAGTAGCTTTCTATAGATGAAATCTAAAATTTTTATTGAGGTAAAAACATGCCAAATATTATTATCTTGATTGTTTTTGCCCTCATTGGTTTGATAGTTGGTTATGCACTGATTTCCATCAGACTTAAGTCTGCGAAAGAAGCTGCGGAACTCACTCTTTTAAATGCAGAACAGGATGCTGTTAATCTACGTGGTAAAGCTCAATTAGAAGCTGAACACATTAGAAAATCAGCTGAGCGAGAAACGAAAGCTCATCGCAAAGAATTACTGATCGAAGCAAAAGAAGAGGCTAGAAAATATCGAGAAGAGATTGAAAAAGAATTTAAATCTGAAAGACAAGAGTTAAAACAAATGGAGACTCGTTTGACTGAACGAGCGTCTTCTCTTGATCGCAAGGATGAAAATCTAACCAGCAAAGAAAAAGTGTTGGATAGTAAAGAACAAAGTCTAACCGATAAATCTAGACACATTAATGAGCGTGAAAAACAAATCGGAGAACTCGAAGAACAGAAAAAAGCAGAACTAGAACGTGTCGCCTTGATGACAATTGCTGAAGCGCGTGAAATTATTTTGACGGAAACTGAAACTAATTTGACGCATGAAATCGCAACTCGTATTAAGGATGCTGAACGTGAGGTTCGTGATAAGTCTAACAAGCTCGCCAAAAACATTCTCGCTCAGGCCATGCAACGAATGGCTGGTGAATATGTTACTGAACAAACCATTACAACCGTTCATCTACCAGATGATAGCATGAAAGGTCGTATCATTGGTCGTGAAGGACGTAATATTCGTACCCTTGAAAGTTTGACAGGGATTGATGTCATTATCGATGATACACCTGAAGAGGTGGTCCTTTCAGGATTTGATCCAATTCGTCGCGAAATTGCTCGCATGACATTGGAAGCTTTGATTCAAGATGGTCGTATTCACCCAGCTCGTATTGAAGAATTGGTTGAAAAGAACCGTTTGGAAATGGATAATCGTATTCGTGAGTATGGTGAAGCTGCTGCTTTTGAAATCGGTGCAGTAAACTTGCATCCTGATTTAATTAAAATTATGGGACGTTTGCAGTTTAGAACGTCATATGGTCAAAATGTTTTACGTCACTCAGTTGAAGTTGGTAAGATGGCTGGTATTCTTGCTAGCGAACTTGGCGAAAACGTAATGCTTGCTCGTCGTGCTGGTTTCTTGCATGATATGGGTAAAGCAATTGACCGTGAAGTTGAAGGTAGCCACGTTGAGATTGGTGCAGAATTTGCTCGTAAATACAAAGAAAACCCAATCGTGGTTAATGCAATTGCAAGTCACCACGGAGATGTAGAACCTGAAAGTGTGATTGCTGTTATTGTTGCAGCAGCGGATGCTTTGAGTTCAGCTCGTCCAGGTGCTCGTAACGAGTCAATGGAAAACTATATCAAACGTCTTCGTGATTTAGAAGAAATTGCAACAAGCTTCGATGGCGTTCAAAATAGCTATGCTTTGCAAGCTGGACGTGAAATTCGTATCATGGTGCAACCAAATAAAATTTCCGATGATGAGGTCACAATCATTGCACATAAAGTTCGTGAAAAAATTGAAAGTAACCTTGATTACCCAGGTAATATTAAAGTTACCGTTATTCGTGAACTACGTGCAGTCGATTACGCAAAATAATGAAAATAGAAAAAAGAAGTACGTTGCAAACGTACTTCTTTTTAATGTGAAGGAGCTTGTAAATTTCCTTGAAATATAGGTTTATCTTTGATATACTAGACTGTAGTCTAATTGATAAAAAGCAAGTCTTAACTTGTAGTCTATAATAAGGAGAGTGGCATGACCGAACGTGGTTTGTTAATTGTTTTCTCAGGACCTTCTGGGGTTGGTAAGGGAACAGTTCGCCAAGAAATTTTTTCAACACCTGATCATAAATTTGAGTATTCTGTTTCTATGACAACGCGCCAAAAACGGCCTGGAGAAGTTGATGGCGTTGATTATTTCTTCCGAACTCGTGAAGAATTTGAAGAGCTTATTAAAAATGGTCAAATGTTGGAATATGCTGAATATGTAGGCAACTACTATGGCACACCACTGACTTATGTTAATGAAACGCTCGATAAAGGAATCGACGTATTTCTTGAAATCGAAGTTCAAGGTGCTCTTCAAGTTAAGAAAAAAGTTCCAGACGGTGTGTTTATTTTCTTAACACCACCAGATTTGGACGAATTAAAAGACCGTTTGGTTGGTCGTGGTACTGATAGCGAAGAAGTTATCCGCCAACGTATCGAACGTGCGAAAGAAGAGATTGCTTTGATGCGTGAATACGATTATGCTGTTGTTAATGACGAAGTGCCTTTGGCAGCTGAACGCGTTAAACGTATCATTGAAGCAGAACATTTCCGTGTTGATCGTGTTATTGGACGTTACAACGACATGATTAAAGACATTGACTAAAAGAGAGAAGAGAGAAAAAAGCTATGATGTTAAAACCTTCTATTGACACTTTGCTTGATAAAGTGCCATCAAAATACTCACTTTGCATTCTTCAAGCTAAACGCGCTCACGAACTTGAAGCTGGTGCAAAACCAACTCAAGAATTCAAATCAGTAAAAGCTACTTTGCAAGCTCTTGAAGAAATTGAATCTGGTAACGTTGTTATTCACCCAGATCCAGAAGCAAAACGAGCTGCTGTTCACGCTCGTATCGAAGCAGAACGTTTGGCTAAAGAAGAAGAAGAACGTAAAATCAAAGAACAAATTGCTAAAGAAAAAGAAGAAGGAGAAAAAATCTAAGGTATTTTATCTTAGATTTTTCTTGTAATAAATCATTGTGATAAAGTAAACAAGTATTAAAAATGATTACTTATCACGATGATTATTCTTTTTTCATCAGGATAAATTTTTTGAGTTCATTAAGGATTAGAAAGGAGAATTATGACAAAAATTGCTCAGGTCATTGTTGATGTCCCATTAATGCAGACTGATAAGCCTTTCTCATATCTTGTGCCAGAAGATATGCAAAATCAAGTCACCTTGGGGTCGCGTGTTCATGTTCCTTTTGGTCGTGGTAACCGTCTTTTACAAGGATTTGTTGTAGGATTTTCGGAAACGTTAGAAAGTGATGCCAGCAACTTAAAAGCTATTAGCGAGGTATTGGATTTTGAACCAGTTTTGAATGAAGAACAGCTTGCTTTAGCAGATCAAATGCGTCATACTGTTTTTTCTTATAAGATTTCAATTTTGAAATCAATGATTCCTAATTTGCTCAATTCAACATACGATAAACGTTTGGTGCCGACAAAGACACTATCTAGCGAAGAACGTTTGGTTTTGTTCGGAGATAAAGAGAGCAGACTTCATTCAACGCTTTCTGAAGCGGAAGCTAAAAAAGTAGCTCGTCTAGTTCAAGCTGGAAAAATCACAGTTGATTATCTTGCTAAAGATAAGAAAAGTATCAAAACGGAAAAATTCTATCAAGTTAATCTCAAACAGCTCGCTCAAACAGAGATTTCAGTAAGGGCTAAAAAACGTTTACTTTTACGAGATTATTTACTTGAGCATCCTGACGAGGGAAAACTTTCTGATTTGCATCAGCTCTTCTCACGAGAAGTTGTTAAATTCTTTGTGGAGAATAATCTATTAGCCATTTTAGAAAAAGAGAAAAAACGTTCGGATGCTTACTTTGATGTTGCAATGACAGAATTTCTTGATTTGAATGAAGAACAAGCAGCAGTTGTTGAAGAGGTGACTAGCCAAATTGACAAAGACTCTAAACCATTTTTACTAGAAGGTGTGACAGGTTCAGGAAAGACTGAAGTGTATTTACACATTATTGATAAGGTCTTAAAACTTGGTAAAACAGCAATTGTTTTGGTGCCTGAAATTTCTTTGACACCTCAGATGACAAATCGCTTCATTTCACGTTTTGGTAAGCAAGTGGCTATTATGCATTCAGCTTTATCTGATGGTGAGAAATTTGATGAGTGGCGCAAAATTAAATCTGGTCAAGCTCGTGTTGTTGTTGGTGCACGCTCTGCCATTTTTGTTCCAATGGAAAATATCGGAGCTATCATTATTGACGAAGAACACGAAGCAACTTACAAGCAAGAATCAAATCCACGTTATCATGCGCGTGATGTGGCTTTGCTTCGAGCCAAATATCATAAAGCTGTTTTGTTAATGGGGTCTGCAACTCCAAGTATTGAAAGTCGTGCACGCGCCAGTCGAGATGTTTATCATTTTTTACAATTGACTCACCGCGCTAATCCATTAGCCAAGATTCCTAAAGTTGATATTGTTGATTTTCGTGATTATGTCGGTCAGCAGGAGGTCAGCAATTATACACCTTACTTGCTGGAAAAAATTGCGGATCGTTTGGAGAAAAATGAGCAAGTTGTGCTCATGTTGAACCGACGAGGCTATTCAAGTTTCGTTATGTGTCGTGATTGTGGTTACGTGGATGAATGTCCAAATTGTGATATTTCTTTGACGCTTCATATGGACACTAAGACTATGAATTGTCACTATTGTGGCTTTGAAAAAGCTATTCCACACACTTGTCCAAATTGTCATAGTCGCAGCATTCGTTATTATGGAACAGGGACACAGAAGGCTTACGATGAATTGGCAGAAGTCTTCCCGCAAGCGCGTATTTTGCGAATGGATGTTGATACTACGCGACAAAAGGGAGCTCATCAGCGTATTCTTGATAAATTTGGTAATCATGAGGCTGATATTCTACTTGGGACTCAGATGATTGCTAAGGGACTTGATTTTCCAAATGTTACCTTGGTTGGTGTCTTAAATGCGGATACGTCTCTAAATCTGCCAGATTTTAGATCATCTGAACGGACATTTCAATTATTAACACAGGTTGCTGGGCGTGCGGGACGCGCTGAAAAAGAAGGAGAGGTTCTTATTCAGACATACAATCCCCAGCATTACGCTATCAAGTTAGCCCAAAAGCAAGATTATGAAGCTTTCTATGCTTATGAGATGGGAATTCGTAAACAATTATCTTACCCACCATATTATTTTACTGTTGGCTTAACTTTATCACATAAGGATGAGCAGACTGTAGTGCGTAAGTCTTTTGAGTTGTTACAAATCTTGCGCCAGTATTTGTCTGATAAAATTAAAATCCTTGGACCAACTCCTAAACCAATTGCTAGAACGCATAATCTTTACCACTATCAAATCATTGTCAAATATCGTTTTGAAGACCATTTGGAAAGTGTCTTAAATCAGATTTTAGATATGACTCAATTACCAGAAAATAAAGATTTACGTTTAGTAATAGATTATGAGCCACAAAATTTTATGTAGTGCTCTGCTATGCTATAATAAAGAAAAATTTAAGTAATAAAATCCTTTGAGAGGAACTAAGATGACAAAATTAATTTTTATGGGAACACCTGATTTTTCAGCGACTGTTCTAAAAGGTTTGCTAGATGATGCCAACTATGACGTTTTGGCAGTTGTAACACAGCCAGACCGCGCGGTTGGTCGTAAAAAAGAAATCAAAATGACTCCTGTTAAGGAAGTTGCTTTGGAACATAATCTCCCTGTTTACCAACCTGAGAAGATGTCTGGTTCAGACGAGATGGCTGATCTTATGACTTTGGGAGCTGATGGTATTGTAACAGCTGCATTCGGTCAATTTTTGCCAACAAAATTGCTTGATTCTGTTGATTTTGCTGTTAATGTGCATGCATCACTTCTTCCTAAATATCGTGGTGGTGCACCAATTCACTATGCTATCATCAATGGTGATAAAGAAGCTGGTGTGACAATCATGGAAATGGTTAAGAAAATGGATGCTGGTGATATGATTGCTAAAGCCTCTACACCAATTACTGATGATGATAATGTTGGAACAATGTTTGAAAAATTAGCTGTCATTGGACGTGATTTGCTTTTGAAAACATTGCCGGATTACATCGCTGGCAACATCAAACCAGAACCACAAGATGAAAGCCAAGCGACTTTCTCACCAAATATCACACCAGAAGAAGAACGTATTGATTGGAATAAATCAGCGCGTGATGTCTTCAACCATATCCGCGGATTGTACCCATGGCCAGTTGCACATACTCTTCTTGATGGCAAACGTTTCAAAATTTATGAAGCAAGTTTGGTAGAAGGACAAGGAAAACCAGGTCAAATCATTGAAAAAGGTAAGAAATCATTGGTTGTGGCAACTGGAGATGGCGCTATTTCTCTTAAAACAGTGCAACCCGCTGGAAAACCACGCATGAGTATTGTTGATTTTCTTAATGGTGTTGGACGTAAGCTTGAAGTAGGTGACCTTATTGGCGAATGATTGGAAAAATCAAGCTCGTGGCTTAGCGCTACTTGTTCTTGAAAATGTCTTTGAAGAAGGAGCTTATTCTAATATCGCTCTTAATCAAGAACTAAAACACACGAAACTATCGCAAAAAGATAAGTCTTTAGTGACTGAAATTGTATATGGTACGGTGGCACGAAAGATTACTTTAGAATGGTATCTTGCTCACTATATCGAAGACCGCGATAAGCTAGATCCTTGGGTTTATTACCTCTTGATGTTGAGCCTTTATCAATTGTTATACCTTGATAAAATGCCTGCTCATGCTGTGGTTAATGATGCGGTTAATATTGCTAAAAATCGCGGTAACAAAAAGGGTGCTGAAAAATTTGTTAATGCTGTTTTACGACGCTTGGCCAAAGAAAAGCTCCCAAATCCTGAAGAGATTAAGCGTAAAAATAAGCGTTATTCAGTTCTCTATTCTTTACCAGTTTGGTTGGTTAAAAAATTAATTGATCAATTTGGTGAAGAACGTGCAATAGCTATCATGCAAAGTTTATTTGTCCGAAATAAAGCAAGTATCCGAGTAACACATCCTGAAAAACTAGCTGAGATTAAAGCGGCAACTGGCGCAGAACAATCTCTTTTATCACCAGTTGGTTTGGTCAAAACTTCGGGACATTTTGCAGGGACAGACTATTTTTCACAAGGTGATATCACCATCCAAGATGAGTCAAGTCAATTAGTGGCTCCAACTCTTAATATTCAGGGAAATGAGCAAATCTTAGACGCCTGCGCAGCACCTGGTGGAAAGACCACTCACATGGCTTCTTATCTGACAGATGGGCACATTACGGCACTAGATTTGTATGATCATAAGCTAGCGCTTGTCATGGATAATGCTAAGCGTCTGCATGTAGATGATAAAATCACGACACAAAAAATGGATGCCACAAGTGTCCATGAACATTTTGCAGCTGATTCATTTGATAAGATTTTAGTTGATGCACCTTGTTCAGGAATCGGCTTGATTCGCCGCAAGCCTGACATTAAATACAATAAAGAAAACCAAGATTTCAATGCTTTACAGGAAATTCAATTGCAAATTCTTGATAGCGTTTGTCAAACATTGCGTAAAGGTGGTATAATAACTTATAGCACTTGTACGATTTTTGATGAGGAAAACTTCCAAGTTATTAACAAATTTTTAGAAACTCATCCAAATTTTGAGCAGGTAAAACTGAGTCATACGCAAGAAGATATTGTCAAAGATGGCTGTATTGCTATTACACCTGAACAATATCAGACAGACGGGTTCTTTATTGGACAAGTTAAACGTATCTTGTAATCTCAAGGAGGAAACTGACACAGTCAGAAGGAAAACTATGAAAATTTCACTTGTAACTGATATCGGACAAAGACGTTCAAATAATCAGGATTTTATTAATAAATTTGATAACGAGAAAGGTATCACTTTAGTCATCCTAGCAGATGGTATGGGAGGTCATCGTGCTGGTAATATTGCTAGTGAAATGACCGTCACTGATCTTGGACGTGAATGGATTAGTACCGATTTTACTGAATTAAGCCAAATTCGTGATTGGCTGATTACTGCGCTAGAAGCAGAAAATCAAAGAATTTATGAACTGGGTCAAACTGATGAGTACAAAGGTATGGGAACAACCGTTGAGGCTTTAGCGATTGTTGATAACAATGTTATCTTTGCTCACGTTGGTGATTCACGCATTGGATTGCTCCATAATGGTGAATATAAATTGCTAACTAGCGACCACTCTCTCGTTAACGAATTGGTGAAAGCTGGTCAATTGACAGAAGAAGAAGCTGCAAATCACCCACAAAAAAATATCATTACACAATCTATTGGACAAGCTAATCCAGTTGAACCTGATTTAGGGGTTCAAGTTCTTGAAGAAGACGATTATCTTATTATTAACAGTGATGGTTTAACAAATATGATTACCAATGACGAAATTGTTAGCATTTTAAGTCAAGATAAAAATCTTGATGATAAAAATAATGAGTTAGTGACTCTTGCTAACGAACGTGGAGGTCTTGATAATATCACCATTGCTCTTATCCATGCCGAAAGCGAGGAAGCTTAATGATTCAGATTGGCAAATTATTTGCTGGTCGTTATCGGATCCTCAAATCTATCGGACGGGGTGGAATGGCAGATGTTTATCTTGCCAAAGATCTAATTCTTGATAATGAAGAAGTGGCTATCAAAGTTCTTCGGACGAATTATCAAACAGATCAAATTGCCGTTGCTCGTTTCCAACGTGAAGCGCGTGCCATGGCAGAGCTGAACCATCCAAATATCGTTTCGATTCGTGATATTGGAGAAGAAGACGGACAGCAATTCTTAGTAATGGAATATGTTGATGGCTCGGACTTGAAAAAATACATTCAAGACCATGCCCCTCTTTCTAATAATGAAGTTGTTAGAATCATGGAAGAAGTCTTGTCTGCGATGACTTTGGCTCATCAACAAGGAATTGTTCACCGTGATTTAAAACCACAAAACATTTTGTTAACCAAAGATGGAACAGTTAAAGTAACCGACTTTGGTATCGCTGTAGCTTTTGCAGAAACAAGCTTGACACAGACAAACTCAATGCTTGGTAGTGTGCATTATCTTTCACCTGAACAAGCGCGTGGTTCAAAAGCCACTGTTCAAAGTGATATTTATGCTATGGGGATTATGTTGTTTGAAATGTTAACAGGTCACATTCCATATGATGGAGATTCTGCTGTTACCATTGCCCTTCAACATTTCCAAAAACCACTTCCATCAATCATTGATGAAAATAAAAACGTTCCTCAAGCTTTGGAAAATGTTGTTATTAAGGCAACTGCTAAACGTTTAAGTGATCGTTATGCATCTACTTTTGAAATGAGCCGTGATTTGATGACTGCTCTTTCATATAATCGTAGTCGTGAACGTAAACTAGTTTTTGAGGACACTGAAAACACTAAGACGTTACCAAAAGTAACCACATCAACACCTGTTCCCTCAACTACAGAACAATTGTTGAAAAAACAAAAAGCTGCTAAGGCTAATCGAGAAACTACAGAAAATAAAATTGCAAAAGCAAAACCTAAGAAGAAAAAATCACACCGTATGTTTGGTACGATGATGAAAATTTTCTTTGCTGTAGTAATTGTTGCCATCGCTATTTTCACTTACTTGACGTTAAGCACCCCAGCCTCTGTTAATGTTCCAGATGTAGCTGGAACAAGTTTACAAGATGCTAAGACAACTCTTACATCAGCGGGGCTTAAAGTTGGTGATATTCATAAAATTGCTAGCGATACAGTGCCAAGTGGTCAAGTTATTAAAACAGATCCAACAGCAGGTTCATCTAAAAAAGAAGGTGCCAAAGTTGACATTTATGTGTCAAAAGGAACATCAGGCTTTAAGATGAAAGATTATACTGGTCAAAACTATCAAGAAGTTATCAAAGAACTTAAAGATAAGCACGGTATTTCAAGTGATAAGATTGATGTCGAATGGATAACAGGTACTAACTATGACGGTGGTACTATCATTAGTCAAACACCTGAAAAAGGTACAAAAGTAGCTAGTGAAGATAAGATTACTTTCAAGGTTGCAGCAATCGTTATGCCAAACCTTATTGGTTATACTTACCAAGATGCTATTGCTGAATTGACTGCACTTGGCTTATCAAGCTCACATATTACAGTATTCCAAGCAGATGCTACTTCATCAACTGGATACTCTCAAGTCAAAACACCATCTGCCTCTGCAGTTGTTGTGGCACAAGATCCTTACTTTGGCGCAGCTATTGAAGGAAATGTGAAACTTTACTTCTCATCTGGAAGTGACGTTCAATCTTCTGAAGTAGCACCATCGCAATCTGTTCCTGAGTCAACTGAGTCAAGTGAAACGACTGAGTCAAGTTCATCAAGTAGCAGCAGTAGCAGTACTGAAGAAAGCTCACAAACTGATGCATCAGTTGAACAATAATATTTTAAAAGAACACCCGAAAGGGTGTTCTTTTTTAGGCAAAACCGAGCATTTTTCCCTTCTTTTTGGTAAAATACAGAAAAAGAAAGGGTATGATATGAGGAAAGTTCAATTTTTTGTCATTGTAGAAACGATTCTATTGGTCATGGGCTTGATGACAATCATGGCAAATAATTTATCGAGTTTTATCTTGATTTTAGTGTTAATTCTTTTAGCATTGCGTTTTTATAATCAGGACAAACGCAATAATTTTTTGCTAACAGTAGGCTTAGTTCTTTTATTTTTAATCCTAATGTTAAACCCCTACATCATTATGGCAGTGGTACTTGGGGTTGTTTATGTGGTTATTAACCATTTCTCACAAGTTAAAAAGAAAAATCGTTTTGCACTTGTACGATTTCGTGAGGAAGAGTTAAAAGCTAAACCAATTCGTAATCAATGGATTGGCGCTGATATGCATGATAGTGATTTTTATGCTTTTGATGATATTAATATTATTCGATTAACAGGAAGTGACACAATTGATTTAAGTAACGTTATTGTGACAGGTAAGGATAATGTTGTTATCATTCGTAAAGTGTTTGGGCCAACTAAAATTTTAGTTCCTATTGATGTTGGTGTTAAATTAGATGTTAGTGCTATTTATGGCAGTGTTCGTTATTTTGATTTTGCTGAATATGATTTGCGAAATGAATCTTTAAAATTATGGCATGAGCAAGATGATGACTATTTGAAAGTAGTTAAAATCATTGTTAATACATTAGCTGGAGATGTCGAGGTGGTACGTAAATGAAAAAGCATCATTTTTTACTTTTGATTCTCTATGCAAGTATTATCATTATTTCTATTGTTGTCGTTGTTTTAGATAGTCTAGAATTACATTTAGAAAATCTTATTTCAGATTTTTGGATGGGAGAGCGTTTTGTTTTCTCAATTGTCTTCTTAATTCTAGCTGTTACGATTTTGCTACTGCTACTTTGGGTTATTTTAGATGATAATAGCAAACGCAGTATTAACCAAAATCTACGATGTATTTTGAACAACCAAGAGGTATTTTTAGACGAAGACACTGAGATTAATGCTAATTTATCACGCTTATCTAAAAAGATGACGCATTTGACAAATAGCCTACAAAATACGGAAAACAGTCGTATTCAAAATGGACAAGAAATTGTGGAGCAAGAACGTAAACGTATTGCTCGTGACCTTCATGACACAGTTAGTCAAGAACTGTTTGCTTCTTCGATGATTCTTTCTGGGGTATCTGCTAACCTTGATCAGATTGAAAGAGAGCAGCTTGAATTCCAGTTGACTGCCGTTGAAAGTATGCTACAAAATGCTCAAAAAGACCTGCGTATTTTGCTCTTACATTTACGACCTACTGAATTAGAAAATAAAACCCTTTCAGAAGGTTTTGATATCCTCTTGAAAGAATTAACAGATAAGAGTAGTATAGAAGTTGTTTATAAGAAAAATATTGGAAAACTACCTAAAAAGATTGAGGATAATGTTTTTCGTATTGCTCAAGAGTTTATTAGTAACACACTCAAACATGCTAAAGCAACACGTTTAGAAGTTTACCTTAATCAAACCAAAACTGAGCTACAATTAAAAATGATCGATAATGGTGTTGGTTTTGATATGGATGAAAGACATGATTTAAGTTATGGTCTTAATAATATTGAAGAACGTGTTGATGACATGGCTGGAACGATGACATTATTGAGCCAAAAGGGAAAAGGAGTATCGATGGATATCCGCTTGCCTTTGGTTAAGGGAGAAAACGAGGAGAAAGAAGATGACCCAGAAAATTAGAGTTATCCTAGTTGATGATCACGAAATGGTACGTCTGGGATTGAAAAGTTTTTTTAACTTGCAACCAGATATTGAAGTTGTTGGTGAAGCAGGAAATGGTGTTGAAGGGATTAAACTTGCTTTAGACTTAAAACCAGATGTAGTAGTTATGGATTTAGTGATGCCTGAAATGAGTGGTGTTGAGGCCACTTTGAAACTTCTAAAGGAGTGGAAAGAGGCTAAAATCCTTGTTTTGACATCATATCTTGATAA
>OCTW011603770.1_pt1 | contig 23574 bp, 21 predicted proteins | sample 1539671 | NCBI WGS metagenome assembly OCTW01 (sample SAMN02144230, study PRJEB22623) | gut metagenome | biome: sheep rumen | host: Ovis aries | place: New Zealand | reverse complement strand
AAGTGAAAGCGTGGGACTTAAGTCTCGGCTTGAGACCCTTAGCCTTATAGGCTAAGAGCAAACCACCCGTTTGACGGGTGGTTATGATTTATCTTGAAAAAAGTGTCATTCCCGTGCTTGACACGGGAATCTATATATCATCGTAAAGAACAGATTATCCGGTCACCCTTCGACTTAGCTCAGGAGCCGCCGGATAATGACAGGAAGGAGGATTTATGGACTTGCACGATTTTAAGGATGTAGCAGAAAACTACGACAGGTATCTTGAAGTTATGTATAGAGATTTTGACGCTCATGAAGGCTTTCAGGACTTTTATCTGGAGCTGGCAAAGAAGTATGGCAAAGATGGCGTGATTGATGTGGCCTGTGGAACCGGCGCGGTTTTGCTCTATCTTGCTGAGCACGGAATAATTGCTGATGGTACTGATTTGTCTGAGGAGATGTGTCGAGTCTGTGAGCAAAAGGCAGCAGCAAATAATCTTGAATTGAGAATCTTTCCCGGTAATATGACCGATTTTGATGCGGGCAGAAAATATTCACTTGTGATAATTGCAAGAAGCGGTTTTATGCACCTGCCGGATCAGAAGTCTCAGATAGCGGCTTTGAAAAATCTTGGGCGGCATCTTGTACCCGGTGGCATTCTGACACTTAATACATTTGACCCCTGGCCGGCTGTACAGGCCCAGCAGATAAATACAAAGCCGGATGACTACTCTTTCCGACTTGAATATGAGAACAGCCAAGGTAACCGGGAAAAAATCTACAATGCCATTTCCTATAATCCCTGGACTCAAATTATGAGCGGCAACTGGAAGTTTGAGACTTATGATGATAAGGGAAAAGTGATTGGAGAGCGGATTCGCCCGCTCAAAATGCGGCAGACTTACCGCTGGGAAATGTTTCTGCTTGCTGAGCTTTGCGGCTTTGAGGTAGTTGATATTTACCGCGGCTACAAGGGCGACAAGGAAGATTTGAATGATCCCATGAGTGCTGCAAAGTTTAAGAGTAATCTGATTTGGATTTTAAGAAAGCGAGTATAAAAATGATTAGACGAATAGAAAAAGAAGAACTTCCCCTCTGCCTGGATTTTATCCATCTGTGTTTTTCTACAGTTGCAGAAAAATTTGGTTTTACAAAAGAAAATGCCCCGGGACATAATGCCTTTATGCCTTTGGAAAAACTTGAAAATTTCTGGAACTGGGGCTTTTTGATGTACGGACTTTTTGAGCAAAATCAAAATGGAGAAAAAGAACTGACAGGATATTTTTCTATCAGCAAGGATCCGGAAAAAGAAGAAACTTATGTTCTTCATAATCTATGTGTAAAGCCACAAATGCGAAAGCAAGGTTATGGCAAACGTCTTCTGGATTTTGCAAAAGGAAAAGTTCGCGAGCTTGGCGGTAAAATACTTTTCCTTGATTTTATAAATGATTATACAGAATTGAAGGAATGGTATTTAAAAAATGGATTTGAATTAAAAGGAACGGTAAAATATGAGCACCTGCCCTTTACTGTTGGATTTGCAGAATGCAAATTATAAAAAAGAAAAAAAGGACTGAGCATGGAAAAACATAAAATCGTATTACCGGATTATAAAAACTGTATTGCAAACTTACCTAACTCAATTTTGAATAAACTTGGGCTACCTACTAACGGTGACACCTTGCCGCTTCTGGATAAATATCTTACAAAGGATTACAAGAATATTGTTGTAATCCTTCTGGACGGAATGGGAAAAGCAATTCTTGAGCGGCATCTTAAGGCTGAGGGAAGTTTCCGTTCTCACCTGGCGGGAATCTATTCTTCAACTTTTCTTTCAACTACGGTTGCGGCGACAACTTCTGTTATGTCTGGCTTACAGCCTTGCGAGCATGCCTGGCTTGGCTGGGACTGTTATTATCCTCAGGTTGGTGAAAACGTAACTGTTTTTCTCAATAAGATTCAGGGAACAGAAAAGCCTGCTGCAGATTACAATGTTGCATGGACTTTGACTCCTTATGAAAGCGTAACAGATAAAATCAAAAAGGCTGGAAAAGAGGCTTATCTAGTTGCTCCTTTTCTGGATTTTGCAATCGACAGCTTTGAAAAGGTTTGCCAGCATATAAAAAATATATGTAAATTGAAAGCTAAGGGGACTGGCATATCGGATAGCCCGAGATACATTTACGCTTACTGGAATCAACCGGACGGTCTTTTGCATACCTATGGCTGTGGTTCTAAGGAAGCTCATGAGTGTATTGTTAGTCTTGAACAACAGGTTTCTGAACTCGCATCCGAACTTGAAGATAGTCTTATCGTAGTAACCGCAGACCACGGCCACATCGATACAGATTATGTTTACATTCAGGATTATCCGGAGCTTTTTGATTGTCTTGTTCGTAAGCCTTCTCTTGAGCCTCGTGTTTTAAATCTCTTTATTAAAGATGGCAAGAAGGATTTTTTCGAAAAAGAATTCAATCGTCTCTTTGGTGAGAAATTTATTCTGATGCCGGTTGAAGAAATGATTGCTAAAAATCTGATGGGAACTGGTAAACATCACAAGATGTTTCGCTCGATGCTGGGAGAATATATTGCGATTGCTACCAGTGACCTGTCGATTTATGCTAATGGACAAAAGTTTGTGTCTCTGCACGGAAGTCTCACAGCGGATGAAATGGAGATTCCGCTGATTGTGTATCCTTAGCGCGGTGACGTTAGCGATTTACATTTCTACAGTCTGAATCAGGGCAGAAATTGAGCGGTCTGAAAAGTCGTCAGTTTCTGCCATTTTTTTGATTTTCTCTGGTGTGTACTTTGATTCAGGGTAAACTACTACTACAGCCTTGTCGCCGTTCTGCAGGAAGTTTGATTCGCCCCAGGCTGTGTAGCGGGTTGCTCCGATTGAAACTAATATGTGTGATGGTCGACCTGCGGCTAGCAGGTAACTGTGAATGTCTTCTGCAGGACCTTCGTTCAGTTGATGATTAAACTTGTCCAGCATCCAGTCGGTGAGTTTTTTGTAGATGTAGCTGTAGTCGCGGACAGCTGAGTTTTCGCCGTAGTCGTGAACTTCGCCATTTCGGATAAGGAAGCTTGCAATTCGGTAGTCGTTGAGATTGCTCTTTTCTGTGAAGTCTGTAGAGTCGAAGGCTATCTGATTTTCTGAAAAGCCTTTTGTGCAGCTTCCCCAGTTTTTCTTTTCGCTGATTTTCTTTGCGCCCTGTTTTCGGATTGAGCAGTCGTTGGATGCGCCAAAGCTTAGAGGTTTGAGTTCTACTAACTGGTCGTCCTGCCAGCTGGCATCAAAGATAATTGCGCATTCCGGCTCTATCTGAAGCTTTTCTTCTCCTTTTGGAAAAATAATGCGTTTCGGGTCAAATGGAAAGATTGTAAGAAATTCCGGAATTACTGAAGCGTTAGAGCCTGATTTTGCCTCTTTTTTGGGTAAAAAGGTCGGAAAAATGGCCTTTGGAGCGTTTTGCTCGAGCGTCTTAACGTTTTTGAAGTCTGCGGCTTCGCCGGCCTGCTCCAGGTGTCCTGTGAAATTTCCAGCCACGCCGAAGCATGGGATATCATTTGTGTCGTAAAAATTTATCATGAATGTATTTTTGCGAAAAAAGAATAATGGGTCAAGTCCGATGATTTACAATTAATCTCAAAATTAAACTATAAAACAGAAATTTTTATTTCCAAAGTTTAGCATAAATCTTAGCCACTGAGGAATAATATAATGGTGTAATTTCATCTCCTTGATTATGATTATTAAATAATTCTCTTGCTAAAGGCCTGTTTATATTTTTAGGAATCTTTAATTTAGATGCAATTTCATTTACAGTCTGTCCATAGTCACTAAGAAAAACTATTTCAGGTGCTTCCATTTTTTTAGTATCGAACTTTAATCCAACGGCATAGTATTTACCATCAGATATTATTACATCACATTTTTTAATTTCATTTTCAAGAGTTTTGTTTGATTTAAGATTATAAAAAACTGTATCACCAACAATACAATCTCTTACAAGCTTCAAAGAATAATTGGAATCTGTAATAATCTTTTTTCCATTTTCAAATGCAACCTGCTTTGCAAAAGGAATTTCAATTTTCATTCCAATATAAGTTACTTCTGCAGTGTGTTTTCTGTCCGTAAGGATTTTTATTCCTGCAATTCTATGAGTACCATCAGTTATGAGTAAATCAGATGCTTTTACCTGTAGCCTTATTTTTTTGTAGTCAGGCTGATAGTAAGAAAGTGTATTAAAAGAAAACATTTCAATCATTCACCGTACCAGTTAATTTCCAAACAAACCTTAAAGTCCTTCTCTGACATTCTAATCAAATCTTCAAAACTGTAAATCCTGTCATCGACAAAAACGGTATGCATAAAGTAATGAAACGGAATCTTTTGTTGCTCTTCAGTAAAATGATTTCGGAATACTTCAAAGTTCCAGTTCAAATTTTTATCTTCATGGATATCATCTCGAAGTTCAGGTCTGTCTTCATCGCAGCTTAAAGTCCAGTAATGAAAGGCAGCTCTACTGCTAAGTTCTTTTTGAATTTCCAGAGTAGCAATATCATTGGCTTCGCTTCCATGGTATTCAATTTGTCCTTCAAGAGAATAATTCTTGTACTTTGGATCTGAACTTGAAATAGCCTTAAAAACTTCCTGAAGTTTTTTAAGTTCTGTTTTCATTTCATCTGTCATTTTCCAAAGCCAACTATTCACTTTCATAATTTTTTGAATATTCTTTTCAGTCCATTCAAAACTTTTATTAAGTGTACGGCAACGGTCATCAAGCATGTTGTATACCATATCATTATCAGCATTAAGATATGGATAACAGCTCGAGAATCTTATAATCTCACTTACATCATAATTAAGCACAACTTTTACCCCAGGTGTAAAATCTTTTATCGTACATTCCAATAAATCACAATTTGCAAAAGTTTTATTATATTTGAGGAAGTGATAAAAATAACTGCAAAATCCGGTTGTATCTATATTGCTGGAAAGCTCTAAATTCCAACATCGGTTTCCGTTCTGATTCAATCTAACTTTTGAAAAAGGCATAAAGTCTTCGGTTAGAGAATCAAAAATAAGCTGCCAGGCTTCAATTTCATCACTGGTATTCCAGGTAATGTTATCCCATTTATCAATAATTGCTTTTTGTTTTTTTGTAGTTTTATCGAGTTCATATAAGTCATTTATAATTTCTTTTTCAAAAAAGATATTTCCAATAACCTTAAAACCATGCAGGAATGACATACCATTTTTCTCAAGCTTTGAAAAAAGATCATAAGTTGATTTTATTTCATCAACAAGAGCATCCTGCATTTTTAGAAGGTCAGCATTAAGATTACCAAACTTTTGAAGGTCTTCATTTGTCCATACGAAATCTTTATCTAGCCGTTCTTTGCGTTTGATGTATTTAAGCGCACGTTTGTCAAAGTATGTATTAATCATGGTTGCCTCCTTCAATAACAAGTCTATATTCCCGTCGTGTTTCTGTTTCAAATAAATCATCCAGACCAGATTTATAATAATCAATGGTTATCTTTTTCTCTTTGCACCATTCTTTTACTAATTCATATTCCTTAAAAGATATTTTCTGTTCATACCAAGGAGCTGGAAGAGTAATGGAATCTAATGTATAAAAGTTATCATCTTCCTTTTGAATTAATTCAATAAGAAATTTATGCTCTTTACCTTTCATTACATATACTTCGGTTATAATTTTTGTTAATACTTCCCAGCTAGATAATTTGTCTTTTGGTGAGTAAAACTCTTCATTTAATTTAATGGCAGTTTCAGAATCTTTTGGAAGTAAAAATCTATAACCATCTTTGTACCATTTAAAATTGAGTTCAGATTCTGCATATTCTATTTTTTCTGCTTTAGCAGAAAAAACATAATAATCTTGAAATCTGTTGATATATTTTCTTATATAATCATAGGTTTCAATTGTAAAACCATCATCTCTTACTTTTGGAATTATACTATTTTTTATCATATATTTTGGGCAACAATCCTTTACATTGTGCATAATACAGGCAAATACAAATTTCTTTGTATACTTACGACCTTTGTGAGTAGAAAAATATACTTTCATTTTCTTTTGAGTTTTCAAAAAACTTTCCATGAGATATCCGGCCGTAGTTTGACTACAATTTTGTAATAAGCATTGGATTTCTTCATATAGCCATGGAATCTCCTGAAAAGAAAAACAAGTCTGTATTTCACCGTGTTCATCCAATTCATTTACTGCAATATCACAAAAATCAGCAAACATCCCACTTTGAAAAACTGCTTGTGCAAAATATTTCTTCTTGTCAGCAGACATAATTCTATCAATAGCTTCAAGGCTTCTAAAACCGTAGTTCCAAATACCTAAGAATTCTGTAAACTCTATAAAACCTGCGTAGTAATAGCTTTTGTAAGTATGATTATTAGGTAAACTACAATATGCCATAATATCAGAAGCAAAATCATCACTGGCTTTCAGTTTTTCACTTACACCCTTCGGAGCAAAACAAGGTACTCCATTAAAATCTTCATTGTTTGTATTTGGGGCAAGTCTAGTAAATAGTTCAAGAAAATCTTCTTTAGTCTTAATTAATCTTTTCATATTAAACTCTCCAATTAATCATCCGGCATTTCCGGATTCTTTGGATGAAAATGTTTTTTATGCTTTATATTGCAATTGAAGGTTTCAAAGTCATCAAAACATATTCCTTTATCCTTGTTATCATGCTGGAACCAGCCTGCAGTCAAATCCATTCTTACAGCAACCATTCGGTCACAATGATATTCAGCGGTCAAAGCGGCAAAATCTCTGAATAGATTCCAAGGGTGATCATATAAATATCTGATTTTATAAGTCTGTTCATATTCAGTGTGATTCTCTTTATCCCAATGATGCTCAGAAAAATGAAGTTCCATAACACAAGTCAAATCATGCCAGGGTTTTCCGTCTTCATAATCATAACAGATTATTGACTGCAAACTTTCCTGCATATTAAAGGTGATAATATCCTGTGTTTCGTCATCAAGAGGAATGCCCGTCATTTTAATACCGAACTTATTACGAAGCTGGTGGTATTTGTCATATAAGTTTTCCTGATAGATATTTTGAACATGCATATAAAAGCCTCCTTGCAGTTATTTACAAAGAAATTATAAACAATCACCTATGGCAAACGCTGATAGACTAAAACTTTTTTACAAGTAATTTTATAAATTGAAAAAGCGAAATAAATAAAACTATTCCAATCAAAACAAAAAGAATTATTCCATGAATTTTATAGGATGGACTTTTAACATGGGCCATAACTTTTTCATTTATCAGAATTGGAGTAATCTGAATTAAGAAAAAAATATAGCCCCAAACGACACCGATTATTATGTATGAATTAATCCATTTTAATTTTGTCTTTAAGAGTAATAAAAGAACTAAAACTAAATATTGGCTGTATAAAAGAAAAAATGTCATATAAACCTCCTGAAGATTTTATATGACATTTTATAATGGGTAGTCTCTCAAAAGATGATAGAAACCAAAACAAATTATAGAATTAATTGTTGAAATCCTATGATATTAAAGAAAATCATTTATTTTCAAATAAAAAATCCATAACAGGCTCATAAAATAATTTCTGATCACTTCCAGGTTTTGAGAAGTGCCAACAATCTATTAATTTGATATTTTTGCCATTATCAAGTTTATAGTTCCAAAATTGTGCAACATTCTGTATTTCTTTCTGGAGTTCAAAGTTTTTTGTTGGAAAGAATTTTTCTAGTTCTTTGTTTTCAATATTACCATCCCATAAATTTGCAGTAATGATAATATCCGGGTCTAATAAATTGATTTCTTCACTTATGAAATTTCTTTTATCCAATTCAGAATCTTTAAGGAATTGATTGATTAATTTGAAGTCTGCTGTTGCTCCATATTCAGAATCATTTGAATATTTAGATATATTCATAATTGCAAAACCATAATTATTGGTTTTTACCATATTTGTAAGAATATCTTTTGCAGTTGGAATTTTATCATATGAATATTGACCATTGGTCTGAATACCATAAATAATGTATAATATTCTTCTCCAATAAGAAGATGTATTGGGATTTATTCCTTTCTTAAAATTTTCAAGTTCTGTAGTAATTCTATCTCCAGTAGAATAACAAGGTGATGAATATCTTGATTCACGGGCAACAAATAATACTTTCCTTTCAGCTTTATAGTAACCAGGAAAAAAACCATCGGAATTAAAATATTCAATTGCATCGTAAAGTTTACAATCATCAGAAAACATAATTTTTGGCTTAGTTTTTATAACTGCCTTCCAATCTTCCATTAATTGTTGGAGTCTTTTTCTTTGCTTTATCTCCTTACAGTCCTTAAAATATTTCATATAAAAAATCCGTATTTAATTACTTTTCTTCAGAATTCAAATCATTCCATAAAGAAACATTTTCGAAAGTATTTTGGTAGAAGAGTTTCAATGGAATTGAATTACCAGGTGATTCAATGGCATCTTCAAAAATAATCTCTTTTTCAAGAGGTTTGAAATATGTTGAAATAAAATCTTTTGCTTCATTTTCAACCAAATTATTAATCCATTCGAATTCTTCTGTTGTATTATTAATTCTCGCAGTATCATCAATGTGATACTTTTTTGATAATTCTTCCATTTTTAAGATAGATTCTGGATCATATAAAACTTTATCAATTTTCATTTGTCCATTCTCTGATGTATATTTTCTTATTTCGCATAAGACATCATTTGAAGCATAAGTTTTTACTTCAGGTCCTATATATTGTGGTTGCAAACCATAAATATGTAATTTGTCATCAATTATGGAAACATTTATTTTATCTAGATCAATACCATAATTTAGTCCTTTAATATTATAGTGCGATACTAAACAAAACTGTTTACCATGACTTCCTTTTCCAATTACATTCGGTTCATCATCAAATATTTCTGTATGATAAATAGTTGATACCATATCAGTCTCAATAAGACTTAACTTAGTTATTTTAGAGAAATTTTGTACATTAAGAGATGCATGTCTTAAATTTTCGATTTCGGTACGTAAACTTGTATTTTCTGTATTTGCAAGATTTAATAACTTTTGTAACTCTTTTTTATCAGCTTCATTTGCGACACCAGCTTTGTTTTGATAATCAATAAACTTAAAAAGGTTTGAAGAAAAACCTATCGCAAGAATAAAAACAAGTGGAGCAACAAGCCATTTCTGAATAATTTCGGCTATTCTTTCATGGCCTTTAGCTTTCAGCACAAAGTATGGTACTAAAAATACTGCTACAATTAAACAAAAAATGATTAAAGCCCAGAAAATATAAGGTATTGATTGGATATGGTACCAAAATGATGACAGATGTTCACGCATAAAAAACTCCTATAACTTTGATTAAAAATCCTTTTCTAAAGTAAGTGTTATTGTTGTCTCTGTTTTTTGTTTTCCATTTTTTACAATTACAGTCTGTTGCGCAGTGATTTCATCATATACATTTTTCTTAGCTTTTCTTTTAGCATATGGCGAACCTTTATCGGATACTTTTAAATTCTTATCTTCTTTACTCATCTTATATAAAGCTCTTTCGCTATAAAAGTTCTTTTGCAAATCTTCAATGAATAGTATGAATCCTTCAAAATCATCAGAATAAACAACTTCTCCAGAATTTAAATCAGTTATCTCAACTTCAGATTGATTTTTTTTCTTATTAATTTCATGTATAAATTTTATTTTGTATTCTTTTTTTTCTCTACTCGAAGTTTCATTATTCTCCGTCACTTCCTTACTATAAGTGAGAAGCCAGTCTGAGTTATCAGAAAAAAAGACTTGTTGATTATTTTTTACCAATTTATCCATTGTCTGTTCTTTTGCACAGCCTGTGAATGAAACACACAAAAGAATAACAAAAAACAAAAAGTACTTACGCATATATATTTCTCCTACAAGTATTTAAATAATTAGTATTCTATATTATACATCAGATTTAACGAAATTGTTAGAAAAAATACAAAATATTTAAAATCTGGAAAACTTAATCTAAAAAGTTATGATAACTGGCGATTTTTAATCACCAGTTATCAACTTTCACTAATAAGCTTTTGTAGGTGGCACAACAGCATCATCAGAATCTAACAGTTTCACATTTACGAAAACATTTGGTATCTGTGAAAAATTAGCTTCATAGACGGCTTTCTTACAGTAAAGATTCTGGATTCTGCATCCTAAAGCTGAATGAAACTCAACATTACTTACAAGCTCAGAACTGTTAATAGTCAATGATTCAAAAGGGAATCTGTCAGCAAGATATCCGCGGATTTCTTTTACAGATTCAGGTAAAATAACTTCCCCAATGCTAAGATTGCTAATAGGATAAGGTGCTGTAAAAATATCAAAGTCAAAAACTTCTACGCCATCTTCAACAATAATCTTTTTAATGTCATGGCGACCAAAACAACCTTTACCGTATTTCACGCCTTTTTTGATTGTAATGTTCTTTAATCCAGTGCAGCCACTAAACGCATTTTCTCCAATTTCTTCAATTCCTGCTGGAATTTCTGTAATTGATTTACAATAAGCAAAAGCAGAAACTCCTACTTTTTTGATAGAAGAAGGGAGTTTTACACTCTGTAATTGTTTGCAGCCAGAGAAAGCATAATTACCGATAGAAGTAACAGACTCAGGTATAACTAGAGATTCAATTGCTGTATTCGAAAAAGCAGCTTCACCAATTGATTTAATAGAATCTGATAATTCGATTGTTTTAAGTTTAGGACAGCTTGAAAAAAGACTTTCAGGAATTGCTTTTACAGATTTTCCAATCTTTACAGTTTCCAGATTCTCACATTCCGCAAAACAGCTGTCATAAGTGCTGGATTCCAGAACTGTAACAGAATCAGGGATTGTGATTTCTTTTATAGAAGAACAGCCTTTGAATGTTGCCATCTGAATACTTTTTAATGAATTGCTAAGCTTTACAGTCTTTAAGTTTACACAATTTGCAAAAGCTTGTTTTCCTAAAACCTTTACAGAATCAGGAAGTTCAATAGATTCCAGATTTTTACATCCACTAAAAGCACTGTCACCAATTGTTTCAAGTCCTTTAGATAAACGAATAGTGCGGAGCTTTTTTGAATCTTTAAATGCAAACCTTCCAATTGACTTTACAGAGTCCGGCAGTTCAAAACTTTCTAGCGGATAATTCTGAAAAGCGCTTTCACCAATGCTAACTGTTTTCTTTCCTAAGTCTACTGAAACAAGACTTAAACAATTAAATGCATTTTTTCCAATTTCTACTGGAGCATCCTGGATTTTAATCTCAAGTAAAGTTTTACATTTAAATGCAGCTGAACCTATAGTCTTTACAGAAGAAGGAATGACAATTTCAGATAAGCTACAATCAGAAAATGCTTTATTTCCAATTGTCACCAAAGACTTAGGAAGTTTTATTTCCGTCAAAGAACGACAGCCATCAAAAGCTTCCTGGTCAATAATTGTAATTGTATCTGGAAGATTTACTTCAACCAGATTTTTACAAGCTGAAAAAGCACTCTTGAAAATCTTAGTTACAGTCTTTCCTTCAATAGTTGCAGGAACAGTAATAGAAGTTAATTCTTCTTTACTCTCTGTAGTTCCAACAATAGACATTTCACCATTACGCAACAACCATTTCAAATTACCAGCTTCTCCTTTTACATCTGCGGCAAAAGCTGTGCATCCAATTACAAATGCAAATAAACCTAATAAAAACTTCTTCATTTCGAAGCCTCCTTATTTTTTGTAGGTTTATTATAATTTGTCATGTATGGCAAAACGTGATAGACCTAATAGATTTTTCACAATTTTCTAATTTTAGGTATATAATATAAAGAAGGAGTACTCCATGGCACAAAAGCGAAAAGAAATTACAACTCACAGAGAAATTGAACGTGTCGTAAAAATTCACGAGTTAATATCTGCTGAAAAATATCCAAACACCACAAAACTTGCAGAACTTCTTGAATGTAGTACATCAACAATCAGCAGAGACCTTGAATTTCTTCGTGACCGCTGTTATGCCCCTTATGAGTATGATTCAACAAAACGTGGCTATTATTATACAGACCCTAACTTTCAGCTTAAATTTGAAGTTGTAAAAAAAGCAATGGATGCAGAAATAGCAGATGGGAAAAAGAGCTTTTCTGAATTCTGCAATATTTCTATGGCGGCCTTAGATAAAGCAGAAGAAATAACAAATCTTAATCTTCCAAACCAAACAGAATTTATAGCAAATCTTTCGTGTAAATTTATTGGGCGTAATTATTTTGCAGGAGGAGAAATCTGGATTGGTTTAAAGGTTTTTGATTATATTGATGTTCCATTACTCACAATCGCTTTTTTTGAAGATTATAATAATGAACAAAAAGAAATTAGTTATAAGCTTCAGGGAACAAAATTAAATTATCTTTCTGAATATGCTGCTTATGATAACGGCTACTGGCATTACATCATAGTTGACCAGAAACTATTCGATACTAAAGTTGAAGTTGCAAGAATGGAAATAAAAAATCTTATTGAGTTTACTCGTGGAGCTGTATAATTTTATCATTCATCCCAATAAAGATTAGTTTCCGGATTCAAAAATCCATAGTTAATATCAAAATTTTCTGCAGCTTTGATTGTATCGACTTTTATTGCCTAATTGGAAAGCATCACCAGTTTTATAATACTCATCCCAATATTTTCTTATTCCACCATTAAAAAACCGTGACCATAACAAATATAAGGCGCATCCAAAACATAAAGTAGCATCATTAGAAACAGAATGAGCAATTAATTCTTCATCACGCCATGTGTCAATTCTGTCAGGAAAATCTCACTGGTAACAATTTCTGCATCTTTTACAGCCCCAGGTCATAATCTTATCCCCTTAGAAAGTATAATATGATTTTCCTCACACCAGGTATTAATCATATTCAATTCATCTTGTTTAGGAATCGTTTTTTGTATTCCACAATAGAAATCTAAAAAATATGAATTATCATTTTTTTTGAGTAAAATCAGGATTTTATATTCATCATTTTTTTTTACATAAACAGGAACAATCTGCTTTGAAAGTATTAAATCCATCCGTGCGCGAATAACAGAAATCTTCATAGAATTATCTATTTCTAAAAGCTGTTCAACATACTCAGACAGTTGAAAACTATAATCTTTAAACTGCCATTCAATTTTCTTTTCTTCTGGGGTGTAATTTAATACATTATCCATTTCATTATTCCTCCAGATAGTTTGTGTAAATTCTTTTTTCTGTATGATAAGTAAGTGGAATATAAAGATTTACTCCATGTGAATTTTTGCCCATAATTAGATTTGCTTCGCAAGTTTTTCTGTCATCTTTAATTCGTTCTCTGTATAAAAAGTAAACTTCATCTACAGTTCTTGGAATCGCCATATTTTCCTTAAAATCAGCAATAGAAGGTTCATCATCATTTCTTATAGGTAATTCCATAAGAACTATAATTGGGATGTTCAATTCTCTAGCTTTTTCTTTGTATCTATTTAATAATGTTGAATGTAAATAGAAAATATCTTCATCATCTGCTTGTACAATTTCTTGAAGGTATTCATAACTATCAATAATAATTAATTCAACTCCAAGTTTATTAACCATTAAATCCGCAGCTAATGCAAATTCTTCGTACATTATATTAGGAGTGTCATTTATATAGATTTTTGAGTCATATAAATTTCCAGATTCTTTAGAGATTTTTTTAACATCTTCTACTTTTAAATATCCTCGTAAAATTTTGCTTAAAGGAATTCCTGTTCGTATAGAAATAAGTTGTTTGCAAATAAAAGATGCATCTCTATCTCCGCAAGAAAAACATCCAACAGGTTTCTTGTTTTTCATAGCTACATTATTAACAATACTCATGGCAAAAGAAAATCTTCCTAAACAAGGTCGTGATGCTAGTATTATAAGATCTCCTTTTCTAAGGTTAAATTTCTCAAATCCTGTTTGTAGATATTGCTCAGGGTCATTAAAATTGTTTTTATAGTAATCTTCAATATCTGCAACTGTCTTTTCTAACTCTGCATCTATTCGCGTGAAAAATGAATAACCTGACTCTTCTTTGCTTTCTTCATTCATAACGAGAATTATAAAACAGTAGGTCTATCATATGACGGTAGAGAAAAGTTTTTTATGGATAATTTATACTTTACATAATACTAACTATACTGTATAGTAAAAAACGGCATTTGTAATCAATGGCGGTCTTGTCTCTGAAATCTGACCATCTGAAAAGATGGATTTTGATATTAGGAGGCAGCTATGAATTCGTATGAAATCTGTGACCTGCTCTTAAGAGCGGCCGAACTTATCATCGATATTATCATGCGCCTTCTCCGTAGACGGAAAAAAGGTAAACAGATAAAAAAATAGCCCGCCAAGTGTTTGGACCACATGACGGGCAAAAGGTCTGAGAAATCAGACTACCACCATGAGGCAAGACGCTAGATTACGAATGCCTCTTTATTTAATATACCATACATTCTCATACTAGGCAAGAATTATATTTGCCTGGTAAAAAAATTATCTCCCCTTCAGTTTCTTTATAACCTTCTTATGCCAGAAGGCGCGGAGTTTTTCTGCGGCGCTGTATGGGAGGTAAATTGCCTTGAGCGGTATGTCCCAGCTTCCGGTACGGTGAATGTTCTTTCCGCCAAAATTTGCCTTGAACATATAAAGACCGTGCATAGGATGATTTTCATCCTTACCTTCAGGTGGCATTCCATACATATCGTAATATTTACTGCCGTAGGCCTTTGCATCCTTCATAGCTGTCCACTGTAAAAGATGATTTGGCATAAGGTTGCGCTTGTTATTGCTGCTTGCACCGTAAAGATAGATTGCTTCGTCGTGACTGAAAAGTGTCATGATAGAAGCGATTTCTTCACCTTCGTGTTCTGCAATGTAAAGACTTATAACAGGAACGTCGCGGCCCTTGCTGATTTCTTCTGCAGAAGATTTAATGAGATCTGCATAATAAGCCTTTGCGTGGCTTGTGTTTCCGTCGCGGGCATTTGTAATTTTTGTAAGCTCATAAAACTTGTTGATTTTTTCAGACAAGTTAATATCATTTCCTAAGTAGCGGTGAATGGCAACGCCCTTTCTTTCGCTGAGACGGATATTGTAACGCCACTTGGAATGCATCTTCTCGAGGATTTCCTCTTCTGTGCTGGTGAGGTCTACAAGTGTACTGTCTGGCGGCTGAATATCTACCGAGTTCTTTCGGAGTTTAAGACGGTCAGCATAAGATACCATTTTCATTCCGTAATTGAAAAGGTCCCGGTCTTCAGGAGAGCTGAAGCTTACATCCGGGTCAAAGCGAATTGCGATTGTATTTGCAGGAAGCTCTGGTTTGAGAGCTGCTGCAAGCTCGCTTAAAAAGTGTGCGAACTCGATTGTCTGAGTTTCCGGGGTTATGATTTCCTGATTTATGAGGACAGAGTTCGTAGTGGTTTCGGTCCCTTCGAGAGCCTCAGGAACCGATGATTCATTGTCATCACTAAATGCCTTGTCTAACAGCTCTTCCGGAGTACACTCATAAGGCAGCTTTGGAAAAAGCGGAATATAGGCAATTGAGAACATTCCTTTTGCAAAGCTGCGGTTGAGGACGGCGACTTCAGTGCATACGGTGGTTTCGATACGCTCGCTTTGCTCGCACTCAACCACCGCAGATTTCGACTTATCACACCCTTCTTCGGCATTGAGTGGCGGCAAGGTATACTCAATTTCAAAACGGCGGTAAGTCCAGCCGTGGCGAGACTTGAACTCGCACCAGAAAGGAGTCTGTAAAAAAGTTCCGTCGTTCTCGTGGGCGGAACTCTCGATTTTGTGTATTTTAATGTTGAACATATGAGTCCTTTTAAATTGTGGTTTCGATACGGCCTTCAGCCTACTCAACCACCGGTTATTGTGGTTTCGATACGGCCTTCAGCCTACTCAACCACCGGTTATTGTGGTTTCGATACGCCCTTCGGGCTACTCAACCACCGGTGGTTCTTACTTAAACACCGGTGGTTGAGCCTGTCGAAACCACATTTATTATTTTCTAATCGATGGCACAAAGCATGGAAGATTCAAGAGCTTCTTCTTAAAATCCATTCCGTCGATTCTTTTTTTGATGGCTTCTACTTTTGCTGCGTCCATACCATCAGTTTTGCCTTCGGCAACTGCACGCAAATCAGCATAGGTAAAGCCAAGGTTATCTTCATCAGTTTTGCCTGACATGCCGTCGCTTGGGGCTTTATGGCAAAGCTCTTCCGGAAGACCAAGAGAAAGACCCAGCTCCACTACTTCATCAACATAAAGATTTGCAAGTGGCGCAAAATCTCCAGCTCCGTCTCCCCAAAGGGTGAAATAGCCTGCAAGACGTTCGCTCAGGTTTCCGTTATTTGAAACACGGGCATTTCCTTCCATTGCAGCAATTCCGTAAAGAGTTGCCATGCGGAGGCGTGCCGGTGTGTTTGTTTTATACTGAGGAGGAACTTCATCAGCTCCGACAGAATCTTTTATGGCACGGGTAAGTCCGTTGTAGGCGTCGGCAATGTTTACTGTGTAATTTTTGATCCCAAGGTGAGCACAGAGCTTTTTGGAATCTTCAATATCAGTCTGAACTCCGTTTGGCATCATAACGCCGATAACACGGTCTTTGCCAAGAACTTCGCAGCAGAGAGCGGCAACTGTAGATGAGTCCTTACCGCCCGAGATTCCGATTACGGCCTTGGTTTGAGAATTGCCGTTCTTTTCAAAATAGTCGCGTACCCATGCAATTGCTTCGTCTTTAATGCTCATATTTGTCCTCTGCGGTGGTTTCGATACGGCTACGCCTACTCAACCACCGTTTATATGGCTTCGCCTACTCAACCACCGTACTTTTAGCCTATCTCAGAATTTAAAGCCTTCTCAGTTTTGATTTCTTTTCCGTCAGCAAGCAGCTTCTTTCCAGCAATCTGAACGATTCCGTCTTTTGCTGCAATCTGAACTGCAAAGAACTCATCACCTGTAATCTGCTCTTTCTTTGCGGCATTTACATCAGCGCCTTCGAGAACTACCTTTGTACCAGGTGCTGCCCAGCTGGCATCGAGAACCTCAACGCAGTCTTTACCATCAGCATCTTTATAATCTCCGGCAAGAAGCATACCGCGGCTTTCAACACCACGCATTGTGCGGGGAGCAAGATTGCTGGCGATAATTACATGCTTTCCGAGAAGGTCGCTCTCCTTGAGGTACATGCGGAGTCCACTCTGAATTGTACGAGGAGTTCCGCTTCCGTCATCAAGAGTTTCGATATAAAGCTTTTCTCCTTCCGGATTTGGTTTTACGTCGACAATCTTTGCTACAGTGAGTTCGATATTTTTGTTGAAGAAATCAGCCTGCTGGTCAAGTGGCAATACACTTGGCTCTGCCTTTTTCTTATCAGCTTTCTTTTCTTTCTTTTCAGACTTCTGCTGCTTACCTGCAAACTTCTCGCGGAAGGCAAGCATTGTCTTCTGATCCATTGGCTTAAAGTAAACTTCAGTTGGTCCAACAGTAGTAAGGCCTTCGAGCTTTCCAAGATCTTCCCAGGTGTAACCAGGCTGAGTTTCCATTCCAACCTTCTTAACCTGAATAGACTTACCAAAGTAGCTCATGATTTTCTGAGTGTACTGAGGCATATAAGGATTCATCATAATCATCAAATCCTTAATTACATAGCAGAGGTTGTGAATCAGGCTTTCTGCCACACTAGGGTTTTCTGTACGTGCCTTCCATGGCTCAGTTGCCTGGAACTTCTTGTTACAGATATCAGAAATCTCAAACATTGTGTGGAAAGCATCCTTCAAATCAGCCCATTCGAGGCTTGCTGTTGCCTTAGCCTCAAGCTCGCGAACCTTTGTCCAGAGCTCTTCATCAACAGGAGCGTCAGGAATCTTTCCTTCATAATATTTATTTACAAACAAGAGTGTGCGGTTTACAAGGTTACCCAGGTTACCAATCAGCTCGCCGTTAAGCTTTTCCATAAAGTCTTTCCAGGTAAACTGGTAGTCCTGCTTTTCTGGGCGGTTATAGAAAATGTAGAAGCGCCATGCATCAGCTGGGATTCCGCTCTCAATTGCGTCGCTTCCAAACACACCGATTCCAAGACTCTTAGAGAACTTTCCATCCTCATAATTAAGGAACTCAGTAGAAGACATGTGATGAAGCTTTGTCCACTCGTGAGGTGAGCCTAACATTGTTGAAGGGAAAATTACAGTGTGGAAAGGAATATTGTCCTTGCCGATAAACTGGAAAAGATCAACCTTTGGCTTATTCTTTCCCTCTTCGCTCTCGCTTGGAATCCACCAGCTCTTCCAGTCAAAGCTCTGCTTGCCGGCCTTTACAAGCTCATCAGCCAGCTGCTTTGTGATAGAAATATAGCCGATTGGCGCATTGAACCAAACGTAAAAAACTTTATTTTCATAACCAGGCTTTGGAACAGGAATACCCCACTTAAGGTCGCGGGTAATTGCTCTTTCCTGAAGACCATCGCGAATCCAGGCTTTAGTCATGTTGATTGCGTTATCTGCCCAGCGGCCTTCTACACTAGCCTTTTCCATCCATTCGTTGAGCTTGCCGCTCATTGCAGGAAGATCGATGTAAAGATGTTTTGTTTCGCGAACTTCAGGAGTGCCGCCGCAGGTATGACAGCGAGGTTCTTTAAGTTCAGTAGGATCAAGCAGAGAACCGCACTTATCGCACTGGTCTCCGCGGGCCTTTTCGTAACCGCACTTAGGACAGGTTCCGTCAACATAGCGGTCTGCAAGGAACATATTACAGTGAGGACAGAAAAGCTGCTTGTTTACATGCTCGTGAATGAGGCCGGCCTTATCCAGATCGTTGAAAAGGCTCTGTGTAATTTCAGTACACTGCTCGTTAGAAGTGCGGCCGAATTTATCAAAATCAATTTTAAACCATTCATAGATTTTTGTGTGCTCGCCATAATAGTGGTCGCAGAGCGCGCGAGGCTCAGTCTTTTCTTCAAGAGCCTTAGTTTCGGTTGCGGTACCGTATTCATCAACACCACAAACATAAAGTGTGTCGTAGCCACGGCTGCGGCAAAAGCGTGCAAAAACATCGCCCGAAAGCGACTGAATTATATTTCCCAAATGCGGAATGTTATTAACGTAAGGTAAAGCTGCTGTGATAAGTCGTCTGTTCATTTTAAATCCTTGTTCAATATCAATAACTCAAAAAAAGTCATGCTGAACTTGTTTCAGCATCTAAAGTTCTATTGTAGAATAGATTCCGAAACAAATTCGGAATGACAATAGAGTTTTTTGATATTTTAAAATATAATTTTATCACAATATTATAATGTTTTTCTTCAATATATTCAATTTTATATGAGCCCAAAATCACCATGGATATGCCTTGCTCAATTCCCTGTCATTAAGTATAAGGTAGAAGTTAAAAGGCTTTCCTTGTGTTTTTTCTATTCGATTCATAGTCAGTGGTCCATTTTACGGTTATAAAAGTAATAAAGGAAGATTACTGGTTAAAAAACTTCCGACTTAACATAAATTAACTTGTGTTAAGTTGGAAGTTTTATACTAAAATATCTAAAAATATTTATAAAATAAGCAACTTTATCCGACTTAAATCATAAATGCTATTGTTAAGTCGGAATCAATTAGCAATAAAAATCAAAATCACTATAAAAAAAGGAAAAAAAATCCGACTTAAAAGAATAAAAACTCTGTTAAGTCGGAATGTCGAATTACAATAACTTCTTTATCACAAGAATTTTCCCGACCTAACTTAAAAATATTGTTGTTAAGTCGGAAATTCATGTAAAAATAACCCTAAATTCTTAAAAGTAGTTAATTTAAATTATCTCTTTATTTGCCTTTTCAATAATCTCTTCAAAGAAATCCCCGTATTCTTCTTCCTTCATCTGAACGTAGCCTGCTCTGTTTTCTGGGCCAACCTTTGCTAAGATTTCTTCTTTTATCTGATTATATCTGTCGCGAGCCTCATCATGATTTCTCAAATAATCGCGAAATAAAATATGCCGCTTGTATTCTTCATTATCAACAGAGCAAACATAAAGATGATGGTCTATACTATCTAGGATTTCGTTATGTACTTTTTCATTTCTGCAAAAAGCCTCGCGCCCGGTAATTCCTTTATCGCCTTCATGCTCATAGCCTATTTCTGCCAGGGCCTTTTTTACCGCTTCAAAATCAGACCAATTTTCCAGGCCTACATCAATATCAATAATGGGCTTTGCCTTCATCCCGGGAATTGAAGTACTGCCAACGTGCTGCACCTGGCAGGGAATTGTAAGCACTTTCTGTAATTCAGCCTTTATCTTCAAAAAATGCTGAGGCCAATCTTTTTCATATATTGTAATAACCATATTTCTAACTTTTATTTCCCTTATAGTTTTTAAGTTTTTTGTATTCATCAAGTGTCATTGGTTTTTCCAGAAGCTGCTGTTCCGGCTCTTTTGGGAAATGACCGCCTTTTAAGAAATCTTCCGGTTCCATAAAGAGCCAGTCAGATCCCCAGGTTGCATCAAGAAAATAATCTTCACCATTAATCTGTACAATGTTCCAGGCATGTCCTACTGCAAACATCATATCTTTAGGATTGGAAATTACATCACATTTAATTCCCAGTCTGTAACAGAAATACTGCATAAGTCTTGAATAACCTTCACAAACACAGATACCTTTTTCGAGAACAGTTTTCCAATCCTGTCCCGGCCAGATATATCCATCCTTTTTAAATTCTTCATTAAGATTTTTCTGATAAAGCTCGTAATCTTCGCCTACACCCTTTTTTGCGATATCAATTAACTGTAAATCTTTTTGAAATGCTGCATCATCATAAGTAAGTATTTCCTGTTCAATATCAAAAACAAGCTTCACTTTTTCAAAATCATTTTCTGCTACACTATTGATATAGGCAACCATCTTTTCAACATATTCTTTTGGATTTATTTTTTGAAGCTTTGTAATTTCTTCTGGCACCGCAGAACAGTTCTTTCCAATTTTATCAGAAGTTCTTTTCATTGCTCCATAAAGCTTAGCCATTCCCCTATCTTTTGGAATGACGTAAGGATGAGGTTGAAGATAGACAATCCAGTCAGACAGTTCTTTAAGGTGGGCGGACATTTCTGCAAGATGCTTTTCGGGATCCTTCCATTCTTTTACATCTTCTTTTAGAGCGTCATTCCAGCACCGAATACTGTTGTTTTCAAGAACATATTTATTATCTCGAAGAATTGTACACCACCAGGTTCTTAATTCAATCCACCGTGAAAAATAATCTGCATAATGTTCAAAGTTTTTAAAAGATTTGAAGAATTCCGGCTCTTCCCACCAGATATAGTTCATGTTTTTTGAATCTTTTAAAATAAAAGAAACCCAATTAATTCTGCTTTGCCAGTATTTCATGTAGGCTGAAAGATATTCTTCTGGATTTTTTGCTTTTGAAGCACATTCTGGTATTTCAAAGTTCCAGCTTCCAATATTATATAGTTCATTTTGATTTCTATTTATTAACTGGCAATAGTTAATCTGAAGTTTCAGGATTTTAGCAACAGTTTTATTATATTCATCGTGAGATTTAATTTTGGTTACAATATCAGGTAATTTTGAAAATTGCCAATTCCAGAGTGCTTTATCGCTGCTGCAAAGAAATGCTCTCCATTCACTTACATCTTTAATCAGGTCTGCAAAGTTACTTTCACCAGTCAGTTGTTCAATTGTAGTATTGATATCTTCATCATCTGCGGCCCAGATATCAGGCATTACTCCTTCACCTTCCGGACAGGCAATCCATTGATTTTCATTTACAGGTAAAGGATTAAACTGCAGGTCACCAACTTTATAATTCCATTTTGCATTAGAAACATAAGCCTCTTTTCCGCTGGTATTTTCTCCAAGAGTAATCCATTCAAAATTGCATTTTTTTTGACTTCCATTTATATAATATGAATCTTTAAGATTAAACTTAATATCATTTTCACAGTTTGTTCCTGTTGTCTGGTCAATGATAAGAATTACTTTTCCCTTGTAATTCGCCTGACATAAGGCTTCTCCAAGTTGATATAACTGGCCTCCCCAGCCGTTTTGATTTAATCGGAGATCAACAATAATTGCTTCTTTTTTTGAAATCTCTTTTATATATGGCTTAAAATAATCTTTTGTAAAAGCACCGGGGAAAAAATAGGCAATTTTCTTTCCCATAAAAGGTCTGTTATAATAACAGATATCTCCCCAGGGATAGCTTGCTGCTTTTGGTTTTTCCCATACAAAATTTCCTACACGATAAATCTCTTTTCCCTTGCTCGGATAATAAAAAAGCTGGTCAGGCTCATAACCTTTATTCAGAAGTTCCTGAATAGTTCCGTATATATTTTCAAAATGAATTGTTTTGTGACGGGCAAAGTTATATCCATTAAAAGAAAGCGTGTTGTCCAGAGGTTTTCCGTCAATAATCATAAAGGGTTCAAGAACTTTATATAAATCTTCCGATGTCTCTATGCTGTCCAGCATGTTCAAATTAAAACCACGATTTATAAGTTCTTTATAGCCGGCGTATTCTTTAAAAGCCTTTTTTGCTTCGCCTGCAAGCTGGCTTTCTTTTGCAAAAAGATTTGTAAAGAAAAATAAAATTAATAAAAATGTGAGAACTATTTTGGGGTATTTGAATGTAATAGTCGTTTTCAATTTATCCACCTCAATAAGTTTAATATTAGTTGAATAGATTCCGAAACAAGTTCGGAATGACATTATTGTTGAATTTTTATTTTAAATAATCAATCACATAATCAAGAATAACATCCCGGGTTTCGTATTCTGTGTAAAGCGAATGTAGAAGTTCCTTTGTAAATGGAATCTGAACATCCAGAGGCAATGTACATTTTCGGCTTTCATCTGTGTCTATGTAGCGGCGGCCGTCCAGCTCGTAAAGCCAGTTTACCGGATAATTAATCCAGCAGATTCCATCTGAAAGAAAAGAGACTCCGCCTGTTTCCTGGCAGGAACAGTTACTCGGCATAAGTCCCATAACTGTTACATTCGGGCACTGAGATAAAACTTTTACAAGTGAATCCCCTGCACTAACGCAATACATATCAACAAGAAGAATAACTTCAATATCACTGAAGCGGCCGTCAGCCTCAACTAACACTGTGTGAATCATCTGGGGCTTTCCAAAAAGTTCAGTGCCTCGCCTTGCCATTTCAAAAGGCTCCTTTGTAAAAAGACTGGCGGTTTCAACTCCTTCTGCCCAGTAGCCTCCCTGATTACTTCTGGCATCTATAATCAGCTTTTTCATACCTTCTGCCTTGCGCGCATCAAGCTCCTTTATAAGATGACGGCGGACCTGGGGATTGTGATTTGTAAAATACGAAAGCACATCAAAAAACTCTCCGAACTGTTCGTTATAACGAACCATGTAGGCGGTATCCTCATTAATCATAACTGTATGAAGATTTTTCAAATCCGGGAATTTTTTATAGCTGTGCCAGGTTATA
>OCTW011546729.1_pt1 | contig 23585 bp, 21 predicted proteins | sample 1539671 | NCBI WGS metagenome assembly OCTW01 (sample SAMN02144230, study PRJEB22623) | gut metagenome | biome: sheep rumen | host: Ovis aries | place: New Zealand | reverse complement strand
GGAACCCAGCATTCTCTCAAGTTGCTCATGCTGGGCTGTGTTGTCGGTGCCGTCGATGCTGTTGAACCGTTCACATTCCCGAATGGCGGCTTTTTTCAGCGCAACCATTTCGGGGTCGCTGAAGCGGTACGGCAATCCTGCATAACATTTTTCGAGTTCTGTCATATTCCGGTGCAATTTGCTGTCAAAATTAGTCAAACTACGCCTGATTTCCTTGTATCTGCAAAAAAAGTTGCTTGTTTTTTGTACATTTGTACACAATTAATCAGACCTTCATGAAAAAACCATTGCTCCTTTTTTCCCTTTCCCTGCTTGCGGTCCTCCCCCTTTTTGCCCAGCAGCAAAAGAAAGAGGCTCCGCTGGTGTTCACTCCCCAATGGACGGCCCAGGCGCAGTTTGCCGGTTATTATGTGGCCAAGGAAAAGGGTTTTTATGATGAAGAGGGCGTGGATGTTCAAATCATCCATCCCACTGCAACGCAGACTTCCATGGAACGAATCAGTTCCAACCGGAGCCACGCCACCACCCTGCAGCTGGCCCAGGCCATACAGATTGTGGATGAGGGCATACCCATGGTGAACCTCCTGCAGACCTCCATGAACAACACGCTTGTCATCATCTCGCGCCGGGAAAAGAATCCCCTGGAGCAGAAAGGAGCCAAAGTGGGTGTGTGGCACGCCGGTTTTGCAGAGTTGGTTTTCGCCGTCACGAAAGAACTCGGAATCGATTATCAGTGGATTCCGGCGGCCAGTTGCGTAAGCCTCTTTGTGGCCGGCGCCGTAGATGCATCCGTGGCCATGTCCTACAACGAATACTATCAGATTCTCCAGGCAGGCTTTGCCCTTCCGGAAAAGTGTATCTACCGTTTTTCGGAGCACGGCTATAATATCCAGGAAGACGGCCTGTACGTCACCCGCGAGTATTACCGGGCGCACAAGGAGCAGGCCGATAAATTTGCCCGTGCCAGCCGCCGCGGCTGGGAATATGCCGCCGGGCATCCGGAAGAAGCCCTTGACATTGTCATGGACTATGTCGATCGGAATCACATTGCTACCAACCGCGTCCTCCAGAGGCTCATGCTGCAGGAAATCCTGGCGAAGCAGCTGGATCCGGACAGCGGAGAACGGGCCTTCCTGCTCCGTCAGGACATGGTGGAAAAGGCCAGCGACCTCCTGCTCCGCAACGGGATTATCCGGAAACCTGTCACCCTAAAGGATTTGAGCCGATGAAAAAGCCTTCTTCCCCCCTGCTCCCCGGAATCAAGCGCTCTCTCAGCGGTCGGCTGAGCCTCTGGATCGTGCTCTTTGCCATCGCGATCTTCATCGCTACGCTGAGCTATGTGTATGCCGTCCTGCAGAAGGCCGTCCGGCGTGAAGCCATCAACGGGGCCACCCGTGAACTGGAAAACACCGTTCTCCGCGTAAACGTCATTCTGGAAGATGTGGAACTGCTGGCCGACAATCTGGAACCCCTCATCTACAAGGATTTGGACAACCCGGATGCCATGATGGAGCTTTCCCGCTCCATCGTGGTCAACAATCCTTTCCTGAATGGCTGTTCCATCTCGTTCGAACCCTATTTTTACCCGTCCAAAGGCAAGTATTATTCCTGTTATTCCAACAACAACGGACATCGGGTCTATACCCAGCAGGAGGGCAACGACCAGTACCAGTATTTCTACCTGGACTGGTATCTTCTGCCCAAACTCCTGAACCAGCCCTGCTGGACCGAACCTTACACCGACCAGGAAGAGTCCGACGATGAAACCATGGATTCCAAGATGAGCGTTTCCTACTGCAAACCGCTCATCGGCAATGACGGTTCCTTCGTGGGAACCCTCTCGCTGGACATCTCCCTGGAATGGCTGTCCGAGACCATATCGGCCGTCAAGTCCTATCCCCATTCCTATTCCATCGTCGTGGGACGCGGAGGCACGTATCTGGTGCATCCCGATGCGCAGATACTTTTCTATCAGACCATTTTTACCAACCAGCTGGAGCATCCCGACAAGGAACTCTGGACCCTTGGGAAGGCCATGCTGGATTGGGAAGACGGCATGCGGGAAATCATGCTGGAAGGACAGACGAACTACGTGTTCTACAAACCCCTCATGACCACCGGCTGGAGCGTGGGAATCGTCTGCCCGGAGAAGGATATCTTCGGAGCCTTCCACCGCCAGCAGCGCATCGTGGTCGCCATCGTCTTCCTGGGCCTGCTGCTGATGTTCGTGGTGTTCTCCCGGGTCATCAACCGCCAGTTGGAGCCGCTGCGCAAGCTGGCCGTCCAGGCCCGCACCATCGCCAACGGCAACTTTGCGCAAAAACTGCCCGACACCAACCGCACCGATGAAATCGGTGTCCTTTCGAAGTCGTTCAATTACATGCAGGGCTCTCTGGTGAACTATATCGATGAACTCACCTCGGCCACCGCCAAGAGGGAACGTCTCGAGGGCGAGCTCCATATTGCCCGGAGCATCCAGATGACGCTGGTGCCCAATAAGTTTCCGGCCTTCCCGGACAGAAAGGACATTGACCTGTATGCCTTCATGGCGCCGGCCAAGGAAGTGGGAGGAGACCTTTATGAGTATTTCATCCAGGACGGCAAACTGCATTTCTGCATCGGTGACGTGAGCGGCAAGGGGGTCCCTGCCAGTCTGTTCATGGCCATTACGCTGAGCCTTTTCCACATGTCGTCCCGCCAAGGCCTTCCTCCGGCCGAGGTGGCCCGTCAAATCAATGACGGAATCGCCGAAAAGAATGAACAACTGATGTTCGTGACGCTCTTTATCGGCCAGCTGGATTTGAAGACCGGCCATCTGGAATTCTGCAACTGCGGACACAATCCGCCCGTTCTCATGAGGCAGTCTCCGGAATTCATGCAATGCCTGCCCAATACGCCCATCGGCGTTTGTCCCGGCTGGGATTTCGAAGGGCAGGTGCTGGAGATCGGCCATGCGCCCATCCTGCTGTACACCGACGGTCTCAACGAGGCGGAGAACATCCGGCACGAGGAACTGGGCAACGACCGGGTGCTCGCCGTCCTGAACCAGGAAGCTTATACCGATGCCAAGGCTCTCGTCGAGCGGCTTCGCATTGCCGTTGCTTCCCATGTGGGAACGGCCGAACCCAGCGACGACCTTACCCTTCTGTGTCTGTCCCTGCTGGGGTAGAGGCTTTAAGCCAGTCCGCCGTTAATGGCATAGTCGCTTTTTACTTCCTCGTAGAAAGCGGCCATTGCCGTCTGGTAATAGGGGAAGAGCCACAGGAAGCCGATGCCGGCCGTGAAAATGCACAGGAAGAACCAGCCGATGAAGCTGAGCTGCAGCCAGAAAAGATCGAACTTGTGACCGCGCATCATCATGCGGCTGCGGTGGATGGCCTCGCTGGCGCTGAGCTCCGGATACTCGTGCAGGATGTAGGGGGTCATGGCATAGGAATAGATCTTGATGATGCCCGGGATGATGAACAGGAATGACCAGAGAGTCACCAGGATGAACATCAGCAACATGCCCCAGATTTTGTGGAAATAGGGTTTGAACCCGAGGTGGAAAGCGTTGACGACAAGGTTGTTGTCTCCTTCTGTCAGTAGTTTGTGGAAGGCGTTGTACATCCCCAGGATCAGGGGAAAGAGAATGAAAATCTGAAAGAGGGTAAATCCGCTGCCGGTTGCATTGGCCTTGGTCTGCAGGGACAGGAAATCGGGATCCTGCATGGCAGATAGCATCTGGGTCAGGTTCTGTCCGCTGGCCATTTCTTTCATATAATCCTGCATCAGGATGCTGGTGTACATGCTGGGTCCCATCGCGGAACCGGCCAGAAGGAAATACAGCAGCGTGATCAGGATGCTTTTCCCCCAGTTTCCCCGGAGAGCGGAGAGGGCTTCCTCTTTGAAGGCGGTGTTCGTTTTCATGGCAAAAAATACTTTTTCTATTGACAAATTTACGCTTTTTTTAGATATTTGTACAAGTAATCCAAAAAACCATGACACTTATTATCATTATTGCCATCATTGCGATCCTGGTCGTGTGGGTCGTCTCCGTCCAGAACAGGCTCGTCAAAAATGACGAATTCTGCAACAATGCCATCAAACAGATCAGCGTCCAGCAGACCAGCCGTTTCGACGCGCTGGAAACGGCCGTGAAAATCGCCCGTGAAGAAAATGCCGTCGAAGGGGAGAATTACGAGAAAATCATCGGCATGCGCCGTCCCTCCGCTTCTGCCAATCCCACCGTGGAGGAAATCAACGCCACGGAAACCGCTCTCGGCGGTTTTGCCGCCCGCCTGATGGCCGTGGCCGAGGCTTATCCCCAGCTCAAGGGCACGGAGGCCTATCAGAAAGCCATGGACAAATATTTCGAGTATGAGGATACCGTCCGCGTGAGCCGCATGACCTTCAACGACACGGTCACCAAATACAACCGCGACGTCCGTGCTTTCCCGGGCTCCGTCGTCGCCTCCATGCTGGGCTTCCCGCTGCGCGAGTACCTGGCCGACCGGCCGGAGAAGGCCGACCTTCCCCAGGATCTTTTCAAGAAATAGTGTCATGAAAAGATGCCTCCTTACCGCAGCGGCCTTCCTGGCCGCAGCGGTTTTTTCCTTTGCCCAGGAAATCCGCGACATCGAGACCACGGTGAATCTGTTCCGGAACGGGAATGCCCAGGTGATTCAGAAATGGGACATGACCGTGACCGAAGGCACCGAGTGGTACATCCCCATCGACAATCCCGGCAAGTCGTACATCCACGGGCTTCAGGTATTCGAGAACGGGCAGGAATATGCCAACGATGGCCGAAAATGGGATTCCAACCGCTCCCGGGAGGCCAAGACGCGGCGTTGCGGCATTGTGGAGAAAGGCGGGGGAGACATCGAGATTTGCTGGGGCCAGGGCGACTACGGGGACCATGTCTATACCGTGACCTATATCATCGACAACCTGGTGCAGTCCTATCCCGAATGCGACGGCTTCCACTGGCATTTCCTCAATGACGAGTGGTATGCCAAGCCCAAGCATGTCTCCATCACCCTGCGCAATGGGACAGATGCGGATCCCTGGTTCTGGGAAAGCCCGGACTCCTGCAACGTACGCTTCTGGGGCTTCGGCCTCAAGGGCGATTCCGGGCTGACTCCGGACGGGGAAATCCGCTTCGAATCGACGGAGCCGTTGCAGTACAGAAGTTTTTTCTCGGCCCTGGTTCAGTTTGACAAGGGACTGTTCCAGCCGGAGAAGGAGGGGGACGGTACCTTCGAGGAACTGAAGCAGGAAGCCATGGAAGGAAGTGATTACGGCGATAAAGAGGAAACGTTCATCGACAAACTCATCGGGTGGATCGGGGTCCTGATCTTCATCGGCATTCCCGTTTTGGGCGTGCTGGGCGGAATCTGGTATCTGCTGGTCCGTCTGTACCGGAGAATCACCGGCAAGCGCTACCGGAAGGAAGTCTTCGGAAAGAGCAAGATTGACGCTTGGAACCGGGATGTTCCTCTGGGCTGCAATCCCTCGGCTCTGTACAGCCTGATCCAGGAAGGGGATTATTTCCGTCAGGATAAAAAGAGTGCCTTCCCCAATGTGGTGAGCGCCTATTTCCTCAAATGGATTCAGGAAGGGCTTGTCCGGGTGGAGAAGCTTCCCGACAGCGACAAGCGGGTGAACCTCCGCTTTGTCAAAGGCCTGGACGGGATTGACTTTGACGACAAGGTGGAGAAGATGATCTACGACGGCGCCGTGAAGGCTTCCGGTGACAATCTGCTGGAGGCCGATGAATTCAAGAAATGGTCGTACAAGAATGACCGGGAAGTGGCCTCCTGGCCCAACGAGGCCATCTTTGACGGACGTGCGATATGGAAAGCCGCTTCGAAGGAAGAACGCTGCCGGGCCATCGAGTTCAAGAATTTCCTCAGTGATTTCACGCTGATCGGGGAGCGTTCTGCCCCGGAGGTGGGCGTGTGGAAGAAATATATGGTCATGGCCGCTTCCCTGGGCATTGCCGACAAAGTGGCCAAGAATTTCGAGAAGCTCTTCCCCAAGATGATGGAAGAATATGCAAGAGAGGCCAATATGCTGGATCCCACAACCACGTATTATGTCCTGAACAGCATCGGCCGGCATTCCAATGCCATGATGAGTTCGGCCCTGAAACGCCAGGCCGAGCGGGAAGCGGCCCGTGCTGCGGCCCAGCGTCGTTCCGGCGGCGGAGGCGGATCCATCTCCTTTGGCGGAGGCGGCGGCGGTTTCGGCGGTGGTCACGGCGGCGGTTCCCGTTAAAAGAAAAGGAGACAAGTCCTCTTGAACTTGTCTCCTTGTGCGGGTGAGAAGAGTCGAACTTCCACGGGCTAACGCCCACCACCCCCTCAAAGTGGCGTGTCTACCATTTCACCACACCCGCATCTTTTGGGACTGCAAAGATAATGAGCATTTTTGAATTCCCAAAACTTTTTGTGCTTTTTTTGTCATCGGCGTGAATTATTTTTTCCGGGATAAAAATAAATTGCTATCTTTGCAGGCTCCCACGAGTTGGGGCATTACGTAATTATTTATTTTTAAACAACAGATTCACAATGGCTGTTAAAATCAGACTTCAGCGCCACGGTAAGAAGAATTTCGCATTCTTCCACATTGTTGTGGCCGATTCCCGCGCACCGCGCGACGGTAAATTCATCGAGCAGCTTGGCTCCTACAATCCCAACACCAACCCTGCCACCATCGTCCTGGATGGCGACAAGGCTTTTGCTTGGCTCAAGGTAGGTGCCCAGCCCACCCTTACGGCCCGCCGCATCCTCTCCTATGAGGGTGTCCTTCTCCGCAAGCACCTTGCCGAGGGCGTAGCCAAGGGAGCCCTCACCGAGGCCCAGGCCGACGCCAAGTTCGCTGCTTGGAAGGCCGAGCGCGACGAGAAGATCGCCGCCAAGAAGACCGGCCTCAAGAACGAGGCTATCGCCAAGGCCAAGGCCGCCAAGGCCGCCGAGGCAGAGGTGAATGAGGCCCGTGCCAAGGCCATCGCCGCCAAGAAGGCCGAAGCCGAAGAAGCTGCCCGCAAGGCCGCTGAAGAGGCTGCCGCCGAGGCTGCGACCGCTGAACCCGTGGAGACGCCCGCAGAATAATGCTGCGCATCGCCCAGGTTCTGAAATCCAACGGGACGGAAGGAGAGGTTCTGCTGAGCCTCCTGGACATAGCCCCGGAAGATATCGACCTTCAGGAACCGGTGTTCATCGAATTCGATGGACTGCCGGTTCCCTTTTATTTTGAATCTTTCATGCCCAGAGGCACCCGCCGTGCCCTGGCGCACCTGACCGGTGTCCGCTCTCTGAAGGATGCCGACGAACTGGCCGGAAAAGCCGTTTTTGCAGATTATTTCGAGGAGGAAGCAGAAGAAGACCTTATCGGGTGGACGGTTTGCAATCAGGACGGACAGCCGGTGGGGGTGGTGGCGGCCTACGAAGATATCCCCGGCAATACCTGCCTGTGGATCCGCAAAGCGGACGGAGAGGAGGTTCTGGTTCCTTTCCACGAAGACCTTGTCCTGGGACTGGACGAAAAATCCGGGACACTCACGCTGAGCATCCCGGAAGGTCTGTTATAGCATTTTCACCTATTTCACTGCATAGAGGTTGAGCAGGGTCTCGTAGAGTTCCTGCTTGCCGGAGGCGGCTACGGGGTTCTCCTGGCTCTTGGCGTAGTCATAGAGCTCTTCGAGGGTGGCCTTTCCTTCCTCGAACTTCTTGCCGAGGCCGCTGTCGAAGCTGGCATAGCGCTCTTTCACCATCTTGGGGAGCGGGCTCTCTTCCAGCACGGCGGCTGCGTTCAGGAGGGCGTGGGCCATGGCATCCATGGCGCTGATATGGGCGATGAAGATGTCCTCGGGGTCGGTGGAGGAGCGGCGCAGCTTGGCGTCAAAGTTGGTTCCGCCATTGCCGAAACCACCGTTCAGAAGAATCTGCATCATGGCCTGGGTAAGCTCGTAGGCATCCACGGGGAACTGGTCGGTGTCCCAGCCGTTCTGGGCGTCTCCGCGATTGGCGTCGATGCTGCCCAGGAAGCCGTTTTCACGGGCCACGGTAAGCTCATGCTCGAAGGTGTGGCCGGCCAGGGTGGCATGGTTCACCTCGATGTTCACCTTGAAGTCTTTGTCCAGGCCGTTGGCACGGAGGAAGCCGATAACGGTCTCGGTGTCCACGTCGTACTGGTGCTTGGTAGGTTCCATCGGCTTGGGCTCGATGAGGAAGGTGCCCTTGAAGCCTTTGGCGCGGGCATAGTCGCGTGCGGCGGTGAGCATCTTGGCAAGATGGTCCTTTTCCCGCTGCATCTGGGTGTTCAGGAGGCTGTAGTAGCCTTCGCGGCCACCCCAGAAAACATAGTTGGAACCGCCCAGCTTGATGGTGGCGTCCAGGGCGTTCTTGATCTGGACGGCGGCGCGGGCTACGATATCAAACTGCGGATTGGTGGCGGCGCCGTTCATATAGCGCTTGTGGCCGAAGACATTGGCCGTCCCCCAGAGGTTCTTGATACCGGTCTCCTTCATCTTCTCCAGGAGGTAGTCCGTGATGTCCTTCATGCGGGCTTCGTACTCGGCGATGTCATCGCAGTCTTCCACCAGGTCCACATCGTGGAAGCAGAAGTACTCGATGCCCAGCTTCTGCATAATCTCGAAACCGGCGTCGGCCTTGGCCTTGGCCCGGCAGTAGGGGCATTCGCCCTTGTCCCATTCATAGACGCGGGTCTGCCCGCCGAAGGGATCGGCCGATGCCTGCCCCAGCGTATGCCACCAGGCCATGGCAAACTTGAACCATTCCTTCATGGGCTTTCCGCAGACCACGCGGTCGGCGTCATAATAATGGAAGGCGAGGGGATTCTTGCTTTCGGCTCCTTCAAAAGGAATCTTGCCGATTGTGGGGAAGTATTCTTTGGTCATAATGTATTGATTGTTAGATTCTTCGCTTTGCTCAGAATGACAGGTGGAACTTCAGAATGACAGGTGGGACTTCCAGCGCTGGTAGGCGGCGCGGTATTCCTCTTCGTGGTCCGGGGTGATGACGGCCAGGCGCTCCAGGGTGGAGAAGGCCTCCGCAGGGTCCTTGTAGATGCCTGCACCCATTCCCGCTCCCTTGGCGGCTCCGGCGCTGCCTTCCGTGTCGTATAGTTCGATGGTGGCCCCGGATACGCCGGCCAGCGTGTCACGGAACACCTTGGACAGGAACATGTTGGCCCTGCCGGCGTGAATCTTGTTCACTTTGAGGCCCATCTGCTCCATGATTTCCATGCCGTACTGGAAAGCGAACACGATACCCTCCTGGGCGGCCCGCATGATTTGCGGGCGGCCGTGAAGATTGAAATTGAGCCCGTGGATGCTGCATCCCTGCTCCCGGTTGCCCAACAGCCGTTCCGCCCCGTTCCCGAAGGGGAGGATGCTGATCCCGTCGGCCCCGATGGGGACGGTCTCCGCCATGTCGTTCATCTCCGGGTAGGAGGTGTTGTCCAGGGCCACATGACGTCGGAGCCAGGAGTTCAGGATGCCCGTTCCGTTGATGCACAGCAGGACGCCCAGACGGGGATTGTCCGCCGTGTGGTTCACGTGGGCGAAGGTGTTCACGCGCGAGAGCGGGTCATGGTTTACCTGGCCGATAACGCCATAGACCACGCCGGACGTGCCGGCGGTGGAGGCAATTTCGCCCGGGTTGAACACGTTGAGGCTCAGGGCATTGTTGGGCTGGTCTCCGGCACGGTAGGTAACCGGCGTCCCTTCCTTGAGCCCCAGTTCTTCCGCGGCCGTGCGGGACAGGGTTCCCTGCACGCCGAAGCTGGGCGCGCAAGACGGGAGCACCGTCTGGTCAAAGCCGAAGAAATTGAGCAGTTCGGCCGAGGGCTTCTGGGCCTTGAAGTCCCAGAAGATGCCTTCCGACAGGCCGCTCACCGTGGTGCATACGGTATCCGTAAGGCGCATGGCGATGTAGTCTCCGGGAAGCATGATTTTCCAGATGCGGCTGTACAGCTGCGGTTCGTTCTCTTTCACCCAGGCCAGTTTGGCGGCGGTAAAGTTGCCGGGGGCGTTCAGAAGATGATCCAGGCACCATTCCTCGCCCAGGGCTTCCAGGGCCTTCTGCCCGTAGGGAACAGCCCGGGAATCGCACCAGATGATGGAGGGGCGCAGCACATGGCGGTCTTTGTCGATACATACCAGCCCGTGCATCTGGTAAGAGATGCCGATGGCGCCGATATCGGCCGCCTTCACGTTGCGGAGAAGCTGTCCGGTGACCATCTTGAGGCTGTCCCACCACATGGCGGGCTCCTGCTCGGCCCAGCCGGCCTTCTTGGATAGGATGATGGCCTCGTGTGGAGGGAAGGAGGCATAAGCCACCGTTTTCCCCGTCTGGGCATCCACCACGGAGCCTTTGACGGAGGAAGATCCGATGTCGTAACCTAACAGATACATAAGGTGCGGGTTAATCTTTCAGGGTTTTGGGACGCTAGCGGGAGACGACGTAGTCGTGGAGCGTCCTCCGGATAGCCCCGGGGCCTGCGAAAAGCTCTTTTACCATCCCTTCCACCTGCTCTCCCAGACCGGCGTCATAAAGGTTGACGCCAAAGATATCGGCCCGGCTGTAGAGCTTTTTCAGGCAGCTCCAATCCTGCTCGGGCCTGCCCAGCTCCAGCGGAGCCACAATGGCCTGCAGCTCTTCCAGCAGCGGGTCCGGAGAAGGGGAGAACGGCTGTCCGTTGTCGTCCAGGCCTTTCAGGTAGCGGGCATATCCGGCCAGTACCAGCGGAATGAGCACCAGGTTTTCTTTGTCCAGGCCGCGGGCGAGGTACTTCTTGATGGTTTCGCCGAAGCGGATGGCGAGCTTCTGGCTGGTGTCCATGGCGATGCGCTGCGGCGCATCCGGCATGAACGGATTGGGCAGGCGCTTGCCGATGACGGCGCCGATAAACTCGTACGGGTTCAGAATCCCCGGATCCACCACTACCGGCATGGCCTCCATGTAGCCCATCTTCTGGATGAAAAGACGGATGTCGGGGTCCTTCATCTCGGCCGATATAAGCGTATAACCCAGCATGCAGCCGTACAGGGCCATGGCGGTGTGCAGCGGGTTCAGGCAGGTGGTCACCTTCATGGTCTCCACCTTGTCCACGGTTTCCCGTGCGGTATAGAGCACACCGCGCAGGTCCAGCGGCGGACGGCCGTTGGTGTAATTGTCTTCAATCACCAGATACTGAACCTCTTCCGCATTTACGAAGGGGGCCGTAAAGCTGTGTTTTTCCGTCTCGATATAGTTGTTGTCCTCGAAGCCGTCCGCCTCCAGCAATTCCTTTACCTTCTGGTGCGGACGCGGGGTAATCTTGTCGATCATGGACCAGGGGAAGCTGATTTTCCGCTCGTCCTTCAGGTAGTCCAGGAAGCCCTGCGGGGCGATTCCGTCGGCCACCCAGCGCTCTGCGTAGGCGAGGACGCCCTTTTTCACCTTGTCGCCGTTGTGCGAGCAGTTGTCCATGGACTGCAGGGTGAGCGGCAGCTGCCCGGCGTTGTACCGTTCCAGGAGCAGGGCCGTCACCTTGCCCGGGGCGAGGACGGCGTCCAGGCCGCGGGAAAGATCGGCCTCGTTGAAGCCGTAGCCTTTCTCCGTAATGGTAAAGGAAACCATCTGAAGCGAAGGGGCGCGGAAAATGTCCGACAGGCGCGTCCAGTCCGGGAATTGCCGGTCTGCCTTCAGGGCCTCCGTGACGCTGGCGACAACCTTTTTCTCGATATTGCCGTCGCTCTGGAGAGAAACCAGCAGCGCCAGGTTCCCGTAGGGCTTGTAGGCCTTATCCACCACCTCGAAGTCGAAGGTTTCCGCAACGATGACACCCCGGTCATACTGGCCGGCGTTCAGGGCGTCGTTGAGGATGGCCGCCGGGAAGGCGCGGAAGATGTTTCCGCCGCCAAAATGCACCCAGGTGGGTTCTTTGGCCGTTTTCTCCCGCAGGGCATGAATGTCAAATTGGGGAATCCGGTAGCCTTTGGCTTCCCACTCGGCGGCATTGAAGCTGCCGCTCAGGAGATCTGTCAGTTTCATGGCTTAATCAAAAAATCCGGGTTGTTTGTAGGGAATGCCCAGTTCGCGGTCCACCGTGGCCAGGATGCCCTGTACCTGTCCCATGGCAAACATGCGGCCCAGAAGGGTATAGCCGGCATTGTGTCCGTGGGTGGATTCGTCCATGATGCCGCCGGGCCGGTCCGTAAAGGTCATGCCATGATCCACGCGCATGGGGAGGGCGGGATTCTCCTTTTCAAAAATGCGGCAAAGTTCCACGATGTCTGCCCGTCCGCCCAGATGAGAGGCTTCCGTGAAGTCTCCGTTGGGGAAGATGTGACAGGAGCGCAGATGTACAAAGTGGGTGCGCGGAGCAAACTCGCGGGCCATTTCCACCACATTGTTGTAGGCTCCTGCACTCAGGGAACCGGCGCAGAAGGTGAGGCCGTTGTGCTTGTCGGGAACGGCATTCAGGAACCAGCGGATGTCTTCTTCGGTCCGGACAATGCGGGGGAGCCCCAGAATTTCGATGGGCGGGTCGTCCGGGTGCACGCACATGTTCATGCCGTACTGCTCGCAGGTGGGCATGATGGCTTCCAGGAAATATTTCATGTTGGCCCGCAGCCGGTCTTTGTCGATGCCTTTGTAGAGGCTGAGGAATTCGCGGAATTTTTCCACGGGAGCGGCGTCGTTCTCGGAGAAGTTGCCGGAAACGAAGCCCTGGGTCTTGATGACGATGTTCTCCACCAGCTTGTGGTCCTTTTCCCGGGTCATGGTCCTGGCCAGTTCATCGGCCTCCGCCAGGACATTGCGTCCTTCGCCGACTCCGGCCGGGAAGCGGAAGGCGGCCCACTCTTCGCGGGCGCCGGGGCGTTTCAGGATGTAAATGTCGAAATACGCAAACTCCGCATAGTTGAAATACAGGTTGGAGGCGCCGTTGGGATTCTCGTGCGCCAGGTCCGTGCGGGCCCAGTCCAGAACCGGCATGAAGTTGTAGCAGATGGTGTGGATGCCTTCCAGTCCCAGGTTTTTGAGGGACTCCTTGTACACGGCGATTTGCTCATCCCGGTCCGGTCCGCCATATTTGATGGTTTCCACCACGGGGAGGCTTTCCACCACACTCCAGCGCATCCCGTAACTTTCAATGTATTCCCGCAGATCGCGGATTTTCTCGCGGGTCCATACTTGCCCCAGGGGGACGTCGTGCAGGGCGGTCACAATGCTCTCAACACCAATTTGTTTGAGCATGGCAAGGGTGATTTTGTCCTTCTTGCCAAACCAGCGCCAGGTTTTTTCCATAATGAGTCTTAGTGTTTTTGTCGGGGTGACAAGACTCGAACTTGCGACCCTCTGCTCCCAAAGCAGATGCGCTAGCCAACTGCGCCACACCCCGGATTCATCATGTAAATATAAGCTAAATTTTGTATCTTTGCAAACAGATGATACTGGAAGCGAAGAATATCCAAAAGAAATTCGGCTCCGTGGAGGTGCTGAAAGGGGTGGACTTCACCGCGGACCGGGGAGAAGTGGTGGCTGTCATGGGTGCCTCCGGCGCCGGAAAATCCACCCTCCTGCAAATCCTGGGAACGCTGCTTACCCCGGACGGAGGCAGCCTCCTCGTGGAGGGGACGGACGTCCTCCACCTGGGCGGAAAAGCCCTGTCGGCCTTCCGCAACCGCCGCATCGGCTTTGTGTTCCAGGCACACCATCTGCTGCCGGAATTCACGGCGCTGGAGAATGTCATGCTTCCGGCGCTCATCGGCGGGGAAAACAGCAGGAACGCCCGGGAACGGGCGCTGGAACTGCTTCGGACCGTAGGACTTCAGGAGCGGACCGGCCACAAGCCTTCGGAACTCTCCGGCGGGGAGCAGCAGCGTGTGGCCATAGCCCGTTCGCTCATCAACAGCCCCGCCATCCTTTTTGCCGACGAGCCCACCGGCAACCTTGATTCCCGCACCAAGGAGGAGATTCACCGCCTTTTCTTCGATCTCCGGAAACAATTGGGCCAGACCATCGTCATCGTTACCCATGACGCCGGTCTGGCCAAGCTGTGTGACCGTATCTGCACCCTGCAGGACGGTGCGTGGATTTAATCTTTATTCCATTACGGGAACCGGCTTGCCGCCGGTTCTGCGGGCGGGACCGCCCGGATGGGGACCGCCTTCGCCTTTCCCGAGTCTTCCAATCTGCTGATGGCGGAATTTCTCTTCGGCCACCAGCAATTTGGCCACTTTTTCTGCGGGAAGGACTTTCTTGTAGCGGGCCAGGGCCTGGATGTCCACGGCGTCGCAGTTTTTCTGGGCAGCTTCGTACTGGTCCAGAAGCGCGTTGACGTCCTTGCCTTCCACGCCGTTCTTGAGCGCTTTGAGGGCTTTGGCCGATGCCTTGAAGGCTTCCCGGCGCTGGGCCTGCACTTCATTGTAAACAGGCCAGAAGGCCTGGGCCTCCGCCTCGGTAAGATCCAGTTCGGACGTAATCATGGCCACTTGCTGGGAACGGATTTTTTCACGCCAGTCTTCTTTATCGCCCTTCTTCTGGGCGTAGGCAGTCACGCTGCCGATCAGTGCCAGGGCACAGAGTACGCTAATAATCTTCTTCATGGTTCAATGCTTCTAAATGTTCAATGCTGATGTTGTCTGCAATCAGGAAACTGCGGATATCCTCGTCGGACAGGGAGGCGGTCTCCATGAGCTCAATCTGCCCGTCCGGATCCAGAGACCGGGACAGATAAGAGACGTAATCCCATCCCGCGTCTTCTTCCACGGCTGCGGCGCGGCCGAAGACAAAGTTCCCGACGGCTGCCAGAACAGCCAGGCTGGCGGCATAGGCAATCCAGGGAGATATGCGCTGTATCACCGTGGGTTTGACTTCCCGGGAGGGAATGGTCCTGAGTCGCTCTTCCAAATTCCGGAAGTAGCCTTCGGGGGTGGATATGTCGTTTTTCCTTGTCATAACTGCTTACTTTGACACTTCTGCGTCGGAAAGGTTTAATTCAATTTTTTCCCGGGCGATGTGATAAGAGGCCTTGAGCGCTCCCACCGACGTGCCGGTGATGGCCGATATGTCCTCGTAGCTGAGTTCGTCCCACCAGCGCATGATGAACACCTGGCGCTGTTTCTCGGGGAGACGGGCTACGGCCTTGGCCAGTTCCCGCTGGGCCGCCGTACCATTAAAATAAGGGTCTGCTTCGATGCGGCGCTCCACCAGCTCGTCCACGCTCTGGAAGCGGAGGGCGGCGCGCAGCTTTTCCCGTCTCAGGTGGTTGAGGGTTTCATTGGTGGCGATGCGCCAAATCCAGGTGTACAGTTGCGACTCTCCCCGGAAAGCGGGGAGGTTTGTCCAGATTTTGAGGAAGATTTCCTGGAGCAGATCATCGGCATCCTCGTGGCTGCCCACCATGCGGCGGACATGCCAGTACAGCCTTTCGCTGTATTCGTGGATGATTTGGTTGAATTTCTGTTCCGGGTTTTCCATGAAAATGAAGGACTTGCCGTTTCAATATTGCACAAGCCGTGCCACAAAAATAGGCAAATTCCACAAATTGCGTTATCTTTGCAGACTATGAAGAATATCCGCAACTTTTGCATCATCGCACACATCGACCATGGCAAGTCCACCCTGGCAGACCGTCTTCTGGAACTCACCCGTACGCTGAGCGACCGGGAAATGGAAAATCAGGTCCTGGACGACATGGACCTGGAGAAGGAGAAGGGCATTACCATCAAGAGTCACGCCATCCAGATGGATTACGTCCGGGACGGGGAGGTTTACCGGCTCAATCTGATTGATACGCCCGGCCATGTGGACTTCTCTTATGAGGTGTCGCGTTCCATCGCTTCCTGCGAAGGGGCCCTTCTGGTGGTGGATGCTTCGCAAGGTATTCAGGCCCAGACCATTTCCAACCTGTACCAGGCCATCGACCATGGATTGGAGATTATCCCCGTGCTCAACAAGATTGACATGGACAGCGCCCAGCCGGAGGTGGTCCAGGACCAGGTGTGCGACCTGCTGGGCTGCGACCCGGAGGAAGTCCTGCGGGTATCGGCCCGGACGGGCGAGGGCGTACAGGCGGTGCTGGATGCCATCGTGGACAGGGTGCCCTGCCCCAAAGGGGACCCTGAGGCCCCGCTCCAGGCCCTTATCTTCGACTCGGTCTTCAACTCGTTCCGGGGCATCATCGCCTATTTCAAGGTGGTGAACGGAACCATCCGCAAAGGAGACAAAGTGAAGTTCTTCTCTACCGGCAATGAATATGAGGCCGAGGAAATCGGCAACCTGAAACTCAAGCTCAATCCCACCGGAGAGGTCCGTGCGGGGGATGTCGGCTATATCATCACGGGCATCAAGGCCGCCGTGGAGGTGAAGGTGGGAGATACCATCACCCATGTGGAACGCCCCTGTGCGCAGGCCATTGCCGGCTTCGAAGAAGTGAAGCCCATGGTGTTCGCCGGCCTGTATCCGGTCGAGGCCGCCAAGTTCGAAGAGCTGCGCGCCACGCTGGAGAAATTCCAGCTCAACGACGCTTCCTTCACCTACGAACCCGAGAGTTCGCTCGCCCTCGGCTTCGGCTTCCGCTGCGGTTTCCTGGGCCTGCTGCACCTGGAAATCGTGCAGGAACGCCTGTTCCGCGAGTTCAACATGGATGTCATCACAACCGTTCCCAACGTGTCGTACAAGGTGTACACCACCAAGGGAGAAGTGGTGGATGTTCACAATCCGTCCGGCCTTCCGCCGGCCTCGGTGGTGGATCATATCGAGGAGCCCTACATCCGCGCCCAGATCATCTCCAAGTCCGACTTCTACGGCCCCATCATGAAACTGTGCATGGACAAGCGGGGAACGCTCATCGGCCAGCATTACATCACCACCGACCGCGTGGAACTCAATTACGACCTCCCCCTGAGCGAGGTGGTCTTCGACTTCTACGACAAGCTCAAGTCCATCTCCAAGGGCTATGCTTCCTTCGACTATCATGTCACGGATTTCCGCCCGGCCCGTCTGGTGAAACTGGATATTCTTTTGAACGGAGATCCGGCCGATGCCCTTTCCACCCTCATCCACGAGGATCATGCCTATGATTTCGGCCGCAAGATCTGTCTCAAACTGAAAGACCTGATTCCCCGCCAGCAGTTCGATATTGCCGTGCAGGCGGCCATCGGCGCCAAGATTATTGCCCGCGAGACCGTCCGTCAGGTGCGTAAGGACGTGACGGCCAAGTGCTACGGCGGTGACGTCACCCGTAAGCGCAAGCTTTTGGAAAAGCAGAAGGAAGGCAAGAAGAGAATGCGCCAGATCGGTACCGTTCAGGTTCCCCAGAGCGCCTTTATGGCTGTCCTGAAACTGGACTGAGTCCCCCCGACGGCCCTTCTCACCTCCAGATTCTTCGGTTCATCTTGATTCCCTGTGCACCAAAGCGCCCCTTTTCGTGCATGGGACGCTTATTTTTGCTAACTTTGCGCCCATGACACTGAAAGCCGCTTTCAAATCCATGCGTCTGCGCACCCTTCCGCTCTCTATGGCGGGTGTGCTGCTGGGCATCCTCCTGGCCGTGGCCGACTGGAAAGTCGACCCTTGGACAGCCGTCCTTATCGCGCTTACTACCATTTGTTTACAGATTCTTTCCAACCTTTCCAACGAACTCGGAGACGTGCTTCAGGGTACAGATACCGCGCAGCGGGAAGGGCCTCAGTACAGCCTCAACGGCGGGGAGATGACCATCCCGGAAATGAAACTGCTCATCGGCCTTTTCGTCGGGCTTTGCATCGTGTTCGGAACGGCCATGACCTGGAGGGCCTTTGGCACGCTCCGCGACCTCACGCCCATCCTGGTCCTGATGCTTGGCGCCGGTGCCATAGCGGCCGCCATGAAATATACCCTGGGCCATAACCCTTATGGCTATCGTGCCAAGGGTGACATCTATGTGTTCCTGTTCTTCGGCCTGGTGGCCGTGCTGGGTGCCTATTTCGTTTGCACCCGGGGGCTTGGCTTGCACTGGAAGCTGCTGCTGCCGGCATCGGCCGTGGGCTTTTTCTCGGTGGGCGTTCTCAATGTGAACAATGTCCGCGACATGAAGACGGATGCGGCGACGCGTACGACCGTGGCCCTCAAACTGGGGCTGGACAGGGCCCGCATTTACCAGACGGCGCTGATCGGCCTGGGCTGGGTGTGCATGGCGGTTTACTGCCTGCTTTGCTGGCCTTCCGTCTGGCATTGGATGTGGGTGCTTACCCTTCCTCTTTACGTGAGACATCTGTATATGGTATGGACCCGCGTAGAACGCGCCCTGGACCCGGCCCTTCCGCTGCTGGTCATCTCCACCTTCCTCCTGTGCCTTCTGATGGGCGTGGGCTTTTGTGTCTATTTGATCTGATCCTTCGCAACCGGCGTTCACCTCATCCGGAGGAAGTTTTGCCAGGCGGGCAACCTGTCCGTCGGACGCATAATACTTGTTCTTGATCAGGCGGGTTGTTCTTGAGGGTTGTTTTTGATCAGGCGGGACTTTTGCGGTGGCTGCCAACACGTTGATTGTTAGTCGTTTACGTGAAATCCTCTGCGCAAAAAGCGCAGAGGATTATTGGTAACGCGTTGAGTATCAGGCGCTTGTGAGCCACCCCTTTTATGGCGTCGTCGTGCGGGGGTGGCATGAAGGGCCGAAAAACGCAGCCCGTGCACGAACGGGCCGAAAAACGCAGCCTCAGGGGATGGTAAGCTGGTAATAGGTGGAGCTGTATCCGGCCCAGAGGCCATAGCCGCCGCGGATGTTGCTCGGGACATCCGAAGAAACAGGGAAGAAGGGATTGTGGGTGAAAAGCCAGGCGTCCTCGTAGCCTTTCCAGAATTCATAGACCTCGCGTTCGATGGTGCAAAAGCGCACGGAAACCGTCTCCCCGGATTCAAAATACATCTTGTGCCGGGAAGAGGAGGTGATGTCCACCCCGGAGGTGAGGATCATTTCCATTTCCGGGGCGGCCGTGTCCCCGTTCACAAGGGACATGAAGGCCGGCAGGAACATCAGTTCTTTTCCCTCCCGCCGGGTGAAAAAGCCATAATACTGGCCCTTGAGGGGTTTGAAACGGCAGCGGATGGCATAGCCGCCCCCCTCCATGGGCAGGGGCTCCAGCCGGTCCATCTCCGCCGTCCGGGGAAGGGCTACCCGTGCCGTGGCCTCCCGCTCCCAGCTGCGGACCGTCAGGGTATAGCTTTTCCCTGGCTCTCCCAGAAGGCCGGTGGTGGAATAGACAAAGGGAGGAAAATGTTCTTCGCTGGGCATCCCCGTAAGGACGTATTCCTTTTCCCCGTCGCTCACCGTCACCCGGGCATCGGTAATGACACGGCTCGCCATGTCTTCCATATCCCACTGTTTCTGCTTTCCCACCACAATGGACCGGGTGAGCATAACCACCGGAGGCCGTCCGTTCTCTATCCAGCCGTCCACGACCAGATTCCCTTCCGGCACCGTCTCTTTGGAACAGTGGCAGAAGACCAGCGCGGCAAGCGGAAGAAGCAGGTGTTTTCTCATGGCATCAGAATTTCAGGTAATAAGAAAGGGAAGGGATAATGCTGATTCCCAGGTACATGGACTTGTAGTTCCACTGAACCAGGCGGCGCCGGCATTCGATGGTGCGGTACATCTCCTGTTTCCGGGCCAGGACATTGTAAACGGAAAGGTTGAGGCCGTGCTGCAGGCGTCCCCGGCTGCGGAAGTGGAAGCGGGTGCTCAGGTCCAGCCTTACATACGGCTCCAGCCTTCCGTTGTTCTGTCCGTTGAAAACGGCCACCAGCTGGCTGCCCACCATATAATACTCCTGCGGCTCGGAGAACGGCGTGCCGCCGGCGCAGATGAAAGAGCCGCCGAAATCCCATGGCCCCACCCGGTACGAGGCCACCACATTCAGCTCCACCAGGCGCTCGTGGTCCGAGGGCCGGGTTTCCCCGTCAAAGGTCCGGAGGCTCCGTCCGGCCGCGAAGGCCACCCAGCCGGTGAACTTGCCGGCAGTTTTGGAAAGCATCAGATTGAGCCCGTAATTGCGGCCGCTGCCGCGCTGGAGCGCCCCGTCAAGGGTGTAGGAACCGTCCAGGAATTCCATCACGCCGCCGGTGTAGTCCAGCTGGTTGCCCAGGTGGCGGTAATACAGTTCGGCGCTGAAACTCCATTGGCCCTTCATCCAGCTTTTTTCATAGGAGAGAAGGGCTTCGGCCGTCCATTGGGGCTTGCTGTACTTTCCGGCGGGAAGCCAGAATTCGGAAGGGAAGCCGATGTTGGAAAGTCCGGTCTGGAAAAGGTACTGGTGGCGGATGCCGCTGCGCAGCTGCAGCGTTCTCTCCCCGGGGAGGGACCAGGTGCCGGCCAGTTGCGGAGACAGTCCGAAGTGGGATTTCCCTTCCGGAGACAGATACCACTGTGCCCCCAATCCGGCCGTATAATGAAAGTGATAGCCCAGATGCCCGTTCCAGCTGGCACTGATGCCGTTTTCCCAGGCATGGAAGTTCTCATCGGTCCCGAAATCAATGCCCGAATCCACGACGGCGGGTGTCTGGGGCCGGATATGGTGCATGGCAATATCGGCCTTCAGCTGCAGACCTCCCTTTTCCCAGAAAGCCTTGTATCCCGCGGTGCCGATCCGGGACGGGAGCAGCACACGCTTCCCCTGCTCGTCCAGGGACAGATCCAGGACGCAGCCCGTATAATAAAGCGACTGCCGAAAAGCCCCGCGGGTCCATTTGAGGGATCCAAGGAGGTTGTTCCAATGCAGGTCCAGCCCCAGTTCGTTGGTGGAGGAATGCAAGCGGTCCCCTCCATAGTAAAAGTCCAGAGAAACCCTGTCGCGGGATGTCGGGTGCCAGATGAACGTGCCGTTGTAGTCGGAAAAGCGGTAGCCCATCGTAATCTTGTCCAGTTGGATGGCATTCCCGAAAAACAGGTCCAGGAGCGAGCGCCGGGCCGAGAGCAGAACCCCCGCTTTCTTCCCCAACGGGGCCTTCGCCGTTCCCTGCACGCTGATAAGCCCCAGCGAGGCGTCCACGCCCCACTCACGCGGGGCGGAAACCTGTGTCTGCATATCCAGAATCCCGCCCAGGCGGTTTTCCCCCACGGCCGCCGTGCTGTAGGTCATGGATTTGAAATGGCTGGGGTTGAAGACGGAGAAAAGGCCCATCAGGTGGGTGGCGCCGTAAATGGGAATCCCGTCCAGGGCGATCAGGTTGTGCTGGTGTTCGCAGCCCTGGATGTGGATGCCGGCATCCAGCTCGGAGGTGCTTTGCATGCTGGGCAGCATCTGGGCAAAGCGGAGGGGATCGGCATTTCCCAGAAGGGACGGGAAGGCCTCGATCTGGTCCAGGTTCACGCGGGCGGTGTGCCCGAGGGGATCCTTGAGAAGGATTTCCTTCCCCGTGGTGGACACGACGATGCTGTCAAGCTGCAGCGGGGGCTCCGTCTGGGCATATCCGCTCAGGGCCGATGCCGCAAGGCACAGCACACAGAGCAGGATATGAAGGATGCGCTTCACTTAGAATCGTTTACCCAGGCAGAATTGAACACTTTCCGCCGCCCGGAACTTGTGGGCCTTGAGGGTGCATCCCACAAACATCCCCCATAGCTGCGGCAGATGGTAGCGCACATTCACCAGCTGGTAGTACTTTTTGTTGCGGGCCAGGCCGTCATTGTCGTAAAGGTATCGGCCCACGCCCACCATCAACGCCAGATTGCGGTAGCGCGCCTCGTGAAGGAGGCTGATGCCCACCGAGACGGGGGTGTAGGCGGTATCCCGACCGTCGTAGCGGGCGATTTCGTCGCAGAAAGGGGTCACGAACATATCGACACCCAGGCCCGATGCGTGCATCCGGGCATATTGATACAGCGCCGCACCCTGAACGGACCATTTGGGCCGATAGACATTGTCCCATACCCCGTCCTTTTCCAGGCGGTACTCAAAATAGGCCTCGTTGCTCATTACGCCGCCGGTGAGCTGCAGCTCGAAGACGAATTTCCGGCGGAAGCCGTCGTCCTCGATCTCTGCTGCCTCAGCGTTGGAAGGCCGGTTTTTCATGCCGGCCAGCAGGGAGAATTCAAAGGCGTTCACGCCCCGGTTGGGGAACTTGACGGCCCCGTTGGAGCTATGGTTGAAAGAGGCAGCCAGACCGATGAAAACGCGTTTGGAAACAAATACCTTGGTGTTGATGCCCAGGGAAATGCGCACATTGGCCGGTGTGGAGAGCAGCCAGTTGGCCGGGTTGCTCCCATAAAGGTTACTGAAACTCATCGCCAGCCCCAGTCCCAGCGTATAACCCAGGCTGAAGCGGCCGGCCACCAGGACGGGACGGTCGAAATACCCGTGCAAACTGTAAATGTTCCCTATCCCGGGGCTTTTTGCGGTCTTGAAGGCCGAGAGGGCATCGACCTGAAAGTTAAGCCCGATTTCGGGATGCTTGCAAAGCGCCGCAAAGGGAGAGCCGCTCATATCCTGCCATCCCACCCTGGCGCTGAAGGAGGGGAAAACGGGGGAGACCCCTTCCCCGTACAGGCCGGGAAAGTAGGTTTCGTCATAGAGCATGGTGCTGGCGCCTCCGCGGAAACTGATATTTTGTGCCGGGGCTGCAAGGGCAAGCGACATCAGGGCACAGACTATCCATCGTTTTTTTCCCATAATACAAAAGATTTTTTGCGAAAATAGCTTCTCTTGCCGGAACGGATGTCTCAAATTGGCAAAAAAACTTCCCAAATTTGCAATTTATCGCTCCAGCCAGGTCAGGAAATCATCCACGCGGGCGCGGGAGACGGTGAAGTCGGTAAGGGCGGGGATGTCCTGGCGGAGGGAAATGCGGAGACGTCCGCCCATGAGCTTGGAAATGCTGTCAATCACTTGTTCGGAGATGATGCAGCTCCGGGAAATGCGGAAGAAATCAGACGGCTCCAGGTCGCCGGCCAGGGCGTCCAGGGACTCATCCAGCACATAGGACGACCCGGCCAGGGTGACCAGGTAGGTGTTTTTGTCCTCCGAGAAGAAATAGGCGATATCGGCCGTGCGGATGGGGACGATGCGGTCGTTGAAGCGGATGAGGAATTTTTCCTTGCGCGCCTGGGCCAGAATGCTGCGCACCGCTTCGCTGGCGGGTTTGACGGCTTCACCGGATGCGATGCGGGAAATGGCCCTCTGCAGCTCCTCCAGGCCGATGGGCTTGAGGAGGTAGTCCACTGCGTTTACCTCGAAGGCATGGACGGCGTACTGGTCGTAGGCGGTGGTCATGATGACCGGTGACGGAACGTCCAGATGGGAGAAAATATCGAAACTGCTGCCGTCGGAAAGTTCCACGTCCATAAAGATGACATCCGGAGCGGGATGGGTGGAAAGCCATAGGACGGAATCCTTGACGGAAGCGGTTTCCCCGACGATTTCCATCTGGGGGAAGTGGGTGGTGAGCAGATTCACCATGTGCTTGCGGGCGCGGAGTTCGTCTTCGATGATGAGTGCTTTCATAGGGCGCTGTTCTTGCTCCGTAAATATAGATAAAATCTGGCGATTTTAGGCCAGTTGAGATAAAAATCAAGACCGCTTCCTTATCTTTGTTGGCGAGCGGTCATCGCCT
>OCTW011548085.1_pt1 | contig 23589 bp, 25 predicted proteins | sample 1539671 | NCBI WGS metagenome assembly OCTW01 (sample SAMN02144230, study PRJEB22623) | gut metagenome | biome: sheep rumen | host: Ovis aries | place: New Zealand | reverse complement strand
AAGGACTGCCGCCTGTTCTGTATAGACAGCAATCCTTGAATCAACTATCATGCTAGACAATCAAAGTCCAACATATGGGGCTCACCTCAGTTCAAGTAACCGCTTTCTTTTTCTCTTGCCCTTTCCTTAAGGAAAAACATTGAGTATAGTAGTGACAACAAGCCGTCAAATAGTTGTGAGCCGTTTGTTATTTCTGTGAGGATTTGCTATGAAGGATTCCCCGATTTCCATTTATGCCCTTGGAGGGCTCGGTGAAGTAGGCAAAAATACCTACTGCATCGAATCCGATCGCTCCATCATCTTGATTGATGCGGGTGTTCGTTTTCCTGAAGCCACGCTTCCAGGCGTGGATTATGTCATTCCTGATTACACCTATCTCAAAAACAATCGCGGCAAAATCAAGGCTCTTTTCATCACTCACGGACACGAAGACCATATCGGCGGCATCCCGTTCTTGCTTCGCTCAGTACATATCCCAGCGATCTACGCACCACGCCTTGCCGCAGCACTCATCAAACATAAATTAGAAGATTCTCGCTTCCGTGACCCGGTTAATATTTTCGAATATGATTCCGACACAGTCATTCCGATCGGCGACGATTTCAAGGTTTCCTTCTTCCGCGTCACCCACTCCATCCCGGATTCTTTCGGTGTCTGCGTTGATACCGCGCAAGGAAGAATCGTTGAAACCGGTGACTTCAAAATTGACCTCACTCCAGTTGGACCGAACTTCGAGCTTGATAAACTTTCTAAGTTAGGCTCAGAAGGCGTTGACCTCTTGATGGCGGATTCCACCAACGCGGAAATCGAAGGTTACACCCCAAGTGAAACCGCAGTCAGAGCAGGCGTAGAAGAAGTGTTCGACCAAGCTCCTGGCCGTATCATCGTCTCCACCTTCTCTTCCAACATCAACCGTATCCAGCAAGTCGTTGAAATCGCGATTGAGCACAACCGCAAGATCTGTGTCTTGGGCCGCTCGATGAAAAACGTCATCGGCATTGCCCGCCAATATGGTTACATCAAAATCCCTGATTTCTCTTTGATTGAGGAAGTCTCACTCCGTGATTATAAGAGCATGGAAATCTGCATCTTATGCACTGGCAGCCAAGGCGAACCGATGGCGGCACTCTCTCGCATCGTCAACGGCGACAACAAAAACACCACGATCTATCCTGGTGATACGGTCGTCTTCTCCTCCAACCCGATTCCGGGGAACGGCGCGCTTGTTGACCGACTCGTCAATAAGCTGGTTAAGATGGGGGCGGACGTGAAGCAAAACTCTCTCGCGTTCTCTCTTCACTCCTCTGGCCACCCGAGCCGTCAAGAGCTTCGTTTGCTCCAACGTCTTGCTAAGCCAAAGAACTTCATGCCGGTCCACGGCGAGTACCGAATGCTCAAATTACATGGCGAAATCGCTGCAGAACTCGGCTTAATGAAGGAAAATATCTTCATTTGCGATAACGGAGATATCCTTCAACTCTATAACCACAAGGTCACTCGCGGAGGGCATGTCCCGGCTGAGGATATCTATATCGACGGCATGGATTTAGACGGCGTTTCTAACCTAACCATGAACGATAGAGCCACCTTGAAGTCTGACGGCATGGTTACGGTTTTCATGACGATCGACCCCAAAAAGAACAAAGTTCTCGTGCCTCCAACAGTTTACGCTCGCGGCTTCAATGAAAACGCGGAAGACCACGTCATCCGCCACTCGCAGATGCGTGCTATAGAAGCGCTAGATAACTTGATGCAGAACCGCGCGAATTTCGCCGAGATCAAGACGACCATGAAGATGGTTCTTTCGAAATACATCGAGCGCAAAACGGGACGTCGCCCGATGATCATCCCTATCATCATGTCCACCGAAGGCACCGTATAAGCCATGTTTATCCTCGCATCCGGTTCTCCTAGAAGAAAAGAACTATTAAAGAAAGTCATCAATGAATTCACAATCATCGTCCCCGATGTCGATGAGCGGATTTTGCATTTGCCCGCCAAAGATTTAGCGGCTGAAGAAAGCCGACTGAAAGCATATGCGATTTCTGCTCGTTATCCAGATGATGAAGTGCTTGCCTGCGACACCATCGTCGTTTTAGATGGGGAAGTATTGGGCAAGCCGCAAGACGAAGCGGAAGCCTTTGATATGCTTAAACGCCAATCGGGAAAGAAGCAAACCGTTCTTTCTGGTTATACCTATATCGGCAAGGGAAAAGAAATCACCCGCACCGTGGCAACCGATGTTTATTTCAATGTATTAAGCGATGAATTGATCCGTGATTATATTGAAAAGAAAAAGCCCCTGGACAAAGCAGGAGCTTATGGGATTCAAGATGGCTATCCGTTAATTCATCACATCGAAGGAAGCTTCGATAACGTCATGGGATTGCCGACCGAGGATTTGCTTACGCACCTTCCTCGTTAGAGCCAAATAACGCCTGTTCCACTGCTTCGGCATCGCCTTTAATCACAAGAACAAGTTTATCCGACATCTTAATGAAGCCGTCCACGCCGGCTTCTTTTATTTTCTCTTTGTCGATAGCGTCATAGTCTTTCAAGACAAGTGCGATGCGGCTTCCAGTGCGGCTATGCGAGATGACATTATCCGCTCCGCCTAACGCCTCATAATACTTAGAAGCTTCGATTTGGCGGACCGGTTGTTTCTTCTTTCTTTTTCTGCCGCTTAGCACGATCAAAAGGATGACGAGAAGAATCAAAACGGCGAGGGCTAACGCCATCCACCAGGCGTTATTAGCGAGGAAATCATTTACTTGGTTTTGCGTGTTATTCATAAGCAGTCAAAGTATAATACATATCAAAGGAAGAAGTAACATATGTCAAACGCGATTGAAATTGAAGCAAAGGCTCTTGTCAGCCAAGAACAATATCGTACTCTTTGCAAAGCGTTCCCCAATTCAGAACGTTATCTTCAGACCAATTACTATATCGATTCCGATGACCGTGTCTTGACCAAAGAAGGCATCGCACTCCGCATTCGTGAGAAGTCTGGCGTTTATGAATTAACCTTAAAGACCCCACTTTCGCAGGGATTATTAGAAAAAACGAATATTATTTCGATGAACCAATTCGCCATGCTCCGCGATTTCGGAGAATTTCCAGCCGCCGATTTAAAGCGCTTCTTGGAGATGCTTGATATCGATGTGAGCAAGCTCAAAATCCTCGGCTTCATGACCACCGAACGCATTGACGTTCCTTATAAAGGCGGGCTGCTTTCTTTAGACCGCAACTCCTATAACGGCATTATCGATTTCGAAATCGAATTCGAATATAACAACATGGCGGATGCGGAACGAATTCTCTTGGATCTTCTAAAAGAGAATCACATGGAAGTTCCTCTTACCACCGCAAGCAAATTCCGCCGCGCGATGGCGACTCTGAAAAAATAAAATCAATCAATCAATAAGAAAAAACAAGGCTCACGCGGCCTTGCTTTTTGCAGCGATTGGACATGATGAGTAATTCTCACAAAGTGGATCGCAATATTGTTCCGCCAATCGACGAGCGCGTGGCAAGAAGGTAGAGATTTCTTCTTCGTTATATCCGACCTGCACGCGATGGTCATCTACGATGATCGGGCGTTTCAAGATGGACGGGTTCTTCTGGATGAAGGCAATCAATTCGGAGATCGTCATCGAATCGAAATCGATGTCGTTCTCCTGCACGATTTTTGAACGAGGAGAAATGATATCCTCCGTTCCGTTCTCACATTTAGCAATAATCTCCATCAAATCGTCGCGCGAAAGCTCTTTGCCAAAGATATTCTTGGCCTCATAAGGGATCTTTTGGTCGTCGAACCATTTTTTTACTTTACGGCAGCTCGAGCATGATGGTGAGGTATAGATCTTTATCATGCTAACATTATCAATGTTAAAAGCGTTTTTTGCACGAGAAATACTACTTAGAAGTCGCAAAACAATATAAAATACCCTCCATGGGCACACGAATGATCGTTGTCGACATGGATGGAACCTTGCTTTATGAGGGCAATAAAATCGGTCCGCTGAACAAGGATTACCTCCGAAGGCTATCGAACCAAGGTTACTTGGTTGTTTTAGCCTCGGGCCGTCCTTGGAGATCGATGAAGCCCTATTACGAAATGTTAGAATGCAATGGGCCAGCGATTTGCTATAACGGAGCCCTAGTTTTTGATCCTAAAAATCCTGATTTCCCTGTCATTTCCCGCTTATTTTCCAAAGAAATACTGATGGAAATCGCGCAGAAAGGACGTTCTTTCATCACTTCTTTCATGGCCGAAGATTTGGAAGATATCTTCATCTCTAGGCAAGACCGCCACCTTCAAAAATACTTCTGGTATCAGGGCATGAACGTCCATGAAGGCGATATGACAAAGATTATCAGCAAGGATACTTACACCGCTTTATTCCGCTGCACACATGCTCACGATAAAGAATTAGAAGAAATCGTTGCCGCGTATCCAGGCATCGAACTCCGTCATTGGACTCGTTCCTTTTATAGTGAACTTGCATTTACTGGAATGGATAAAGGAGCCGGCTTAGCCCATATCCGTGATTATTATGGTCTGGCAAAAGAGGATATCTATGCCTTTGGAGACGCGGATAACGATTATTCCATGTTGGCCTTGTCTGGCCATCCCTTCGCGATGAAAGGATGCAAATCGGGAAAACTCGCCGCCGCATTCCCGATGACGAAAAAAGGCGACGCCCAATCAGGCGTAGCCTTGCAGTTACTGAAATTATTCGATCAATGAATGCCGCATTGAGCAAACAAATCATCGATTAATCTTTGAGCCTCGCCCGCAAGATCATCGTTCTTGTTGCCGATGGTCTCGACGTAGAATTTGACCTTTGGTTCCGTTCCAGAAGGACGCACCGTGATGGTCGATTCATCCTCGAGGACAAACTTCACAACATCTGATTTTGGAAGCCCAACGATGGCTTCTTTTTTGCCACTGGCGAAGGTCTTTTCATCGCTTAAGTAATCTTCGACGCAGGTAACTTTAATGCCGCCGATAGAAGATAATGGGGAGGCATGGAGGCCTTTCATGATCTTTTGCATGACTGCATCACCGCTTGCCCCTTCGAAATAACGATCCCACATCTGAGAATGGTAGTAGCCAATGCGTTGCTGAAGTTCTTCATAAACCTCATCTAAGCATTTGCCTTTTAGATGATGGTAAAGGGCCATTTCGGTATAAAGCAAAATCGCTTGAACGCCGTCTTTGTCGCGTACTTCTGGAGAGAGGAGGCAACCATACGATTCTTCATAGCCGAAGACGAATTTTGGACCATGGCCAAGCACCTCATAATGATGGATGCGATCGCCGATGAATTTGAATCCGGTGAGGAAGGATTCACATCCAACTCCATACGTTTTAGCGACGTTTCTTGCCATCGAAGAGGAGACAATCGTGTCATAGATGACGCCGTTTTCTGGAAGGGTGCCCTTCTCCTTCATGCTGGAAAGGAGATAATCGAGCAATAAAGCGGCAGATTGGTTGCCGGTCAAGCGCTCATAGGTGCCCTTAGAGGAAAGATAGGCTAAGCCGCAGCGATCGCCATCAGGGTCGGTCATAACAACAAGCTGAGCATTGTTTTTCTTCGCGTATTCAAGTGGCAATTCCCAAGCGGAAGCGACTTCTGGGTTTGGAGATTTGGTGCCACTGAAATCCGGGTCATGGGTGCACTGCTCTTTCACTGGAATGATGTTGTAGCCACATTCGGAGAACACGCGCAACGCACTCTCTAAAGAAGCGCCGTGCTGTGGCGTATAAACGACTGGGAAATCCGATTTATCAAGCTCAGGATGGACTTGGCAGGCTTTCACCATCTCGATGTAATCATCGTCCACTTCTTTGCCAAGGAAGAAGATCCCGCCTGGTTCTTTGGCAGAAGGAACTTCAAAGGAAAGTTCGTCAGGCATATTGGCTAGAATCTCAAGCATTGGCGCGATGGCGTCAGGAACAAGCTGGCAGCCTTCTTCGTCATAGACTTTATAGCCGTTATATTGCTTTGGGTTATGAGAAGCGGTGATCATGATGCCACCGATCGCATGGGTATAACGAACCGCATAGGAAAGCTCAGGGGTTGGGCGAAGGTCGTCGAAGATATAGACGGTGAAGCCCATCTGAGAAAGGATCTCCGCGGATTTAAGCGTGAATTCGCGAGAAAAATGGCGATTGTCATGGGAGATGACCACGCCGCGTTTCAAGGCGTTTTCATCACGGGTTTTCATGAACGTGCCGAAAGCGGTTGTCGCACGACCAAGCGTATGAACGTTCATGCGGTTGATGCCAGGGCCAAGAATACCGCGCATGCCCCCAGTGCCGAACGCAATCATCTTAAAAAAAGCATCATCGATCTGCTCTTGATTCATCTTGCGAAGAATGGCTTTGTCTTCCTCGGAAACACGCGGAGATTCGAGCCACTTCTGATAACGGATCATGATTTCATTATTCATAAATTCACCTCGGTGAAAAATTATCACTTTGCTGTAAGCAAATCAACAACGCGCTTGAGACTTTCCGGGAGCGGAGCGGAAAAAGATTTTCCGCTTAAGTGTTTCAATACACCTTTGGTTTGCCCAAAATACATAGAATAGGCATGCAAGAACTGACTTTCTAACCCTGTCAGGCTCTTAACATATCGGCAATCTTGGAAATCACCGTATTTCTCATCGCCGACAATCGGATGTTTGATGGAGGCTAAATGAACGCGGATTTGATGGGTTCTTCCGGTGATGAGGTCAAGTTCTAGAAGCGTATATTTCCCATAACGCTTTTTGACTTCATAATGGGTCAATGCGGTTTTCCCGCCTTTTTCGATCGGGCATACTGAGACTCTTCCAGATATCGCGTCTTTCCGTAACGGCTTATCGATATTGCCCACGCCGTCCATATCCCCTACTACCAACGCTAGATAATGCTTCTTCAGTTGGTCGCGTTCTTTAAACATCTCGGTCAATTCTTTTAACGCAGCATCGGTTTTGCCATAAATGACGAGCCCTGATGTATTGCGGTCTAATCGATGGGCGGGAGAAGGCGTGAAGGTGGAGGTATCAGGATCATATTCGCCTTTAAGATAAAGGTAATCCAAAACCGCATTGCCTAATGTTTCACGCACCCCGGTCTTATCGCCATAAACCAAAACGCCTTTGGGTTTATTGACCAAAAGAACTTGGTCGTCTTCATAAATAATCTCGTATGGAAATTCGTTTTTCGCGACAGGTCTCGGCTTTTTGAAGTCTTCTAGTTGTTGGTCGGTCACATAAATACGGAGCACATCACCCTCAAAAAGGACATGATCTTTCTTCACCCAGTGGCCATTGACTTTGATGTCTTTTTTGCGGAAGGCTTTATAGATGAAACCTAGCGGCGCATCCTTGAGATAGTGCTTTACAAACTTCTCGGCTTTTTGGCCTGCGTTGCTGGATGTGACCTTGACTTCAATCATACGGGAAAATCATACCATAGGTTTTCTCTTTATTTCATAAATTCGTGATTGCAACCACCTTCCAACTCTTCTATAATCCTTCCTGCACTAGAAACCTGGAGGAATACCCAAGTGGTTGAAGGGGCGGGCTTGGAAAGCTCGTAGGCTTGTAACAGGGCGCTAGGGTTCAAATCCCTATTCCTCCGCCATGATTGAAATGTGCAAACACGTACGAAAAAGGTACGTGTTTTTTTGTACGATAAGAAACTTGCACAGATAAAAAGACCTGCCGAGCAATCGACAGGTCAACTTTTGCATAGATAAGAATTACATTAACTTCCTGAACATCTCAACAACCTGAGCGTGGGTCGCTTCTCTTGGGTTGCCAGGATAGCAGGCATCTTTAAGCGCATCGCTAGCAAGCGAATCTAAATCCGCTTCCTTAATTTCCTCGCACCTAGTTGGGATGCCGACATCAACCGAGAGTTGTTTGACTGCCTTGATTGCAGCGTCGCGATACTCTTCTTGGGTCATTTCATCCACGCCCTTCACGCCGAAGACCCTAGCGATATCACGATATTTCTCGCCAGTGAAATCACGGTTGAATTCCATCGAGATCGGAAGCAACATCGCGCAGGCTTTGCCGTGTGGGACATCGTAATAGGCGGAAAGGGTATGCGCCATCGCGTGGTCAATGCCTAATCCGACGTTGGAGAATCCCATGCCGGCGATATATTGGGCTAACGCCATGTTCTCGCCGCCTTTTTCTCCGCCAGCGACAGAATCTCTTAAGTTTTTGGCAATCAATTCGATGGCTTTGATATGGAACATATCGCTCATTTCCCAAGCGCCTCTGGTTGTATATCCTTCAATCGCGTGGGTCAAGGCATCCATGCCAGTGAATGCTTTCAACGATTTTGGCATCGAAGCCATCATATCTGGATCAACGACGGCGACAATCGGCATATCATGTGGGTCGACACAGACGAATTTTCTCTTCTTTTGAACGTCGGTGATGACGTAGTTGATGGTGACTTCCGCCGCGGTGCCAGCCGTTGTGGCGACAGCGATGATCGGCAAGCATGGCTTTTTGGTTGGAGCAACGCCTTCCAAGGAGCGGACATCCGCGAATTCTGGGTTGGTGATGATGATGCCGATGGCTTTCGCGGTATCCATGGAAGAACCGCCGCCGATCGCGACAATCGCATCGGCTTTCGAATCTTTTGCAGCTTGAACGCCAGCCAAAACATTTTCAATGGTTGGGTTTGGCTTGATATCGCTGAAAAGCTTGTAGGAGATGTTGGCTTTTTCTAACAAGTCCGTCACTTTAGCGGAAACACCGAATTTCACCAGCGAAGCATCACTGCAAACCAAGATGTTCTTGAAACCCCTTGATTGGATTTCAGGAACGATGTTTTGAATCGCGCCTTTTCCGTGATAGGACGTCTCATTCAGCATGAATCTATTTGACATTTTTTTGCCTCCTTAATCATGTCAATTTTGGCAATGCAATTCATCATTGCCTGATCTTTGATTGAATTATAGCAAATCGATTTTTGAGTTGTCTTTTCAAATGCTTCGATGATTATTTCCTCTATTAATCTATATATAATGATAGGGATGATCATGATTCAGAAAGCCAACTTCGATGACGCTACCGTGGCGCGTCTTATCGAGTTATCCCGTAGCTGGGAAGAAGAAAACAGCACGTTTGGATACCGGGCAAACACAAAAGAGGACTTGCAAGAGCCCTGCTTTATCGCGCTTGATGGGGCCACCATCATCGGTTATGGATTTGGCCACTTCTATCAAGCAACCAAGAAGACTGCGATCCACGAGATCGATGATTGTTGTTTTGAAGTGGACGAGCTTTTCGTCTTGAAAGCATACCGTTCCCAAGGCATTGGGAAACAGTTGATGGAAGCGTTAGAAAAGGAAGCAAGAAGCAAAGCCAAAGCCATCACTCTTGTCACTGCGACAAAAGACTATAAGAAAGTACTCCACTTCTATGATGCATGCGCAGGGATGACATTCCACGACGCATACATGTTCAAGAAGCTATAAGGAAATGAAAACGCGCAGGATATAATGTGGACCCTGCGCGTTTTCATTCCGTTAGAGGTTTAGTTCTCTTCTTTGGTTTCGGCGACGACTTCCGCTTCGGCAACCGGCTCTTGCTCGATGGCAAGACGCTGGGCACGACGGAGGTTACGTTCGGCATCGCGGTCCCCTTCTCTTGCAAACAAAGTCAAGGAGAGCATAGCCACGAAGGCGGCGATGAGCACTAAGATGATGCCGAAATAGCGGTATCCCATATGAATCCATGGGATGAGCCAGGCTTTTTCGGAATTGCGAACCCAGTTGTCGCTAGCGAGAACCGGGAGATGATCGCCGATGATGCCGAAGACAACGAAAACCAAGCCCGTGACAGCAATGACCCCGGCTAGTGTATACCAGAAGATCTCTTTCTTCTTGAGTTTGGCTTTCTTGGTTGGCATGGTCGATTATCCTCGTTTCGAATTAGGCTTCCTGACCGGCGATTTTCACGTTGTCTTGTTTGATCGCTTCAAGGAATTCATTGATGAGTTGTGGGTAGCAGGCGCGGAAAGCGGCTTCCTGATCACGGATGTAGAGGTTGACAGTCTCTTGGACTTCGCGATAGACATCTGGGATGCGCTTGCCAGCTGGAACTTGGCGACGGCCGATCATCATCTCGACGAGAGCGTTGATCTTGTCTTCCATGTTCTTGTAGATTGGGTCGATTTCATGAGCGGTCTGACGGACAAAGCCGATTTGACGGATCATTTCTTCGATATCCTTGCCGATGAAGGTCGAAGCGGCAGCGGTTCCACCGTTTTGGGCTTCTTCACGACGGGCGACTTGATAGTCTTCAAAGAAACGGATGAGGTCATTGACAAGAGCTGCGAAAGCAACACCGCGGAAGAAACGATCTTCGGCGAGCCAGACTTTCTCGACTTCGTCAACATTGTGCTGGGCTTTTTCAGCGTCAGTTTGGGCAGCGGCTTCGTTCTTTTTGCCTTCTTGGATGCCAGAAAGGATGATGCCGTTGATGGATTCGTGGATTGGGAGAACGCCTTTGTAGATTTCAGCGTGCTGGTTGTGATCGACGCGAACACCGTCATCCGCAAGTTTGAGGATGGTGGATTTCTCACCGAAGACATTTTCATAGAAATCGCGAATTTGCTTCTCAAGCTTTTCGCCGTTTTCGCCAGCCTGCTTGAGGATGTTCTTCAAGTGGGTGTTCTCATCGACTTCGATGATGACGCCGCGCTTTTCATTCTTGAAAGCCTCGACATCATAAGAATCGCGGCGGAAGGTGAATTGGAGCACGTCGCGGATGATCACGTTGTAGTGAATCAAGGTAGTGATGGTTTTAGAGATGTTGTTCATATTTTTTCCTTCTAGGATTACTTGCTATCCTCCGATGGGTATAGCTCTTTCTCCAAATCGCTGACGCTGTCAATGACATGGGCAGCTTCTTCCTGAACCTCTTTCGGAGCGTGGCTCATGCAATAGCTTTGCTTTTGATAGAGGCGGAACATCGGCACATCGTTTCCGGAGTCGCCGACAACTTTGATATTATCCTCACTTATTTTTAGATTATCAAGGTAAAATGACAACCCACTTGCTTTATTGCACCCCTTAGGGGTGATTTCAATAAACTGATTCAGCCAGCAGAACTCGAATTCAGGGTAATCTTGCTGGAGTTTTTCGGTGATTTTCTTGGCCAAGCGCTGCTTCCGCTTGCTTAAGCCGATCAGCACCATGAGTTTGTTAGCCTCACCTTTAGAGATTTCTTGGAAGAAAAGATGATCCGATGACCTCCAAGCCTCGCGATACGTTCCTTGAAACGCCTCGAAGATCACATACATGATTCTGGCTCCCAAAGAAGTGCTTGCCCTCATGTGGATGAGAGGATAACGCTTGGAGGTGACCATCATCAGCTTTGGATCGTAGTTCTCACGGATATCGATCACCAGTTTGCGGAGACCTTCTGCATCAAAGTAACTCTCGCGGATCACCTTGCCATCGCAGACAACATAAGCCCCATTTGTGCCGATGATATCGACGGGTGCGCCGAGTTTACCAGCGATTCTATTGGTGAAGGAACTATGACGAGAGGTGACGACGACAAGGCGACCTCCATCGCGGATGAAGCGCTGCAAAAACTCGCGGTTCTTCTTCGGAACCATATGGACATAACTCTTCGGGTAGAAGAGCGTGCCATCAAGATCTGTCGCGATTACTTTCGTCATGGGGCAAATGATAGACCAGCATTGGAAAAAAGAAAACCTTTTCTTTAGAAAAGCCACCCTTAAGGAAAAAAGAAAACGCGGGTTGCCCCGCGTTAAAGTTGGTGAAGAGGTTCTTATTTGAGTTTGTTCTCGACTTGGATGACGCCATATCCGCCGTCGATTCTCTTATAAGCGACGGAGATTTCATCATCTTCTTCATCAAGATAAACGAAGAAGGAATGGCCGAGGGCTTCCATGCGGGTGATGGCGTCGTCAATCGACATTGGTTCGAGATAGATGGATTTGGTGCGGACGACTTCTTCTTCGCCTTCTTCAGCTTCATAATCCGCGATGGCTTCTAATGCGAGCGCTTTGCCAAGAGAATCCGCCTTTTTGGTGCGGTCCATGCGGGTCTTGAGTTTACGCATCTGGTCTTCGAGCTTATCCATGGCAAGATCGAAGGCAGCGTAGAGATCATCATTTTTAACTTCGGTGCGGAAATCCATGATCTTGGTGAAGATGGTGATTTCGACTTTCGCCCCCACCGTGTAGGAACGGACAACGGCGCGGCAGAGCACATCGTCATTGATGACGAAGAACTTGTCCATCCTTGACAGTTTCTTTTCGAGTTCAGCGCGAATAGAATCGGTGACCTCAATGTTCTTTCCGATAATTTGATATTTCATATTAATATTGCCCCTCCTAAGGGCTTCTACAATTATATTGTAACGATTTTCCGAAGAAACACAAAGGCATTGGGGAAAACTCATCCAAAAAAAGTTTCCGCTTTGTTTAGAAAGCCCAACAAAAAACAGGCCAATTTTTCAAATTAGCCTGCAAAAGTCGCTTCTTTTTTATTTGGCGAGGAACGCTTTCAGCTCTTCAACCTTATCGAGTTTCTCCCATGGGACATCGATATCGGGGCGGCCATAGCAACCGTAATTGCAGATGTCCGCGTATTTCCAAGTCGGGTGGGTCATATCGAAATTAGAGATGATGGCGCCCGGTCTTGCATCAAAGCAAGCACGGATCGCTTGAAGAATCTTCTCATCGCTATAATGGGCGGTGCCATAAGTCGCGATGCCGATGGAGATAGGCTCTGCCACCCCAATCGCATAGGATAGTTGAACCTCAAGGCGATCTGCCGCCCCTGCCGCGACCAAGTTTTTGGCGATATAACGAGCATAGTAAGATGCGCTTCTATCAACCTTGGATGGGTCTTTGCCAGAGAAAGCGCCGCCACCATGGCGAGAAGAACCGCCATAGGTATCGACGATGAGTTTTCTTCCGGTTAATCCGGTATCGCCATCCGGTCCGCCGATAACGAAGCGACCCGTCGGGTTGATGAAATAACGGAAATCATCATTGAAGCCAAAAGAGCGGATGACCGGCACCATGATTTGATCATGGATATAAGCGCGGAAGGCGTCCAAATCAATGTCAGGGTCATGCTGGATGGACATCAAAACCGTATCGACTTTGATGTTCTTTGGATCGGTGTAATCCATCGTCACCTGACTCTTCATATCTGGACGTGCACCTTTGAAAACGCCTTCTTTTCTTAAATTGGTCGCATAACGGACAAGCTTATGCGCGATGGAAATCGCTAAAGGCATATATCCTTCGGTCTCGGTCGTCGCGTATCCAAACATAATGCCTTGGTCCCCTGCTCCTTGCTCTAAAATGGAGGCTTTGTTTACCCCCATCGCAATATCAGGAGACTGGGCTTTGACAAGGACATCGATCTTGCAGGTATCGCAGCCGATACCAAGCTCTTTTGAGGTATAGCCGATATCGCGGAGAACCTTGCGGGCGATAGCCTCGTAATCAGGCTGTCTCTTGCAGGTGATTTCGCCGCCGATGACAACGTGTTCGGTAGTCGCGAAAACCTCGCAGGCAACGTGAGCGCTTGGGTCTAAGGCCAAGCAAGCATCCAAAATGGCATCCGCGATTTGATCGCAGACCTTATCTGGGTGACCTTCGGAAACCGATTCGCTGCTGAATAAGATTTTTTCTTTCGCCATGAATAGAACCTCCAATAAAAACACCTCCCACAATTGGAAGGTTTCATGGAACTTCCCGATGCATCGTTCCCCAGTGGGATGGGGCTCTTAGCAAGCACTTACCGTTATACCGGAGTTGCTAGCGCCCTGATTAGCTAAGGAGACGGCGCTTCTTGATACATCCTTATTTAAGGTGGCACTACTTTACTCGTTTTATCATGCTTAAGCAAGCCTTTCAGGCCCATTTTTCCATGACAGTGTCAGATCATAGCACGGGATGATTCATTTGCAGAACTTAAGTTCTTTCGGTTCCAGCCCCATTGCTTTTAATTCAGCGAACACTGGTCCGCAGAGGGCTTTCTCTAAGCTTCCCATGCGAACGAAAGTCCAGGCATAATCGGAAGAGGAGATGAAGATGCCTTTCTCATCTTTTTGCAATGCGGGGCGATATTTATCGACAAGTTGCTCGCGGAAGAAATCCAAAATCGTATTACGGACGACGGTCTCCACGTCATCAGTGGAGATGCAAATCGAATCCTCTTCTTCGTGCGTTTGATGTTCTTTGATGTAGTTATAAGAAGTCTGGAACGTGTCTGGGATAACATCATAAGTAACCGAGACTTTAAGGTTCCTGAATTGGACCCTAAGCATCTTTCCGTTAAGAACTTTGGCTTTGCAAAGATGGTCGGTTCCCATATCCACGACTTGCTTGTTGTGACTACGTAAGAGATAGACTTCCGTATTCTTGTATTTGGAAGAAAAGAGGCCACTTTTGAGAGGGGTTTTGCAATCTTTGGTGAGATAAAAGTCCACTTCATCCGCTGAATTATTGAACCCTTTGACCTCTTCATCTTGAACGACGACCAAGCAACAGCCAGCTGGTTTATTGATAATGGATTCGGCGGAGAAGCCACCTTCTCTAGCCGGAAAACGACCGATGACGGTGCTTGAGTCTTCTAGCTCTGGGAAGTCGGTGATGAAGTAATTTTGGCTGGCCATAGAAGTTTTCTTCCATTGATTATCGTGTCGGCGTGTTTTAGAAACAAGGGGAAAATTCCAAGCGAGGCAAAAAGAAAACCGCACAAAGCGGTTTCCTATCAGTTAGATTTGGCCTTGATTTCTTCAAGCGCGATGGCGAGTTGATCAGGGCAAGAGGTGCCACGGTTATGGCAATCGATTCCACGGAGGAGATGAATCAATTCATCGATTGGGCGATCCTTGCAAAGAATCGCGACGCCTTGGGTATTCCCATGGCATCCTCCATCGAATTTGACATCTTTAACGATGTTTCCTTCGTAAGTAATCGTCACCGATCTCGAGCAAACCCCCGAATTTCGATGGACGTAGGTTTCCATGTTATTCGTGATGATGCCCGCAGCAGCATTCATCGTCGCCTTCGCAGCAGCATTCACCGTCGCAGCCATCATCGATTTTAAGGAGTTGGCCGTAAACTTCGCCTGCGCCGTTGCAAGCATTGGATTCGTCGGTATCGATGTGCATGGCAAGCGCGAAGTTTGGATTCACGCGAACAACGACATCACCGAAGATGGTTTCTCTTTCCGGGGTAGCGACGCGGACATAGACGATTTCGTTGTCCTCAACACCGAAGAATTCGGCATCGGCTGGGGTCATATGAATATGACGCTTGGCGATGATGACGCCTTCTTTAAGTTCGACTTCACGGCCGTTCTCAGGATTGACGATTTTGCAAGCACCGCTGCCTTTGACATCGCCAGATTGGCGGATTGGGGCTTTGACGCCGAGGGTACGTGCGTCGGTGGCGGAGATTTCGACTTGGTCTTCTTTTCTAAGAGGTCCAAGGATAGAGACGCCGGCGATGATGCGTGGCTTACCTGTTTTTGGGTTATCTGGTCCGACAAGGTTCAAGCGGGTGGCAGAGACATATTGTCCTGGCTGGGAAAGAGGGGCGCGAACGACGAGTTCGGCATGCTCTCCATTTTCTTTGCCCATGAGGTAATCGAAGGTCTCTTGCTTGAGATGGATGTGGCGGGCACTGGTTTCAACTAAGATTTTGTTTTCCATTTTTGGAACTGCTCCTTATTTTTTGCGGTAACATTATAAACTTCTCTTTAGAGATTAGTTTAGCGATTTGCTTTTTTCTGGCGCTTATGAACGATGAAAAAGACACGAAGATCCAATAAATTTTTCAAAATACCCTGCAAAAGTCCACTTAAAACGACAAGCGCGATCATCGCTCCAAGATTGTTGCCAAGGGAAAAAGTCATCAAGAATTGGACGCCGAACATAAGTCCTAATGAAAGGATGTGGCCAGGAAGAGATTGATAAATCGGAGGACGATTTCCAAAGGCTAGGAACTGGAGAAGGAAGTATTCAACGAAGCCCGCGATGCCGATGGAACATAGATTTGAAAGCAATACGGATGGGATATCACTCCCAGAAAAGACCGCCGATTTAAACACCGCGAACAAGATGACGTTCAAAAGGAAGAAAAGAGTCATGCTGTTGACGTAGTTGATCATGGTTTGGCCGACTCTCAAGGAATCCGCGAAAGGACGGAAGTGCGTCCCTTCGTTTCGTCCGTCTTCATAAATCGTCTCGATGGTGAGTTGTTCAACCGGGGCAAGCCGCACCGCCGCCAACAAGAATTCCATCTCGAACTCAAAGCGCGTGCCCCTGCTATGCAAAAAGGTTTTGAAAAGATTGCTTGGAATGCCTCTAAGTCCGGTTTGGCAATCTTGGAGCCGAACGTTGCTGCAAACCCAAAAGAAGCGAGAGGACCAGCGATTCCCGGCATAGCTGGCAGGTGGGGCTTTTCTATAATCCCTGACGCCTAGCACCACAGCATCTCCCTTTTCTTCCAACGTTTCTTTGACGCGGAGGATGTCTTTCTTTAGGTGCTGGCCATCGCTATCCGCGGTCACGATCGCAGACAAGTTCTTATCTTTCTCCATTAAATAGGCTAGACCATATTTTAAGGCATGCCCTTTGCCTTTGTTTTTCTCGTAACGGATCACTTCAAACGGGGTCCGTTCAGCAATCGATTGAAACACCTCGTCATATTGAGAGCCTGAGCCATCATCGACGACGAGAAAATAATCGAATTCCTCGGCTTTGAACGTAGATAAAAAATCCGCCACTCGGGGCTTTGGCTCATAGCAGGGAATAAGCAAGGCGGTAGGCATGGCTTTATTATCCTCTCTTCCTTAAGGATTTTCCTTAAGAAAAAGCGATTTTGCTAGTAACTTCTCTAAGATGAGTCTATCCTAACCCCTAGAGGCGAACTCGGATGGATGAAAAAGAAGAATTATACGAATCCGATGCGACTAACATCGCAGAAATCACCCCTGATGAGCTGCTAGATATCATTCAAAAAAAGGATGTCAAAGCGCTCACCGAAGTTTTCGAACACGTTCCAACCATCGATATCGCGGAAGCGGCCAATGATTTCGAGCCGCAAGATTTAATTTACATCTTCCGCTACGTCGAATCCGAATATACCGCCGAATTCTTCGATGACCTATCTCAGGACACCAAAGAATCCTTGATCAAGGCAATGACCGACAAGGACCTTGTCAAATTGATCAATGAGCAGTCAGCCGACGATATCGTCGATACCATCGGCGACATGCCAGCCAACCTTGTCTCCAGGGTATTGAAAGCCGCGGACAAGGACATGAGATCTGACATCAACGTCTTGTTGAAGTTCAAAGAAGGCACCGCTGGTAGCCTTATGACGACCGAGTACCTCGAATTCATCAACACGATGACAGTCGAATCCGCGATCGAAGCAATTCGTGAACGAGGAAAAGACGCCGAAACCATCTACACCATCTTCGTGAGAAACCGCAGCCGCCAATTCGTCGGCACTGTCAACTTAGATGATTTGATCTTCGCCAAAAAAGACCAAAAGCTCGATGAGATCATGAACGAAGACGTCGTTACCGTCTCCACTCAAACCGACCAAGAAGAAGTCGGTCAGATGTTCCGTCGTTATGACCTTAACGCGATGGCGGTTCTCAATGATGACCAACGCCTCGTTGGTATCATCACCATCGATGACGCGGTCGACGTCATCACCGAAGAGCAAAACGAGGACTTGGCCCGTTTGACCCACATGGAACCAACCGACAAGCCCTACATGGAATTGTCCGCTTGGGATAACGCCAAAAAGTGCTTCCCGTGGCTTATCGCCTTGTTGGTGCTTGGAACCTTCACCACGATGGTTCTCAACCGTTTGGAAAATCGCGCTATCTTCACCAGCCTTGGCATCCTCATCGCCTTCGTTCCAACCTTGATGGATACCGGTGGCAATGCCGGTGGCCAAACAACCGGTTTGATGATTCGTGCGTTGGCCCTAGATTCCATCTCGCCAAAAGACGTTCTCAAAGTTTGGTTCAAGGAATTCAAATCCGCGTTGATCGTCGCGGCGTTCACTGCATCATTCGCCTTCATCTGGATTGTCATCGAGCAATACACAGGCATCGTATCCATCGGCAAGATCGAAGATGCCGCTGGCAATGTGCTGGCGGACCTCACCGGCCAAAACATTTGGAATGGCGGATGCTGGAATTGGGAGTTCTTCTCCCACGCATTCCCCTTCGCGGGACTTGTCGCCACCACGATGTTCGCGGCAATCGTCGTTTCCAAATCGGTTGGTACCTTGCTTCCTCTTGGTGCAGCCGCCATCAAGAAAGACCCAGCCTTGCTCTCTCAGCCAATGCTAACCACAATCATGGATGTCCTTACCTTGGTTATCTACTTCTTGATCGCCTGCGCATTCTTCCCCACTTACGCTTAAGAAAATCAAAAACATCCATCAAAACCCCGCTGAAATTATCCTTTGCGGGGTTTTCTTTCTGCTCTATATAGCCTGTAGATGTATGACGAAAAAGCATTTGATTTATTGAATTAGCAAAGCGTAGCTGTTTCGAAGGCGAAAAACCATAGAGGCAGAAGACCGTGAATTGAAATTCATCATTGCAAAACAAAGGCGGTCTTCCTATAATATGGCTCGCCTGCGGAGATGGCGGAATTGGTAGACGCGTACGTTTGAGGGGCGTATGGAGTGATCCGTGCGAGTTCAAGTCTCGCTCCCCGCACCAAGGCAAAACCAAATACTCCCTGAGAAGTCGGGGAGTTTTTTTCATGCCTTACTAGGGCTCTTCGATTATAATAGCCCCGTTTATGGCGTTATTAGAATTGTCCAACATCGAGTTCAATTATTCCGACAAAGAACTCTACAAAGCCGTGAACCTCAAATTGAACCCTGGGGAGCACGCGGTTTTGGTTGGCTCTAATGGGTCAGGGAAAACCACAATCCTTAACCTTATCGCCGGCGAACTCAAGCCCGATAAAGGGTCGATTATCTGGGAACCGCACGTCACATACTCTTACCTAGATCAACAACTAAAAGTCACTCAGAACATCCCCTGCTACTCTTATCTTTATGGTGTTTACCAAGACCTCTTTGAGAAAGAAGCGCAGATGGAAAAACTTTATGAGCAAGCTGCTTCTGGAGAAGAGAACATGGAGAAGCTCCTCGATCGCGCGATGCGCATTGGGGATGAATTGCTTCAAAAGGGGTTTTATTCCTTGCAAGAAAAGGTGGGGAGACTCACGGATGGCTTAGGCTTTGATAAATCCGACTTGCAAAAGCCGCTTGCCCTTCTTTCCAGTGGGCAACGTGAGAAAGCCTATCTTGCCAAGATGCTATTAGAAGAAAAAGACGTCCTCATCATGGACGAGCCGACGAACTTCCTCGATCAAGTTCAGGTCGCTTGGCTCGCGAGTTACCTCAATAGCTACCCGAAAGCCTTTTTGGTAGTAAGCCACGACGAGGCCTTCCTCAAGAAAATCGCGAACGTTGTGTTCTGCTTGGAAAACCAAACCATCACCCGTTATAAACTCAGCTTCGATGATTTCCTTATCCAGCACGTTTTAGACCGCGAGCAATATGAGAAAAACTATCTTGCTCAGCAACGTTATATTAAGAAAGAGGAACAATTCATCGCCGCTCATATCGTGCGCGCAACGAGCGCTAAAGCGGCGAAGTCTAGACGCGCGAGATTAGAGCATCTTGATGTTTTGGAAGCCCCAGGCAAAGCGACAATCGATGTGAATTTTCGTTTCCCTTTCACCCACCATGTAGGTGAAAAGGCATTGCGGGTCGAAGAACTGGTCATCGGTTATGAAAGACCTTTGCTTTCGCCGATTTCCTTTATCCTCAAGCGCGGCGAGAAGATCGCGGTGCTTGGACAAAACGGGGTTGGTAAAACCACCTTCATCAAAACCATCCTCAATCTTATTCCCGCCCTTTCAGGTTCCTATCACTTCTTAGAAGGGACAAAAGTCAACTACTATAGTCAAGATGAAGAAATCGATTTAAACAAATCGCCTTTCGAATTCTTGCACGATCAATTCCCAGATTTAGATAACACCAAGATTCGTTCCGCTCTTGGCGCCTGTGGCGTACGCAAAGAACTCGCCCTACGTAAAATGAAAGAACTTTCTGGCGGCGAGGTCACCAAAGCAAGGTTTGCCGCTATGTCATTAATCAAAGCCAATTTCTTGGTGCTCGATGAGCCGACCAATCACTTGGACCAAAAAGCAAAAGACGCCCTGTTCGAAGCGATCGAGCGATTCGAGGGGTGCGTCATTTTGGTGTCTCACGAAAAAGATTTCTATGATGGGCTTGTGGATTACGAAATCCACTTCTAGTTAATCGAATCAAACGCCTTCCGGCCAAGGATGAAGAAAATCCAATGGTATCCCGGAACGGCGATCCAATAGTTATAACCAAGCACGTCGGCGTTGAACAAAGAACAGGATGTCCGGATATTTCTTTCAAGGTCATCTAGCATCGAGATGGAGCTTTCGACAACCGTCTCATCTTTGATTTCGGGATACACTTGAAATTCATAGTAAATACGATTTTGGATGGACTTTTGCAGAGATATCGCGGATTTGCATACTTCAAATCTCGGTTTGCTGAAATTGTAGGCTTTCATCGTTTCGATCATTTCAAGAGCCTTGTCATCGAATTGGCTGCCGTGCTTCAAGCAGGTTTCATAAAGCCTAAGAAGAATGGCGCGACGCTCAAAAAGAATCATATTAAGACTATTAAGTCTTCTCTTGAGCCTTGCCCCGAAATCGAAAGCGCGAGTCAAGATGACAAATAACCCCGCGACGTAGACAAACAATACAATCGCGATGATGATAAGAAGAATCTGCCACGCTTCCATAACGTCCATATTGTAGACTAAATACAACCAAAGAAACCCCAAATTTTGAAAAACCCTTGCAATATGGTATTCTTATCCCACCAAAGGAGGCGTCTCCATGAGCAAAAAACCCATTTGTGCGGTCTTGTATGATTTCGATTCCACGCTCGCCCGCACCGATATGCAAGCCTATGGCTTCATTCCCGCCCTCGGCATGACCCCGAAGGAATTCTGGGAATTGACTGGCAAATTCTCGGATGAAACCGGATGCGAGAAAATCCTTTCTTATCTTTATGTCATGAACGATGCGGCAAAAAAAGCCGGCATCAAAATGACCAAGGAATTCCTCAATGAATGCGGCAAGAACATCGAGTTCTTCCCTGGCGTCACCACCTGGTTCAACCGCATCAATGAATTTGGCAAAGAGCAAGGCGTCAAAGTCGAGCACTACCTCATTTCCAGTGGTAACAAAGAAATCGTCGAAGGCTGCTCCATCGCCAAAGAGTTCCGCAAAATCTATGGCTGCGAATACATCTTTGATAAGAACACCGGTGAAGTCGTTTGGCCGAAATTCGCCGTCAACTACACCCAAAAGACCCAATACTTCTTCCGTATTGCCAAAGGTGTCTATGATGAAAACGATGATTCTGGCGTCAACGAGAAGACTCCTGGCAAACGCATTCCTTATTCCAACATCGTCTATATCGGCGATGGTATGACCGACGTTCCATCGATGATCATCGTCAAAAATAACGGCGGCAAATCCATCGCGGTCTATCCAAAAGGAAAAGACGGCAACGTCGCAGAATCCCTCTATGAAGATGGGCGCGTCAACTACTCCACCGTCGCCGACTACTCCAAAGGCGCTGACCTTGAGAAGATTCTTCAGCTCATCATTCAGGGCATCGCGATCAACCATAAGCTCTCCGAAAAAGAGAACAAGAACCCACCTCAGGATTAACAACCAATCATCGAGAAGGCCATTCGGCCTTTTCTTTATGCGCGCATAAGATTGTGCTAAACTACCGTAAGTATGAGCAAGATGAAGCACATCGGCGTCGTGATGTTCGGCGGGACCGGGCAGCGTTTTGGCAGCAATGAGCCAAAGCAATTCCTCCCCTGTGGCGATCATCCTTTGATGGCGGAAACGCTCTGCAACATCGCTTCGATGTCTTGCATCGACGAGATTTATGTCGTCACCCATCCTGATTACATCGATGAGACCAATGCGATCATCGATGAATTCGTTCCTGGCAGAATTTTTGGGGTCATTCCTGGAGGGGAAACCAGACACGAATCCGTGGAGAACGCATTAGGCTATTTTGAGGAAAAGGGCGAGGACGTGAATGCGATTATCGCAATTTTCGACGGTGATCGACCAGGCATAGATGAGTCCATCGTGCAAGAGAATATGATGTATGCCGAATCCGAGGGAGCCGCGGTCACCGCGATCCGATCCACCGACTCCGTCTTCCTAAGTTATGATGGGGAAACGGTGCAGGAATACCTTGACCGCAGAAACGTCTTCTTGGCCCAAACGCCGCAGACCTTCCGTCTTGGCATCATCTTAGAAGCGTATAAGCAATGCGAGAATCCCACCACTGACGATGCCTCGCTCGTGGAAGCCTTAGGATACCGGGTCAATGTGGTCGAAGGAAGCATCGCCAACAACAAGATCACTTATCCCGAAGACCTTGCTCGCTACCTATCATCCAGGAGGTAATCCAACCATGAAACAACCGAGTGTCGGTGACATCGCGACCGGAACCGTCGTGAAAGTCTATCCGACGTATGCCATATTGCTATTTGATGAAGGCTGGACTGGTTTGCTCCATATTTCCGAGCTATCCCACAACTTCATCCACAATTTCACATCCTTTGTCACCGCTGGTTCCATCTATTCCGTCAAAGTCATCGCGGTAAACGATGATGCGACCAATGTCCGCGTCTCTTTGAAGGCCATGACCGCCCAGGATAAGAGAAAAACATTCAAGCATAAACGCATTCCCGAAGAAGAAATTGATTTTTCTGCCTTAGAGAAGCAACTTCCTCTTTGGATTGAAGCGGAAAATGCCTAAGATAATCACGACTAAAAACAGGAGAATCATCAAATATGATTAAAGTCAAAACCGACCACATTCTAAAAGAAGTAGATTTCGCCTCTTACGAAGAACGCGTCAAACAAATCAACCAGTCCATCGATAACCGTACTGGAGCAGGTGCTGATTTCCTTGGATGGGCCAAATATCCAGAGACCTATGATAAGGCTGAATTCCAGCGCATCCTCGATGCCGCAAAACGCATCAGAGAGAACTTCGATATCCTCGTCGTCACCGGCATCGGCGGCTCTTATTTAGGGGCTCGCGCCGCGATCGAAGCCATCAACGGTTTCTATGGCGATAAGAAAGTCGAGATCATCTATTTCGGCCAGACCGTCGCAGCAAGCTATGTCGCTCAGGTCATGCAGTACCTCGAAGGCAAGAGATTTGCCGTCAACGTCATCTCTAAATCCGGAACCACCACCGAAACCGCTGTTGGCTTCCGTTTACTCAAGTCCTTGCTTGAAAAGCAGCTTGGCAAAGAAGAAGCCGCCAAAGCGATCTTCGCCACCACTGACGCAGAAAAAGGCGCATTGCTCCAACTCTGCAAGAAATATGGCTACGAAAGATTCGTCTTGCCAGCCGATATCGGCGGACGG
>OCTW011593218.1_pt1 | contig 23602 bp, 28 predicted proteins | sample 1539671 | NCBI WGS metagenome assembly OCTW01 (sample SAMN02144230, study PRJEB22623) | gut metagenome | biome: sheep rumen | host: Ovis aries | place: New Zealand | reverse complement strand
GTTTCCGCCTTTGCGGGCAACCCCTATTTCATCTCTTTAGAAGACTTGATCCAAGATGGCTTATTAACCGAACAAGAATGCAACAGCTATGATTTTGGACATGATGTAGAACGCATCAATTATGGCGCTTTGTATAATTATCGCCAAGACTTATTGAAACAAGCTTTCGTTCGGTTTCAACCCGATGAGGCCTATGAGAAATTCTTAAAAGATGCCTCCTATTGGCTGAAAGATTATGCCTTATATATGGTCATCAAACAGCAACAAGAAGGAAAAAGCTGGAATGATTGGCCATTGGAAGCACGAATGCGAAAACCAAGTTATTTGAAACAAATCGAAACGGAAAATAAGAAGTTGATGCATTTTTATTATTTCCAACAATATGAATTTGCGAAACAATGGCAAAAATTATTGACCTATGCCCATTCGCAAGAGATTCAAATCATTGGGGATATTCCTTTCTATTGTGCCATGGATTCTAGCGATGTATGGGCTCATCCGGAAATCTTCTGGATGGATGAAGATTATTTACCAAAATATGTAGCTGGAACCCTGCCGGATGCCTTTAGTCCAACGGGACAACGATGGGGCAATCCGGTCTATGATTGGACCGCTTTAAAAAAGACCAAATACGATTGGTGGATGAAACGAATGCAACATGCACAAAAATGGTTTGATGTAGTGCGTATCGATCATTTTCATGGCTTTAGTGAATATTGTGCCATTCCGTATGAGGAAGAAACAGCAGAAAATGGCATTGCCAAAAAAGGACCCGGCTTGGATTTCTTTAACGTCTTGAAACAAGTTTGTCCCGATATTGAAATCATTGCGGAAGACTTAGGCACCAATACTCCAGAAAAAGAAAAATTATTGAAGGATACTGGTTTTCCTGGCATGAACGTACTTCAATTTGCGTTTACCGGATGGAATCATGATAGCTATTATCTAACCCATAATCATAAGCGAAATAGCGTGGTGTATACGGGTACGCATGATAATCCAACGACATTGGAATGGTTTGAAACCTTGAATGAAGGAGATCGTATCTTTGCGTCGAAATACATTCATACCGATCCAAACAATCCAGGTCAATTTGTCTGGGATTTCATTCGTGAAGCCTATCGTTCTGTGGCAAATTTGACGATCGTATCTTTATCGGATTACTTGGTCAAAGGTAAAGAAGCGCGAATCAATACCCCAGGTACATCGCAAGGCAATTGGCAATGGCGTTTGGTTCCCCATTTCTTATCGGATGAATTGGCCTATAGTATTCGCGATTTAACTGAAACCTATGGACGATTACAATAAGTGTTGGTTTTCCAACGCTTATTTTTTTATGGCCATGATAGGATACAACCATTGGAGGACAAAACAATGTACGCGATTGATTTAATGATGAATGAACATATACAAATACGAGACATGTTGGAAGTCATGCGGGCCATGGCCAAACAACTAAAAGAAGGTAAAGATGTACCTATCGAAGATTTTGAGACAACGGTGGATTTTGCCCGTAACTATGGCGATAAACACCATCATATGAAAGAAGAAGATATTTTATTTCCCGAATTGATGGATCAAGTATGGATGACGATGGATATCATTCAAGGGGTCATGTTGCCAGAACATCAAGAAGGAAGAGATCATATTTCTCGTTTGGCCGATGCCTTAGAACAATGCAAAAAACAAGTCAGTGAAGAAGCGGTTTCTCAAGCTATTTTTGAAATAGATGCATATACGATGTTGTTGAAGGAACATACCGAAAAAGAAGATCAGGTGTTATACCAGATTGCTTTGATGCATCTACCCAAAGAATCCAAAGAAAAAGTGGATCATTTATGCAAGGTCAAAGAAGAAAAAGAACCTGTTGATAACTATCTACAAATGTTAGAATCGTTGAAGGCAAAATACCTTTAATAAATATTGAAATTATTATATATGATTGTAGCTTTATGTTTTTTGGGCGAAAGCGTATAATAAAAATATGAAAAGGAGACTTACGGTATGAAAAAAGTATTATTACCTATTGATGGTACACGGCGTAGTCTACAAACAGTTGATTGGCTAAAAGACAACTACAAACCCGATGAAGTGGAAATTACCATGTTTATGGTCACCGATTCCGTAGGTGAAATGGAGTTGAAAGCCAAATATACATCCGCGCAAGAATATATGATGTCTGTCATGAAACATAGTTCTGATGATGAACTGGTGGATCTAGGCTACAAAGTGGATTATGAAACGGCATATGGAAATCCGGGAGAAGAAATCGTAAAATATGCCAAAAAAGAAAAATTTGATGCGATCATTATGACCAAATCAACAAAAGATGGTTGGTTTAGTACCATTGGTTCGGTTACGACATATTGTGTCAAATATGCCGATACCGTTGTCATGATCATTCCTGAAAAGCATTCATAATAAAAAAGGAGCTGCGGCTCCTTTTTTATTGGTAGAGATAGTTTACGTTTTCGATTAGATCTTTCATTTGTTGGACAACTTCATCTGGTTTAATGATTTTGACTTGATCACCCAAAGCAATGATCCAGCCCAAAAATTGTTGACTGATTGCCACATAGACCGTGGTTTGAATATGATCTGGATCCACAATTTCAATATCGATATCTTTGCCAAATCGATCAATCAAAATACCAACCATTTCATTTTTGGCACGAATGGTCACATGACATTCTTTGCCACCAAACATTCCGAATAAACTCTTGGTGTAGTTTGGCAAACGGAATTTTTTGAATTGGTCTTTCCCTTGGCGACTCTGTTGCATGATTTCAATATATTCCATCTTATCGACTCGATAGTGCTTGATTTTTTGATCTTGGGCATCAAAGCCAACGAGATAATAATTTTCATCATCCCACATCAAAGCCCATGGACTAACATGGTATTTTTCTTCTTTCTTTTTTTTCATTTCCTTATGGATCGTCCATTGGTAGTAATAAAAAGCAATCTGTTTGTCGGCATTGATGGCTTCATGGATCTGATCCACATTATAATAAATCTTCTCATTCATGGTCTTGATTCGACCGGCAATGATGACTTGTCGATTCAATTGTTTCGCTTCGGCATGGCTGGCTAACGATTCTAGCTTTCCAATCAATTCTTTGGATTTTTTATCCGTAATGAATTTAGCCGATTGAACCGAATCCACTAATAATTTTAATTCCGCCAGTTCAAACAAACGATTTCCTACACTGTAGGTCCATTGTTTTCCGGTGCGATTCATCGTAATGTCCAAGCCATAGTCTTGTAGTTCTTGAAAATCTTGATACAACGTTTTGCGATTGGCATTGACACCATAAGCAGCCAATTTTTCAATGATTTGATTCATGGTCAACTGATGGGTATCGTCGGTTTCTTCATTGAAGATTTTCATCAAATACAACATCTTTAATTTTTGATGTTCACCCTTCCGAATATTTGCCATAAAAAGCCTCCATTACTAACAGTATAACGTAAATGTGGTATGATAGTGGAACAAGAAGAGGGAATATTTATGATTTGGATTATTTGGGGAATTGCCATGTTGGTGTTGTTTTTGCGTGCTCGCATCAACAATCAGAAGATACATGCACTCTTTTTTAAAGTGGCAACTTCGCTGGGCTTTTTTGGATGGGCCTGCTGGCTAGCTTTTAAACAACCTTCGGACATGGCCATTATGATTTTGATTGCTTTATTCTTTGGTGTATTTGGCGATATGTGGTTAGGTATGAAATGGACCTACCCTAAACAGGATCATCCCTATACATTTGCTGGCTTTATCTTTTTTGTCCTGGAACATTTCTTTTTGATTTGTTTCTTATTGTCTCGATATGGCCATCCGATGCTTCTATTGGTGATTTTATTGGTAGCCATGGGCATCAGTTATGCGATCGTGGGTATGGAAAAACAGATGCATCTGAAATATGGCATCTTTAAAGGAATTTCTATGATCTATGGCACGGTCTTGTTTGCGGTTCCTTTGTTTAGTTTGACCTTGATGGTCGGCTATCAAAGTGATCGGGTATTGACTCTATTATTGTTGGGAACGATTTGTTTTGTGTTAAGTGATCTGATCTTAAGTCGCACGTATTTTGGCGATAAGAATCGTCCCATTGATATCATTGTGAATCATGTTCTTTATTATTTGGCACAGTTTTTGATCGCAGCGATCCTGCTTTGATCAGCTGTGCCTTTTCTTGTCGCGATAATTGTTTGATCGCATATTCACGTGCCATGGCTTCGGATTTTGTCGCATAGGTTTCATAGTAGACCAACTGCACAGGTCGACGACTTTTGGTGTATTTGGCCCCTTTTCCCGCATTGTGGGCTTCGATGCGTTTTTTTAGATCATTGGTCCATCCGGTATAATACGTGGCATCCGCACACTGAACGATATATACATAATTATTCATATTTTCTATGATATACTATTTTCATGAGATGGATTTGTCTTTTGATTGGATATTTTTGTGGCTCTTTTTTAACAGCGGATGTGGTCAGTTATCATTATACGGGACATTCGGCAGCTACTTTAGGAACTTCTCACAATCCAGGGATGGCCAATGTCATGCGAACTTTGGGATTCAAACCTGGCATCCTGGTTCTCTTTGGTGATCTATGTAAATGTGCTATTGCGATGGCCATTGCCCATGCGCTATTTCCAACACACGATGCGATATTGTATGCCGGTTTGGGTACGATTCTTGGTCATGATTTTCCTTTTTGGCGTCATTTTCATGGTGGCAAAGGCGTGGCTTGTACCTGTGCCTTGTTGGTGATGTATCAACCTCTATGGGGATGTATCGCCTTAGTAGTTGGTGGTTTGATCGTAGTGTTGACCAAAAAAATATGGTTAGGAGGTATTGTGATGCCTCTACTTTGTATCATTCCTTGGATGATGCAAAGTCTAGAAGCCGGATTGGTTGGTATCCTTGTGAGTGGCTTGAGCTTGTATTCCTTTCGAAAAGACATCGGAAAGAGGTAAAACATGTCAAAAGAAAGAACCTATGTGATGTTGAAACCCGATGCGCTTCAACGTGGCTTAGCCGGTGAAATCATTCGTCGTATCGAAGCCAAAGGCTATCGTTTGGTACAAGCCAAAACGATGGTGTTGGATGAACCAATTTTACGAGAACACTATGCCCATATTGCCGATAAACCGTTTTTCCCAGAAACCGTAGAGTATATGACATCTGGCCCTGTTTTGGCAATGATCTGGGAAGGTGAAAATGCGATTGCGGGGATTCGTCAATTGATGGGAGCCACCAAATTTGCCGATGCCAAAGCCGGTACCATTCGTGGTGATTTTGCTTCATCGACCACATTTAATTTGATTCATGGATCGGATAGTCCAGAAGCAGCAGAAATTGAAATCAAACGCTTTTTTGGATAGACTTCGTTGGAAAAACAACGAAGTCTTTTTTTGCATTCTCTATAATAAGAATCAGGAGGTGGAACATGAAACTCTATGATGAAAACATTCCTGTTCCAGGATGTACGATATCCAATCAAGAAATAGAAAATGTCACCCATTTTTCTTTAGCGAAACATACATCGATTTCAAAAGAGAAATATCCCTGTGATGTGCTTTATATCGTCGATACTGGCCAAGTAAAAATGAATGAACATACGCTACAAGCCAATGATTGCTTGTTTGTGAAAGCCAATACCCTATGTGGCCAAGAAGCCATTACAGATACAGTCTATACCGAAATATTGATCAAGGAGGATACAAAAATGAATGAAGTATTAAAAAATATAGATGTGTTTCAATTGAAAGATTTGATTCCCTATCAAAAGGGAAAGATCGTCAATATGGACCTCTTATCCAATGATAAGATGAAATTTGTGATCATGGCCTTTGATGATGGCTGTGCCTTAGCGGAACATGCTGCACCAGGGAATGCTTTGATTTTTGCACTGGATGGACAAGCCACTATTACCTATGAAGGAAAAGACTATGCGATTCAAGCTGGTGAAAACTTCCGCTTTGAAAAAAATGGCAAACACGCTGTACGTGCCAATGGCCCATTTAAAATGGCCTTGTTGCTGGAATTGGAGGGATAGTAGATGATCAATGTTCGAAAAGTAGCCATGATTGGTTGTGGCTTTGTTGGTTCTGCTTCTTGTTTTGCCCTGATGCAAAGTGGCTTGTTTTCGGAAATGGTTTTGATCGATGCCAATCGCGAAAAAGCCGAAGGCGAAGCCTTAGATATTAGTCATGGTTTGCCATTTGCTTCTCCAATGCAAATCTATGCTGGTGATTATGATGATATAATCGATGCTGCCATCATTATCATTTCGGCAGGAGCTGGTCAAAAACCCGGTGAAACACGCTTAGACTTAGTGAAGAAGAATGTCGGTATTTTCCAATCCATTCTTCCTGAAATTGCCAAACGCAATGTGCAAGGTATCTTGTTGGTTGTTGCCAATCCAGTGGATATTTTAACGTATGTGGCACAAAAAATGAGTGGCTTACCCGAAAATCGCGTATTTGGATCGGGTACGGTGTTGGATACAGCACGTCTACAATATATGTTGGGACAACATCTAGCCGTGGATCCACGTAATGTCGATGCGATGATTATCGGCGAACATGGCGATAGTGAAATTGCGGCATGGAGCTGTGTGCGCGTATCCGGTGTCCCATTGAATGATTTTTGTGAAATGCGTGGCCATTTCCAACATGAACAAGCCATGCATGAAATTGCCGAGAATGTAAAAAACAGTGCATATGAAATCATTGAAAAGAAAAAAGCGACATATTATGGTATTGCGATGAGTGTCAAACGCATTTGTGAAGCCATCATTCGCGATGAAAAATCCGTTTTGCCCGTATCCAGTGCGATGCATGGTGAATATGGTTTAAACTATGTTACCTTAAGCATGCCTGCCATTGTGGGTAAGGATGGTATCGAAACTTTGGTACCGATGGAATTGGATGAAAAGGAACAAACTGAACTGCAACATTCTTCCGTTGTATTGAAAGATGTGATCAAACAAGCCTACCAAGCATGATATACTATAGATATGGTAAGAAAACATATTTGGTTTACAGGACAAGTACAAGGTGTTGGTTTTCGTTGGACCGCACGACAATTAGCCCAACAGATGCATTTGACCGGATGGTGTCGCAATGATATGGATGGACGAGTGGAAATGGAAATTCAAGGAGATAGTACTACCATTTCTCGTTATTTGAATGAATTAGGTTCTTTTGGTTCCATTCGTGTTGATCATATGGATATCCATTCGATCCCTGTTGTCGCCAATGAACCAGATTTTGAAGTGAAATTTTGGTGGTAACATGAAGTATCTCTTATTTGATTTGGATGGCACCATTTCAGAGTCTGCACCGGGCATTACCCAGTCAGTGCAATATGCTTTATCGACCATTGGCATTGAAGAACCAGATCTAAAGGCTTTGGAACATTTTGTGGGACCACCCTTGAATACGGAATTCAAAAAGACGTATGGTGTGGATGATCAAACGGCTATTGATTTGGTCCAAGCCTATCGAACGTTTTATAACGAAACTGGTATATTCGCTTGTTCGATGTATGCGGGTATTGAATCATTGATTCCACAGTTGCATAAACAAGGGAAGAAATTGGGCATTTGTTCCAGCAAGCCCAAAGTATATGTCGAACAAATTCTTGCGAATTTTGGGATTTTCGATTGTTTTTCATTGATCAATGCACCCGATTTGCAGGATGAACTCCAAAAGAAAAACCAATCCGATAAAGCAACTTTGATTCAACAGGCTTTAGATCATTGGCAAGTCGATCCGAATCAAGTAGCCATGGTTGGTGATCGATACATGGATATTTGTGGTGCTAAAGCCAATGGCGTATTGGCAATTGGCGTTACCTATGGTTATGGGAGTTATGAAGAATTAATAGATGCCGATATCCTTGTGAATTCGGTCTCTCAATTAGCGCAAGTTCTGTTATAATATGGCTATGAAACAAGTTGATTTTGCCCAAGGATCCATTACGAAAAAAATCTTTCAAACGGCCATGCCTATGTTGGTGGCTCAAATTTTGAATCTACTATACAATATCGTCGACCGAATCTATATTGGCCGCATTCCCAACATTGGAACGCTGGCTTTAGGTTCGGTCGGCCTTTGTTTTCCCATCATCACCATCATTATGGCATTTGCGAATCTGTATTCCAGTGGTGGTGCCCCTTTATTTGCGATTGATCGAGGGAAACAAGATACGAACCATGCTCAAAAAATCATGAATACATCGTTTGTGATGTTGGTGTATACAGGTATTCTGTTGACAGTGATTTTGTTTATTTTTGCTCGACCCATCTTAATTGCTTTTGGTGCATCCAAACAAACCCTTATCTATAGCTTACCGTATATGCGCATTTATTTGATTGGCACCATTGCTTCGATGATCTCGACCGGCATGAATGCATTTATCAATGCCGAAGGCTATCCCAAAGCGGGTATGATGACCGTTTTGATCGGGGCGGTTGCCAATATCATTCTAGATCCACTCTTTATCTTTGTGTTTGGCCTCAATGTGGAAGGAGCGGCCATTGCCACGGTTATCTCACAAATCTTATCCGCTCTGTTTGTGGTACGTTTCTTAACGCGCTCCAACATTGAAATTACGTTGCATTGGATCCAACCATCGGCTTTTTATCGTGCCAAAGATATCCTTTCTTTAGGCCTGGCTGGTTTTATCATGCAGCTAACCAATGGATTGGTACAAATTGCGTGCAATCATATGCTCAGTCTAACTGGTGGAGATTTATATGTATCAGTCATGACAATCGTATCCAGTGTACGACAGATGTTGGAAATTCCCATCTGGGCCATTACGGATGGTTCCAGCCCAATCTTATCGTTTAATTATGGAGCTAAAGCCTATTCCCGAGTGAAACAAGCCTTTTGGGTCATGCTTGGCTTGACCATTGTCTATGCTGGTTTGATTTGGTTGTTGATTGAAAAGATTCCGCTATTTTTTATTTCCATCTTTTCCAATGATCCTGTTTTACAAGCCCCGTCCCGACAAGCTTTACACCTATATTTTTTTGCGTTTATCTTTATGGTCTTTCAATATACCGGACAGACCATGTTTAAATCTTTGAATCGGAAAGGATTTGCGATTTTCTTTTCCTTATTACGAAAAGTCATCATCGTTATTCCTTTGACGATATTGTTGCCGCATTGGTTAGGAGCCAATGGTGTCTTTATTGCCGAACCCATATCCAATGTAGTAGGTGGATTGGCTTGTTTTATCACGATGTTTTGTACATTGTGGAAAGAATTAACGTATGATGATACACATAGAGGAGAATTAAAATGACAAGTTATCGTATAGAACATGATTCGATGGGTGAAATGAAAGTGCCACAAGATGCCTTGTGGGGTGCGCAGACCCAACGAAGTAAACAGAATTTTAAGATTGGTCAAGAAAAGATGCCACAAGGCATTATTGAAGCGTTTGCGATCTTGAAAAAAGGGGCAGCACTCACCAATAAAAAATTGGGTAAATTGGATAGTACGAAGTGTCAATTGATCCAAACCGTTTGTGATGAAATTTTAGCCGGAAAATGGAATGATCAATTTCCATTGGTGGTCTGGCAAACGGGAAGCGGTACCCAATCCAATATGAATGTGAATGAAGTCATTGCCAATCGTGGCAATCAGATTGCCAATGAAAAACTTTTACATCCCAATGATACGATCAATATGTCGCAATCATCCAATGATACCTTTCCAACAGCTTTGCATATTGCGGCGGTTCGTGCCATTACCTATCAGTTGTTTCCTGCCATGGATCATATGATCCAAGTGTTGGATCGATTGGAAAAAGAAAATCGCAATGTGATCAAAAGTGGACGTACCCATCTACAAGATGCGGTTCCAGTTGGTTTTGGTCAAGAAATCAGTGGTTGGAAAACGATGATCATCCAATCTAAGGCATATATTCAATCCACTTTGCCGTATCTTTCGCAATTGGCTTTGGGCGGAACGGCTGTTGGTACGGGATTGAATGCACCAAAGGAATTTGGGGAAGAAGTGGCCAAGATCATCAGTCAATTAACGGGTCTTTCCTTTACTTCGGAGCCCAATAAATTTCATGCCTTATCGAGTAAAGATGCGATTGCCTTTAGCCATGGGGCTTTGAAAGCGTTGGCAGCCGATTTGATGAAGATTGCCAATGATGTACGTTGGATGGCTTCTGGTCCTCGATTGGGTTTAGGTGAAATCATCATCCCTGCCAATGAACCAGGCTCTTCCATCATGCCAGGAAAAGTCAATCCAACCCAATGTGAAGCCGTGACCATGGTGGCGGTACAGGTGATGGGCAATGATACGACCATTGGTGTAGCGGCCAGTCAAGGCAACTTTGAATTGAATGTGTTCATGCCTGTGATTGCGTATAATTTCTTACAGTCGGTTGGTTTATTAGCGGATTGTATGAAATCATTTACCGATAACTGTTTAGTGGGTATCAAGGCCAATAAAGAAAAGATGGATTATAACTTGAAGCATTCCTTGATGTTGGTGACGGCATTAAATCCATATATTGGATATGAAAAAGCGGCACAAACATCGAACTTGGCCTTTAAGGAAAACATTTCATTAAAAGAAGCGGTGGTCAAGTTGGGATATATGACAGCCGATGAATTTGATGCGGCGGTACAACCAGAAAAAATGATATAGGGAGGAAAGTATGGATTACGCAAAGGAATCATTAAAAAAACATGCCGAATGGAAAGGAAAGATCGAAGTCGTTTCACGCGCTAAAGTAAGAAATGCGGATGATTTATCGATTGCGTACACACCTGGTGTCGCACAGCCTTGTTTAGAAATTGAAAAAGATCCTTCAAAGAGTTATACGTTGACTCGTCGATGGAATATGGCAGCCGTTATTACGGATGGCTCTGCTGTATTGGGCTTAGGAAACATTGGTCCTGAAGCTGCTATGCCTGTCATGGAAGGAAAATGTGTCTTATTTAAGGAGTTTGCGGATGTGGATGCGTTCCCATTGTGTGTCGATTCCAATGATGTCGATACCATTGTGGAAACGATAAAAAATATTTCGAAATCGTTTGGTGGTATCAATTTGGAAGATATCAGTGCACCACGTTGTTTTGAGATTGAACGACGCTTAAAAGAAGTGTGTGACATTCCGATTTTCCATGATGATCAACATGGTACAGCCATCATCACCTTGGCTGGTTTGACCAATGCCTTAAAAGTTGTTGGCAAGAAAAAAGAAGAAGTCAAAGTTGTTACATCGGGTGCTGGTGCCGCTGCGATTTCAATCGTGAAGTTATTATTGTCGGCTGGTTTTAAAGATATCATCATGACCGATCGTCGTGGAGCAATTTATGAAGGTCGTGATCATTTGAATTGGATCAAAGAAGAAATGGCACAGGTAACCAATTTAGAGAAGAAACAAGGTAGTTTGGCCGATGTGATCCAAGGTGCGGATGTCTTTATTGGTGTATCGGCACCTGGTTTGGTCAGTCAAGATATGGTACGAAGCATGAATAAAGATGCGATCATCTTTGCGTGTGCCAATCCAACGCCAGAAATTTTCCCGGATGATGCTAAAGCAGCCGGTGCTGCCGTCATTTCAACGGGTCGTAGTGATTTTCCTAATCAAATCAATAACGTCTTAGCGTTCCCAGGTGTATTCCGTGGTGCTTTTGATGTACGTGCTTCCGATATCAATGAAGAAATGAAGATGGCAGCTGCCCAGGCCTTAGCCAATTTAATTCCTGACGATGAATTATCAGCAGAGTATATCATCCCAAAAGCTTTTGATCCAAAAGTAGGACCAGCTGTTGCCAAAGCGGTTGCGCAAGCGGCTCGTGATAGTGGGGTTGCACGAATCTAAAATCGTTACAGGCGACAAGTGAATAGACTTTTGTTAAAATAGAGACAAGAGGTGAATTTTATGGATGAATTAGAATTCAATGAAGTCGAAGAAGTCGTTGAACTGGTCATGAACGACTATAATCAAAAGCGCGAATTGGACGTTATGACCATGTTTCATCAACCGGATAAAGCAAAGGTCGTCGAGATCGTCAATAAATTATTGCGCATTATCTTTCCTGGCTTCTATCGGGATGAAGTATATAAGATCTTCAACATGCGTCATTCCTTATCGGCATTGGTCGAAGATGTCATGTATAATATGCAGAAACAAATTGTGATTGCGTTGAAGAATGATCCCAAATATGAAAGCATGAATGAAGGGGAGTTGCGTAAAGTGGCCAAAGATATTACGTTGCAGTTTTTTACCCAGATCCCACGCATTCGTAGTTTTATTGATACGGATATTCAGGCCACATTTGATGGCGATCCAGCCGCTACCAGCAAGAATGAAATTGTTTTGAGCTATCCGGGTATCCTGGCTTCTACAGTGCATCGAATTTCTCATGTTCTGTGGGAATTGAATGTTCCTTTGATTCCGCGTATGATGTCGGAATATGTGCATTCCGAAACGGGAATTGATATTCATCCAGCCGCAACAATTGGTAAATATTTCTTTATCGATCATGGTACCGGTATCGTCGTGGGTTCGACGACCAATATTGGCGAGCATGTCAAGATCTATCAAGGGGTAACTTTAGGGGCTTTGTCGACCAGTGCCGGTCAACGTTTACATGGTGTCAAGCGCCATCCAACCATTGAAGATAATGTGACGATTTATTCGGGAGCTTCCGTTTTGGGTGGAAAAACCGTGATTGGTCATGATTCGATCATTGGTGCGAATGCGTTTGTGACCAGTTCAATTAAACCGGAATCGCGTGTCACAATTCAAAATCAAGAATTACATATGGGTAAGGATAAGATTGAAAAAGAAGAGCTACCGCAAGACGACACGTGGTTTTATGTCATTTAATCAAAAAAGGAATTGCTTATAAATCCAGCAATTCCTTTTTCTTTTTGTCATATTCTTCTTGGGTGATCGCATCCATATCTAATAATTCCTTCAACTCTTTGATTTGTTGGTAGGGATCCAGATCGGTCGGCTGTTTCTTTTCTTTGTTTGTTTGTAATAGGCGCCATTCTTTGATGGCATGTTTGACCACTTTTAGACGATGTCGATTAAAGGGGACCGAATCTACACCACCATCGTATTTGACTTTCAAGATCGCATAGGGACTGAAAGCCGCGGAGTTGGTGATGTATAGATCTTTGATTTGGTCATAGGGATAGGTTTTCCGTTCGGTGACCAATTGATCATCTTCAAAAGACATGGGTGGAATCGTACCAATTCCTTCGATTTCATAAAACATATAGTTTCACCTCTAAGCTTTCGTATCAAATACTTGCAGGGCTAAACAGCCGAGTCCCGTATGTACGCCAACGGCACTGACTAGATCAATCACATGGACGTGCACGCCTTCAATTTCTGTTTCAATTTTCTTTGCGAATGCTTCGGCATTCTTTTGGGCATCAACATGGGCCAAGAATACGGTATCTTCATGAATCGTTGTTCGGGCTTTTAAGTGTTCAATCACCACGCTTTGGGCTTTGGACAAAGTTCTTGGTTTGGCCATCACATCGACTTTTCCTTGGGTGGAAATATTTAAATGTAAGACCGGTTTAATACGCAATAAACCACCAAGTAAAGCCGCTGCCGGGGTCAATCGGCCGCCACGGCGCATATGTTGCAGATCTTCAAAGATGAGGATGGTATCGCCCGTTTCGATGATGGCTTGTAGCTTGGCAACGATAATATCCATGCTTACTCCTTTATCATAGAGTTGTTTGGCTAGGCGGATACATGTGGCTTGAAGAACGGCCGTGACATAACAATCAATCCCGATGAATTCCAAGCCAACTTGTCGGGCCATCATTTCCATGGCATCCATCGCACCAGATAGACCGCGGCAAATCGGAACACAAAATACCGTATCATATCCTTGGTCTTTGATGGCTTGAAAACAATCTTCGATATGTCCTAATTTGGGCAAAGATGTTTTCATGATCTTTTTCTGGTGTAAATTTTGAATGAATTGATGATAGTTCATCGTTTCCAATTCATCATAGGAAATGCCATCACATTCAATTTGTAAAGGAAGGCAATAGATGCCCTCTTGTTTCCATTGTTCGGGACTCATGCCGGTTCCTGTATCGGTCACAAATGCTACTTTCATAGTTAATCTCCTACTCCTTATGGTAGCATTTTGAAATTCGGGACACAACAAAATTTGCATCGTGCTATAATAGGTCCATGGTTTTTAAGGAGCGATGGAATCTTTATATATTGATTGGATTGGTATTGGCTTTGGGATTATCGATGGTTTTTTCATCATCCAAACAAGCCAAACCAGCCGGTCTTCAATATATTGAAAAACAAGAAAAATTGCCAACCAAACAACTGGCTCTTCAATTTTCCGAAGAAAAGGAAGGCAATACGACTTCGGAAGATGTCTTTGCCCGCTTTCATGATTATGTCTTTTTAGGGGATTCACGGGTAGTCGGTTTTCAATCGTATGGCTTTCTAGAATCGAGTCGGGTTTTGGCCGATACGGGTGATTCAATCGTAAAGATCGAGGATCATTTGGATGCAATCAAGAAAATGAGTCCAACTTCGGTTTATATTTCCTATGGTTTGAATGATCTAGGAAGAAATTATGCAGGTGGCTATGTAGCCAAAGTGCAAGAAGAGGTAAAAAAGGTCCAAGATGTTGTGCCGCATGCGAAAATCTATATTTGTGCGATCATTCCTGTCAATCAGGCATTGACTCAAAAAGATGCACGTTGGCAACAGATTCCAACCATCAATCGGGATTTAAAGAAAATGTGTAAGAAACAAAAATGGATCTATGTTGCTGATGATACATTGGCGAATGAATCCATTTATGCGCAGGATGGCATGCATTTTCAACCTTCGTTTTATCAAACGTGGGCAGAAACAATCCTGGATACAACAAAATAGGGAAAGGGAATGCTATGACACTTCAACAAATCTATTATATGATCGTGACGGCAGAAGTGGGTTCGATGAATAAGGCAGCGGAAAAGTTATTTATTTCGCAGCCCACTTTGACCAGTGCTATCAAAGAATTGGAATCCGAATTGGGCATTACCATTTTTGAACGAACCAATCGCGGTGTTCTTTTGACCGATGAAGGCAATGATTTTTTGATGAGTGCACGACAAATCTATCAACAATATGAATTATTAAAAGAAAAATATGGACCCCAAGGTTCCATCAAACATAAATTTTCGGTATCTTGTCAACATTATTCGTTTGCCGTCAAAGCCTTTGTGGAAACGGTCAAACAATTTGATACGTTGAAATATGAATTTCGTATCAAAGAATGTCAAACCATGGAAGTTATCAAAGATGTGGGCAACTCCAAAAGTGAGATTGGCATTTTATATATGAGTGACTACAATCGCAAATACATTCAACGACTTATGGATGAAAATGGCTTGGGATTTGAACCCATCATTACGTGTGATGCGTATGTTTATTTGTATAAAGATCATCCGTTGGCGAAGGAAAAAAGCATTCGTTTAAATCAGTTGCAGGATTATCCATATTTATCGTTTGATCAAGGGGATGATGGGGCCTTTTATTTAGCGGAAGAAATCTTATCCGAAAATGAATATGCTCGTCAGATCAAATTGAATGATCGTGCTACGGCTTTGAATTTAATGATTGGTTTAAATGGGTATATGTTGTGTAGTGGTATCATATCCGAAGAGTTAAATGGTGATGACTATGTGGTCATTCCGTATGAGGCCGATGATGATAACCCCAATAGTTCGATGACAATTGGCTATATCTATAAGCGACATAGTGTCTTATCACCCATTGCGAAAACGTATGTAGAGGAGCTTTCGGATTATTTTAAATAGGTATAAAAACTATTTATCACAAATATTATTTTTGCCAATTATACAAATAACGAAAGATGGCGTATTGTATGACCATACAAACAAAGAATAAAAATTCTAGGAGGAAATACAATATGTCAGAACAAAAATATCATTTCGAAACTTTAGCTTTACATGTAGGTCAAGAAGAAGCCGATCCTGTAACGGATTCTCGTCAAGTTCCTATTTATTTAACTACATCGTATGTCTTTAAAAATTCTCAACATGCAGCCGATCGTTTTGGTTTAGCTGATCCCGGAAACATCTATGGTCGATTGACAAACTCTACGCAAGATGTATTTGAAAAACGAATTGCGGCTTTAGAGGGTGGTAGTGCTGCGATTGCGACAGCATCTGGTGCAGCAGCTGTTACTTATGCCGTTCAAGCATTGGCCAAAGCTGGTGAAAATATCGTGGCAGCTAAAACGATTTATGGTGGTACATATAACTTATTAGCACATACATTGCCTTTGTATGGCATTACCGCAAAATTTGCCGATCCTTATAAATTGGATGAAGTGGAAGCCGCTATCGATGAAAACACCAAAGGTTTGTGGATCGAAACATTAGGAAATCCATTGGGAAATATCGTAGATATCGAAGCTTGGGCTGAAGTTGCTCATAAACATCACATTCCATTGGTTGTTGATAATACTTTTGCGACACCTTACTTGGTTCGTCCATTTGAACATGGTGCCGATATCGTTGTCCATAGTGCAACGAAGTTCATTGGTGGTCATGGTGCTACTTTAGGTGGTGTTGTCATTGAAAGTGGTAAATATGAATGGGATCAAACCGATGCCTATCCATGGTTAACTGAACCAAATCCTTCGTATCATGGCATTCGTTTCTATGAAGCCACAAAGCCAGCGGCTTTTGTGACATATATCCGTGCCATCTTATTACGTGATGAGGGAGCAACTCTTTCTCCAGTCAATGCGTGGGCATTCATTCAAGGATTGGAAACGTTATCGTTGCGTGTAGAGCGTCATGTAGAAAATGCGTTAAAGGTTGTTGAATATTTGAACAATCATCCACAAGTGGAAGCGGTTCATCATCCTTCGATTGAAGAACCAGAATTATATAAGAAGTATTTCCCAAATGGTGGTGGTTCGATCTTTACATTCGAAGTCAAGGGCGATGCCGAAACGGCTCGTAAATGGATCGACAATTTGCCAATCTTCTCCTTATTGGCAAATGTTGCGGATGTGAAGTCTTTGGTTATTCATCCCGCTTCAACAACCCATTCGCAATTGACAGAAGCCGAAGCGGCTGATCAGGGTATTTATCCAAATACAATTCGTTTGTCGATTGGTACAGAACATATCGATGATATCTTAGCGGCTTTGGATACGGCTTTTAAAGCCATTGCGTAAGTTTAAGGGGTCTTGTTTGAAAACAAGGCCTTTTTTTATTGGATGGTTGAAAAAATGAGGTAAAATGAAAGTGTTAGAGAGATTGAGTGTGAGAGGTGTTTTACACTCTTTTTTCTAAATTGAACATTTGTATAAGTTAAAATTCTAACAATATTATTTATACATATGTTCAATATACAATCTATTGACTACAAAAAGTATCGTGTTAATATAAAACCGTAAAAGGAAAACGGTTACATGAAGAAAATTGTAGATGATCCTCGTCTGATATATAAATGTTGTTACTTATATTATAAAGATGGCTTCTCACAAGTAGAGATTTGTGATCAATTGGGAATTTCTCGAGCAACGGTTTCCCGTTTGTTGAAAGCGGGTAGAGAAAGAAACATTGTTCGCATTGAATTGGATAATCCCGATTCTGTCATATATGGAGAATTGGAACGACGCTTTGAATCGGTTTTTGATTTAAAAGAAATCGTCATTGTCGATGAATTGGATATTGGTAATCGATATGAACATCTTCAAAAAGTGTATGAGGAAGCAATTTCGTATTTTTCAAGAACGTTCCAAGACCAAGAATATATTGGGGTTTCGATGGGTCATACGTTGTATGATCTAGCCAATGTCAATATTCCGGTGGAATCCATTGATTGTACGTTTGTGCCTGTTGTTGGTGGTGTTGGTATCAAACAACTGGGTACTCAAAATTATCATTCGAATGAGATTGCGAGTTCTTTTGCGAAAAAGTTTGGTGGTAGTGCTGTGCAGTTTTTTGCACCGGCTATCTTCAACAATATTGAAGTCATGCAAGGTTTGATGAAGGAAAAACCAGTGGAAGAAGTTACTTCGTTATTTCCTTTGTTGCATGCGGTCATTATGGGTGTCGGTTCGACCGATGCAGCGCATTCCACGTTGGTTGATTCTGGTTATATTACACCAGATCAATATGCTCATTTTAAAGATATGGGTGCTGTTGGTGATGTGATGCTTCGTTTCTTTGATGAAAACGGCAATGGCGAACCTTTTAAGAAATTCAATGATCGTGTCATGGCTATCAGTGAAGAAAATTTAGCTCATATCGATACGCGAATTGCGATTGCGGTGGGTGAAGAAAAAGCCAAAGCAATCTTAGGTGCATTACGAGGAAAACGGATCAATGTTTTGATTACCGATATTAGTTGTGTCAATAAGATGCTGTCGATTATGGAGGAAGAAAAAATCAATGTCTAGAGATTTAATGATTTTGTTTGCGATTGCGATGGCTTTAATGGTCATGCAGATGATTGGTGGTTTTTTACAGATTCGTCGTTATCGTAAGGCAGTGAGTCGTGTTCACAAGCTTGGAAATGTGGGCATGGGACAAAAGCGTGGCTGGTTCTTTAACAGTTATGTCGTTATTATTGCGTGTGATTCCAATCACATCATTACCGGTGGAGAGGCCATGACCGGTTCAACGATTTTTGCTCAGTTTCATCCCATCAAAGAGTTATTGGATAAGCCCATTGTTGGACAATCTATCGATGACTATTTAGCAGAGTTTCGACAAATGTCGGATCGGAAACAAAAATTTTATCGTGGTTATATCAATGCGTTAGAAGCTTTGGAGATGCGTTTTGAAAGAGAAGAGCATCCAGAAGAAGAAGCGGAAGAGGCAGAAGAAGATTAATGGTTTTAAAATGTTTTTGGCCGAACATTTTATGTATAAAGATTTGGAAGGAGGAACAAAATGAAATTCCAAGTTAAAATTACTGGTTGGGGGGATGATGCCCTAGAGTTTTTGAATCCAGCATGTAACTTCATTATCATGTTTAATGAAGATGCACCACCTGAATTGGCTGACATCAGTGTTCTGCACACAAAATGCGAATTGAAGGAAGATCCAGCTCCTGGAGATACGATGACAATTTGCGGCAAAAAGTACAAAGTAACTGCTGTCGGTTGGGAAGCAATCAACACGTTGCGTGATTTAGGTCATTGCACAGTTGCGTTCAATGGAAAAACCGAAGTGGACCGTCCAGGTATGATGGAATTAGAAGGTCCAGAATTTACAGCTGACGACTTAAAAGTCGGTGGCGAAATTACGATTGAATAAGCATAAAAAATTTAATACATTTCCTATTGACAAGTAAATGTATTAGAATTAATATGACATTGTAAGTCGAATGGATATACATAAAGGAGGAAAAGTTGAGTTATGTATAACATGAACAGAAAATTGGCTCAGTTAGAAGCCGAAGGAAAACCTATCCAAGTTGGTGTTGTTGGTGCCGGACAAATGGGTCGTGGAATGGTTACCGAATTGGTAATGATCAAAGGTGAACGTCCTGCCATTTGTGCTGATATTAATATTGATTTAGCAGTCAATGCTTTCGAATATGGTGGAGTTAAACCAGAACAAATCGTTAAAACAACGGATGTTGCTGAAGCAAGCAAAGCTATCGCTGAAGGTAAATATGTTGCTACAAATGATTCTTCATTAGTAACAAAAACTCCAGAAATCGATGTAGTTGTCGATGTTACGGGTGTCCCTGATGTTGGTGCTCGTATCGCTTTGGATGCTATCGCAGCTAAGAAACACATCATCATGATGAACGTTGAATCTGACGTTGTTATTGGCCCTTACTTGAACAAATTAGCTCAAGAAGCTGGTGTTGTTTACACAGGTACAAACGGTGACGAACCAGGTGCCGTTATGGAATTGTATGATTTCGCAACAGCTATCGGATTGAACGTAGAAGTTATTGGTAAAGGTAAGAACAACCGTCTAGATCGTGCTTGCAACCCAGATACAGTATTAGAAGAAGCTACTCGTCGTAAGATGAGCCCAAGAATGTTATGTGCATTCAAAGATGGTACAAAGACAATGGTTGAAATGACAGCTATGTCAAACGCAACTGGATTGGTTCCAGATGTTATCGGTGGTCATGGTATCGCTTGTGATGTTAAGGGATTAAATGATATGTATCGTTTGAAAGAAGACGATGGTATCTTGAATAAACATGGTGTTGTTGAATACGTTCGTGGTATTGCGCCAGGTGTATTCGTAACTGTATCAACAGATAATGATGAAATCTCTTATCAAATGCAATATCATAGCATGGGTCCAGGACCATTATGGACATTGTATCGTCCTTATCACTTATGTAACTTGGAAACTCCATTAACAATTGGTCGTGCCGTTATCTATCATGAAGGCGTTATCGTACCAAAGGGTGGATTAGTATCTGAAGTTATCACAGTTGCTAAGAAAGATATGAAAGCCGGAGAACATTTGGATGGTATCGGTGGATACACAACTTATGGTTCAATCGATACACACGAACATGCAAAAGAAGCAGGATTCGTTCCATTCGGATTGATCAACAAGAACGCTGTATTGAAGAAAGACGTTAAGAAAGGTCAATTATTGACTTACGATGATGTTGATATCGATACAAATACTTTGATCTATCAAATCCGTCAAAAACAAGACGAAATCTTTGGATAAGTCGACTCAATTTTTCCAAACTTTATACCCAGGCCCTGCCTGGGTATTTTTTTTTGTGTGATTACAGAAGTTTATTTATACAAGATTACATTCCTATTGCACGGACATATCGAAGAATGATCATTTATAACAAGTTGGCAGATGAAATTATTCACTTTTTTACGAGTGAACGAGTCAAACAAAGTGAATTTCCTATGAGGTGTTGATTTCAATATAAGATCCACCAATTCCTGCTGTAAAATTCACCACATATCAATTACTTTTTTCATCATCTCTGACCAGTTCTTTTGAAAGGTCTTTTGTTCTGTATGAATTACCTACTATCTTTATCACATGACAATGATGCAATATCCTGTCAAGAATGGCATTGGCCAGGAACGCATCACCAAATGTTTCTGTCCAGTGGGACAAAGGTTTATTTGTTGTGATTATCGTAGAATGCTTTTCATACCGGTTGCTTATCAATTGAAAAAACAACTTGGATGTATCTGAATCTATTGGTAAAAAACCAACTTCATCAATGATCAATAATTTGTATTTGGAAAAGAACTTCAATCGGGATTCCAATCTGTTTTCTATCTGAGCACGTTTCAGCTGCATGATCAGATTGTTGCAGTGGATAAAATATGTGCTTTTTCTATGCTTTGCTGCTTCGATCCCTATGGATACGGATAAATGTGTTTTTCCTACTCCAGGGGAATCAATGAATAAAAGATTTTCGACATTTTCAATAAAACGAAGATCTGTGTATCCAATAATTTCTTCCTTTCGCAAAGAGGGCTGAAAACTGAAATTAAAATCATCCATTGTTTTGATAAACGGGAAGTTGGCTACTTTAACACAGGCATTCATAGCTCTCTTATTCTTGTCAGCTATTTCTAATTCTGTCATTTCGTATAATGTATCCAGAAAGCTTTTTTCACCTTTTTGCATCGCATCCATATATTCATCGAGATGCAGATTTTATCTGGTTCAGTTTCAATACGTCCAGATTGTTTCTCAAATGATTGTAATGAGTCGTTGAATCCTGCATATCATTCACCTATTTTTTCCAAAAGGGATAGATTTTCCAGTGCCCTTTGTTCGATCTCATCGTCTGTCGAATTTTCCATAGAAAGTCCCAAGGCATCTCTAATATGTTTTTCTGTGTAATTGAATTTCTTATGGGTGATGTCATGAATACATTCCAGTTTTGTGTTAAAGTAAATGTAGAGCTTATTGTCAATGGGAACGACCTTTACTCTCTTGCCAATAAGCTTTTTATCTACTGAATATCCACATCCTTTATAATTGATAAGCAACGTCTCTGGCACGACCTGCACGAAGATATCTTTGATATAACTGTTCAATAAAACTTTGTTTGGAATAGGATGCAGATGTTCTCTTTCCTGTTTCATAAGAACAACGGGTGGAATACCTGTAGTTTTATTCGTTTCATTATTGATCTGATTGTTGAAATCATGGATCAGTTTGATCAGTTCCTCTTCATTCTTTATTTCACCTTCATATGGATTCAGCCATTCAACGAATCGATTGGAAGATTCGACTTTTCCAAGGGTGTCTGACCTTGCACAGACGGATCTTCATGTTCGTATCATTTTCAAAGTTTCGAATCATTTCGTGTTTTTTCTTTGTTCCATTTTTTATACTTACAACAGCCGCCATATTATCTGTCAGGACATGATCAGGAAGTCCTCCTGCAATATATAAAACATCAATCAGGCATCTAAGAAAATCTTCTGTTGTTCGTGTTTTAGAATAGACGAAACAATGATATCGGGAGTATGAAAATGTTGCTGCAAATAAATTGTACTCAATGATTTCGCCATTTTTTAATCTGAACTTTAGATCTTCTTTCCAATCTACCTGAAGCTGTTCAGCTATCTTGGTCTCGTAACGAACCTTTGGTTTCTTTTCACTCTTTAAAACATAGATATCATTCGCATTCAGAAAATGCATAAATGTTGAATAATTGCGAAAAACATCTTCACCATATTTGTTCTGGAAATATTTAAATAATGCCATCCTCGGAACAATTGACCTCCAGTGCCTTTTCTTTGATCTCATCAAGATAATCGGCTAGATAGCTTTTCTTATCTCTTTTGATTGGTTTTCGTTCGCCATCGTTCCAGTATTTTGACAATGTATGTCGATCAACTCCAAATTCTCGAGCCATCTCATTGAAATTTGGTTTAATGTTCAAATCTTTCATAGTTTTCAAATAACCTACAATCTTTCAATCAAGCATATACAACCTCACTTTCATGAACATTGTATATGATTTATACCTTATAAAATTCACCAATTCTGGTTGTTCTTATTTGGCATATTTTGGTTATTCTTATTTTCTCACTAACATGAGGCAGTATGTAGTGGCGTTTCAGTGGCCGAAGGCATTCAATATCATTCATTTGTATTAGTAAATAAACATTCGCATAATAGAGATATTTTTTATTTATAGAGGATAGTGTTTCTTGTTATTTACTGGAATAAAAATAGAAAAGTGAACGAAATTGTATTTAAAACTAAAGCATTATATTGTTAGCGCTTACATCAAAAATGCTTTAGATAAAGTAAAAATAACACATGCTCAAATATTGAACAATCGTATTAATAAAATTTCAAAAAAGTGAACTTATACATAATTTCAAAACAAATATATTGACTACATAAAGATGAAATGGTATCAATATACATGTACATGAAACCGATTTCAATCGATTTCGCCTGTATGGTCAGTGTGTACAGGCATAAAGTGCAAGGCCAAAAGTTTTGAAATAAAAAAGGAGAGAAAGTTATGAATGCGATTGCTAGTGTAGCCCAGGGCTTTATTGGGCTGTTTACAGCTGGTGGTCAAACCTTTAC